>Ga0209401_1003163_pt1 | contig 10422 bp, 7 predicted proteins | sample M_140807_MF_Meta_FD_187318 | JGI IMG/M metagenome (GOLD analysis project Ga0209401, IMG submission 187318) | Freshwater microbial communities from Lake Montjoie, Canada to study carbon cycling - M_140807_MF_MetaG (SPAdes) (version 2) | ecosystem: Environmental > Aquatic > Freshwater > Lake...
TGGGCTTCTGCTGCGGCTTTAGCTTGGGCATCTGCTGCGGCTTTAGCTTGGGCTTCTGCTGCGGCTTTAGCTTGTGCGGCGGCTTGTGCGTCTGCTGCGGCTTTAGCTTGGGCGGCTTTAACTGCATCCACTGCGGGGGCATTGTTATTTATCTGCGCCATAGCAGCTAGAGCAAGCGTATTAGGAGCAACCTCACCCGTTAATTTTTTGTACTCGGCTTTGAGTTTCGTAAGCGTACTTGTGTCCGACGCTGGGTCTAAGCCGACTTCGATAAGTTTTGAAAGGACTTCTTCTCTCGTGCGGCCTTCGGTAGGAGCAGGGGCGGCAAAAGGTGTAGCTGTAGTTGCGGCGGGAGCAGCGGAGGCTGACAGAGGCCCTAGTCTTATAGCTTCTTTAACAAATCTTATTGCGGGAGTTAACCCCTTGGCGGTGTAAGCGGCTATTAGTTCTTCTTGTGATAGGTTAGGGTTTTCAGTCAATAGCTGGCGTCCCATCCCAACTATTTTTTGTAAAGACTCGTTCTTGTCCTCGCCGGTATTTAAAAAAGATGTAGTAGCAGGGGCAGGGGGTGCGGGAGGAGGAGCAGGGGGAGGGGCGTTTGCTGCGGCGGCTTCCGCTGCAATCTGGTCTTGTTCCACATTAGTCTGGGCTTGTTGTGCCGGTGAAACTTCTTGCCCTTGTGCGCTTGCACCCAACCCAGCCATACCACCCAGAGGAGCGCCAATACCCAGCCCACCGACTGCACCCATACCCGCAGCAGTGCCAACACCCTGCAACAACTGACGGCTGGGGTCTACCTGTTGTACAGCGACGTTCTTTACTAATGCACCGCCGCCTTCTTCCACGGCTTCTGACCCAGCTTCTTTAAACCCAGTGCCCAACGCACCACGAACAAACCCTTTGCCCGTTTTGCCACCAAGCAACGCCTCTTCCATCCTTCTAGCACCGGGAAGGTTTTGAGCGCCAAGAGATATGACAGCGGCAGCAGCGGCAGCACCACGGGCTTTATTTATAGCACCGTCACGGGCCTCTTGTTCCGACTTGCCCTGCTGCCTTAGAAACTTAAACGCCTCATCGTAGGTGTCCGCCCCAACGTCCGTACCCTGCATCAGCGCACCAGTAGCTATGTTGGCGCTTACTCCCGCCTTTAAGCCAACCCGTTCTATCTCACTTGCAGCCGCTTTAGCTGCAATCATTCTGGCCGTGCTTATACCTTGGGCTACCTTACCAACCCCGCCTGTGATAGCAAGTTGAGGAATCTGTTCAGCAAGAAGGGACGTTAGCAGGGCAGGGTCTTTGATAGTCTCCCATGCCGCAACACCAAAACTCTTGAGCAATCCTTCTACACCCCCGGCACTTTCGGCTGCGGCTATTTTCTCATTACGTTGGGCTTCACGAGTCTTTAGACCCTCAGACTTCATCGACTCAGCTATGGCTTCGGAGCGTTTGCCCAAGCCCTCAAGCCCTTCTTCGGGCGCACCTGTGCCGGTTACAAGCCTCTGAATCTGCCCCGGCAACTGCAATACTTTTGCACCACCGCCAACGAGGGACAACGCTGTGTCTGAAGCAGCTTCCCCCCATGTGCGGTCAGTAGAGGGAGGAGGGGTAGGTGCAGGGGTGGGGGCTGCTTTTTTGGTTTGATTGAACTGAGGGAGAATATTAGTTTCAATTGCTTTAACTATGTCTTCATGCGACATAGAATTGGGAAATGTAACCGGCCCTACCCCTGCTATAGTAACGACTGGCATGGCCTATACCTATTGAGGTTGGTAGCTAAAATTACCACTTGCGTCTTTAACTAGCTGCCCTCCGCCACCACCATATTGCGTATGAAGGTTTGTCAACCGCTCTCTGATTTTTGCTTCTTCCTCCCCAAATCTTTTCTCTGTATTTACGTATGCTTGCCCAGCAGGTGTGGCTAATAGTTTCTGTTGGGCTTCTGGGGTCTTAGCTTGATCTAGTTGCAGCCCAACCATACCGTGTTCTTTGCCAACATTTGCCCTTGCTGTTTCTAATTGTTTAAGCATTCCGGTTAAGGCGTTCTGCTGCCCTATGTAGTTTCTACCCCTATCTGCCTCAGTCCTCCGTGCTGTCTCCGCCTCTCTTGCTGCTTGAGTGCTTGCGTGGTATGCCCCAATCTGCGCCAAACCCAGTTGTTTATTTTCTAGTGACGTTTGCGATGCAGTGCCTTGAATCCGCAGACTCTTAGCAACATCCAACAATTTGTCCTGATGCTTTTCTTGCAGTGCTTGGTACTTAGTATCAGCGGCATCTTTCTTGTCTTCCAGCCCAAGTACTTCAGCGCGGCGTGACTGCTGGAGCGCAGCAAGACTAGCTTTACGGGCTTTCTCCGATTCGCGGTAGTATTTCTCTGCTTCCGTTACATTCTTAACAGTAACGCCGAATCCGTCCGCCATATTCTTAAGAGCGTAAGGTGAAGTGCCTCCAGCCATAGAGAAAAACCCTGCGGCAGCAGCCATGAGGTGGTCGGTGTCACGGTTCTTACGTGCTGTTATAGCTTGATCTTTCAACTCAGCAATGGCCTCTTGATGCGCTTGAGGGGATATGCCATTTCTTATAAGAGCTTCGTTATGGCGTTTCTCTACATCTGCGTCTCGTTGTTCACGCGATGTAATTGCAGGTGCATTTTTGGTTACGTCATCTTCAATTTGTTTTGCACGAGCCAAGGTATCGTTAATAGTTTTTTGTGCCGCACTTATCGCAGGGGTTTTTGTTCCCGTACCTGTGCCTGCATCTGCGCCCGCATCTGCGCCCGTGCCTACGCCCGCAGCTTTAGCTTTAGCAGCAGCCTTAGCCGCGTTTGTTACGGCAGGGAGACCGGATTTATTTGATTGTGACTCATACATATCTCCTGAATGTTTTCCTGCCCCCACCCCTGCTTCTGTTTTGTCTGTTGCGCCGGGAGTTGGGGTAGAAACAAGCCGCGCTGCTCCGGGAAACGCACCAGCAAAAGCATCGTACTTTGGCCCTGAAGTGGGTGCAGCAGCTTTAGTAGCTGGCTTAGTAGGAACCCCCATTACGTTTGGTACAGATCGTTGGGAGCTGTCAGGAAAATCTCGTGCAGCAGCTTGCCTATCGGGTAGATCGGCAGTTATGGGCATAAAACCTTGGGTTTGAAATTTATGCAATAACTGCCCCGTATCATCCTTTGACGCGGCTTTTGTACGGTTGTAGTGATCCCAATCGTAAGCAATCTGCCCCGGCATTCCTACAACGTCAGCTACTTCCGATCCAATCCGGTCACCTATCATGCCAAGGCCGCGCTTTAAGTTTTTTACTTCTGGTACAAGCTGGCTGCCTATCCCTTGCGAGAGTGCGTTTTTACGCATAGCTTCTGCGTAGGCACTAGGTTTCTCTACAAGCTGCTGCTCCTCTGGGTTTAGTTCGGGGTCGCCAAACGCAACAATCCCCCCACCCGCATAGTTTTCATTGCGGAAATTACTAACAGGTAAGTGAGCCAGACCACCATGCGCCATCTGTTGTGTAGGCATCTGAGGAGCGGGTTGCCCTTGAGCCATCTGCTGGGGCGGCATCTGTTCTTGGGGCGGCATTTGCCCTTGTGCCATCTGCTGGGGCATTTGTTGCTGTTGCGGGTACAACGCTGCACGAATCTGTGCCTGAAGATCGTCGGCTACCGTGCTGTTTTGCCCCATAGGAGGAGGTGCGCCCCCCGCTTGTTGGGCTTGGTAGGCAACCATATCTGCTTGTTCTTTAGCTTTGATCTTGTCGGCTTGGTTCTTAAGTGCAATAAGCTTGCCCCAGTCAAACCCATTTCCTATCATGTCTTGTAATTTAGCCCCTTGTTGTTCAGAAGGAAGACTCTGATAGTTTTTAAACGCTGATATATCAGCAGGGCTTATGTTTGCTAATGGGCTATAAGACATTTTGTTTCCTTACTTGTTAAGCAACGCAGCGCCGAGGCTACCCAACCCGCCAATCATACCTGCCGTCTGGCTAAGGGTACTGGGGGGTGCTTGATACATTGTTTGCGTTTGACCACCAGTTAACGGCATACCACGCAGGATGTCCGACATGAACCCAAGCTGTTTGTACGGATAGTTTTGCTGGTTGAGGAAGTCCTGATACTGCTGGGACAGACCCGCTTGTTGCTGCGCTTGTTGCTGGGCACCGGCTTGTTGCTGTGCTGCGGCAATGCCAAGACCTTGGGTGTACTGATTCTGGCCTAGCGTACCCAGCGTACTTGCACCTTGCTGTGCTTGTCCGTAACCCTGTAGTCCTGCGGTAGTACCAAACTGCATTGCGTTCTGTGCGTTCTGATATGCCTGTTGTGTACCTGTGCCTTGAATCTGAGCCAGTTGGCGTTGCAACCCCTCGTTGCCCATACCCTGCACAATAGCTTGCCGACTACCACCAAAAGCACCGGCATTAGTAGCGGCTGCGTTCATAGCAGGTTGTTGACGCTGGTAGTCAAGGACGGCTTGGTTCTTCTGCACATCCACCGCGTTCTGCATATACGGTGACATGTAGGAAGCCATAGCATTGGGGTCTTGGGCTTGGGTCTGATAGTTCTGCCCAGCTAACAAACTACCAATACCTGCCGTACCCGCCAGATTAGTTGCCTGTCCAATTTGCGGAGCAGTCTGCATGTTCCCAACGCTTTGAAACGCTTGTTGTTGTAGTGGCGAAAAGTCTGCTACGCGCTGTCCGCCGTATTGCTGGTAGGGGTTTTGACCTGTATCTGTAACTGCTTGGGTTTTACCAAGCAGGGTCTCCATGTATGGCTTGGCATACTCAGGAATGGTTGTTTGCGTAACACTAGTAGACGTAGGCGCTGGGGCTTGTTGCGGAGCGGGAGATGAACTACCACCACCCTCTAGCGTCATCTTCCCACCAAGGGGTTGGAACGCCCTTTCAGGCAACATCGTAAAGTCGTTATAGCGCATGGCGCACCTCTATAAAATCTTAGTAAACAATTTGTCCGTATGCTTATACCCAAGGTATTCAAACAGTCTTGAATGGTCTAAATGAACCTTGGTGTGCATAATTATCCTGTTAACCCCAATGCCTTTAAGCACACTCTCCGCATATTGAAACAACTTAATCCCTACGCGGCCTTTCCTATATTCTTTCTTGATGAAGTAAATGTCTTCAAATGCGGTCATGCAAGACATGTAGTGCAAGTGTGGGTGAATAATAAATACTATGTAACCTACTATTTCTTTATCAATGCGGCAGTTGATGCACCGTAACATCCCTGCTTGGCTGAGTCTCTTGTAGGCTTCGTAGTCAGGCTGCAACGGGAAGTCTTTGGTGACGCAGAGTTCATCATAATGGGCTGGGAAAAGTTCTTTGAGTTCCTCAATAAATAACAAACCGTCTTCATCGTGATAGGACAGGACACTCATGCGGGCATAAATTGGTCAGGGTTGATTTGTCGCCCCTGCTTTTTGCTACCAGTTCTTGCATGTCGTATTTTGTCCATCATGGCGTAGAGCCGCTTAGACCCTGCATCCGTCGAGCCATTGCCAAGATGACTTACCACATCAGCAGGTATTACAAACTCGCCTTGAGCCAGAGCCGCACGTTGGGGTCTAGCACCCTTGATTACCGCAGGAATAGAGTCAGACATGCCATCTCCCGGCCCTTGCAACAACCTACCACCAGCAGCGTATTCATTGAGCGAAGTTAGTCCGCCCTCTGCCATGCTATTACTAGCAATGCTCCTACCCAAAACCTTTTGCAACTTTGCTATCGTATCGTCATCTGTGTTTTCGTAGATGTCCCGCTCAGAAGGCTCGTCAGTATTGATTTCGGTGTCTAATGCTTTGGCTTTACCGCCCTTTGCCATACCTTGAACCGGAGGAAGGTCTGACTTCTTAACAAACTGCTGCGTTTCTGGGTCGTAGACGTAGTCGTTGGGGCTGCTCTGTGCATCCCCTCCAAGTTGCCTGACCATACTAGGGTTCTGTTGAACTAAAGACTGAATTCCACTTAGAAACCCACTAGGCATTGCCCCACCTAACGGAATGTTTCCTAAATCAGTAGTTCCACCTTCAGCCATACGCACAGGCTCGCCTGTGTACTGATCTAGCTTTTGATCGTATCCGCCTACAACGTCCGTAGCAGCAGGAGCCTGTGGTGCGCCAGAAGCCCCACCCCGTGCAATGTTAGCGCCGGGGTAGAATTGATTTTCATTAGGGGCAGAGCCACCAATCATTTGGTTAGGCGGCAGTATAGGACGTGCGTTAGCTTGGATGTCTTGCATAGAACCACCCGCCGCTGCATAGGCAGTTGAGAACCCAGATGACCCATAGCCCTGCCCAAGAAAGTACGGTTGTCCGGGCTGACCAAAGTTAGGATTTCTTTGACCGGGACTGTATTTGGTGTTGTAGAACTGATTAGGCGTGGCTGTACTAGCCATGTTTGCTGGAAGCGTAGGTTGGGCACTCATAGCTTGAATACCTGCCAATCCTACGGGAAGAGCCACACCAGCTATTTTCCCTGCGTTAGCTTTTAGGAACGGCATAAGCGGTTTATCCATGGTGTTACTAAACCCTGACGATACTTTATCCATGTATGAAGGCCCAACTGTAGGCGCAATATTAGTAGCAATTTCATCGGGTCGTCGCATAAAATCCGGCAATATTCCTTTTGCTGTAGGAGGTGGCGCAGGTGCCCGTGTAAGCGCATCTATCCCTGAACCCTTATATGAATCACTGTATCCAGAAATATCAATCGGTGCAGGAACAGGAGCAGCAACGGGTGCAGGAATTGGAACAGCAGCTATTCGAGGTATGTCACCTCCAAAGCCCCCTACTAAATCAGTAGACCCCGGTGTAATAGGAGTAGACATTGTAGGTACAACATCTAGTACAGGATTAGCGAGGGCGTTTACTCCCGAAACAGAAGCCCCACTAAACATACTAGGTGAACCGTATTGGGGAACCCCATTAAGAGTAACCCCACTAGAAGTTGGAGTTCCAAATGCTGCTATTGTGTCAGGACGTACCCCAGTAGCACTTGTAGCAGCATCAGCCATAGTAGCCGCGGGCGTAACAGGAATGGGGGGAGGAGTAACAGCAGTACCAGCCAATCCTTGTGACCAATCTGACCCCACTTTGTCAATTCCGGGGACTGTACTTGCACTAGCAAAACTATCCATAAGTCCACTCATGCTATAACCGGATAGGCCACCCATCAGGCCACCCATCAATACGCTTTTACCTTCCATACTACTACCTAACATGCCGCCTAACGCCCCACCGCCTAAAGCGTACAGTGATGCTCCACCCGTAGCAGGAGCCATAGCAATACCAATCCCTGCACCTATCATAGGTAACAGGGAACTCAGAAACCCAGCTTCAGGCAGTCCCGTTTGTGGGTTGATGGTGAGGGAACCACCGTGCGCCATAGCCAATGACTGAAGCCCGTGGACTTCACCGGGAGTCATGTGTACGAGCATGGAGTCCTGCCCCCTACCGAGGGACGCTAAACCTTGTGCCATCTGCTGCATATAGTTACCTCACGCCACCGTTATGGTTGGAGCAATACCCGTTATCGTCAAAGCCTTAGTTACTGGGGCTTTATAAATTCCAGTAAAAACCTTTAATACGTTATTTGCAGTTGTATCCCTGTACACATCCCCTGAGCGCATCGTTGTCAAATTAGCCTGTGTCGGCAAAAGGTCTATGTTGATATTCAGCGTAGCCGCAGTTACAGGTACTACGCCACTAATTTGGTTGAAGTATAGCGTAAGTATGCGATTTAACTGATCAATATACCTTTGCTCATACTCTATAGGGGCTAGTGGTAGGTTAGGAGGAGAAGCCATGTCTGTAAGTGCTTACCTACGTCCATCAGGGCGTATATCTATTCTAGGACTTCCAAGCTGCCAAGCCACCCCAAGCGTAGTGGACTCTATCTTGAACGCCATCTGCCGCCCTCTCAGCCTTGTATAGACCTGACCCGTGTACTGCTCCACAGGGTAACTAGCCGTTCTAGTCACTGTATTGGGGTTAGGTGTACCGTAAGCTGTACCCGAGTTCACCCTTGGTTGTATAACCATAGTCAGGGCAGGAGAAGCAGCGGTAGATTTAGCAAAGGTAACGTCAGGCAAGATGCGCCAGACAAACCCAAAGTTATGCCCATCCCCAATATCAAAGTCAGAGGACTGGACGTAAGCATTTATGGCTACTGGCATTACCCCAGAGAAGTCATCTACCCCATCCTCATGGTACATAACCTGATTGGGGACGTAATTGGTCACAGGGGCGTACTGGATATGACTTGCCGCCGTTGTGTTGTTCGTACCCCGTATGCAACCTGTCAGCGTATTGGTGCTGTTGCCCGTGTAGGTGATGATCTCTGAGTCTATCTGTATCGCCCCCGCAGCAGGGTAGGACGCACTATTTATCAAAGACAATGAAGTTACTGACGCATTGGCAGCAACACTTAGGTAAGAGTTCTGCACACTAAAAGACCCCATCGGGAAGTTACGCAACGGACTATCCAACCACGCCGTGCGGTTCATCGTACCCACATACCAGACGCGCTCAAGGTGATTGAATATGACGTACCTATCATTGACAAGGCTATTAGCCGAGGGGTAGTGCCACCATACTTCGTTGTAGCCCTCATTCGTCCCGCTAACGACTTGGTAGGACTGAGCAATATTTATGTCATTAAAGACATATTGTCTTACCGTGCAAGGCAGGGTTTCTGTACGTCCCGAGTAGGCATAGAACTTATCTACACCCATCCAGTACGTCACCCCGTTCACCGTAGATGTGGCGTTCGGCCCTATGATAGAGATGTTTTCTGTCAGTACCGAGAACCCCCAGACAAAGGGTGGCCCTATGTACTGCATGGAGAACAAAGCCGAGTCGGTAAAAACTAGATTTTCTTGGCGCGTATGTAGTCCCGCAACAATTGTAGAGCCGCTTGACAGACGCAACTCACCCGACTGATTTGACGCTGTAGGAACAAAATCATAGATATTCTCCTGATCTGACCACCGTACCAGCATGGGGTCAAAAGCGGTGTTAGCGTTTGTAGGATCGTAAGGATTAGCACCAAAACAAATGCCAAAACGCTGGATACCTGAAGTAAATATTTGAAGCGTAGACGTAGGTACGAATGTCCCTGCATATCCTGCTGCTGTGGAAAGGCTGGATAGGGTTACAGCACGGGGGTAGGCTGAAGTGTCTACTGCCCAGTAGTAGATAGCACCGTTCCTAGGAGCAGCCACAAGGTCTTGACCATAGTTATCTAGCGACCATATCCGTAGCTGATTCCCTGCTCCCGCACTTGTATCTGTACCCGACCCCCAGCCACCACGACCCCAAGTACCCGCGCCCCAGCCGTTACCAACGGTATATACAACACCCCCTGCGGATATCTGGTAATTAGCGACAACAGAAGCCCCACCCCCCGAAGCTGAAGAAGTAGCAACAATAGGGCTAACGATGGTGAAGCTATTGCCATCCACTACAGTAACTATCTCAAACTCACCCACTATGGTAAGCCCACCCACGGCAGTAGCCCCAGAGAACGTAACGTAAGTCCCTGCTGTAGCACCGTGTGATGCCGCCGTTATTGTTACCAATGCGCTACCGCTTACTGTTGTAATAGGGTTATTGGCAAGAGTTACAGGCGAAGCAGCGGTAAGAGGTGTTATGTCTTTGTACTGTCCACCGTTCTCAATGTATAACTTTTGGTTTGTGCCAACTGCATTGAGGTTGCTTGTATTAAGCGTTATCCAATTCCACAGGTTCCGGGCTACGCCTTTAAACGTATTAACTACGTTAGCGGTAGAAGAGGCAAGGTTGACCCACCCACCAATCTTCTCTGGGAAGCCAGAACGCCACCGCACCTTTTCAGAATCGTACCAGCCGCCTTCGTTAGCGTAGGTCGTAGATTCCTTATTGATGCCCGGACGGAACTGTAGTTTGGATAAAGGCATTTAAACGTCCTTGCTTGTGGGCTTAAACATAAACCCTCGTCCCAGTCTTGTCGATGATAAGTGCGGTCTTGCGGGGTTTAGCACCCTCAAGTGGTATGGAAACGTGCGTCCAGCGGTCAAACTCACGGATAACTTGATCGTATTCTATGTCAGCAGAACGGATGAATTTTACCACTTCATCTGGGGTCATACCCGGAACGCGTATATCAGCAGCGCAACCCGTCCGGTGTTGGCTAGAGTCCTTACTACCAACGGCATCATTGACCGCTTTAGACCGAAATGCAGAGTTAATCATGATCGGCTTACCGCCAAGGATAGCCTTTATGACTTCAAGGAACTCAGCCAAACGCACCAGATTAGCCAACTCCGCATCTGTTGGCGTGTTGTCCAGAGTCCTGTGATCGGTATGGGTCAGTTCCTCTAGCGAGAAATGTTTACTTAGCTGCATCGGGTTTCCTTGTCAGGGTAAGCACTTTCTC
>Ga0209401_1003167_pt1 | contig 10416 bp, 7 predicted proteins | sample M_140807_MF_Meta_FD_187318 | JGI IMG/M metagenome (GOLD analysis project Ga0209401, IMG submission 187318) | Freshwater microbial communities from Lake Montjoie, Canada to study carbon cycling - M_140807_MF_MetaG (SPAdes) (version 2) | ecosystem: Environmental > Aquatic > Freshwater > Lake...
CACGTGGAGCCTGGGGACGCCCCCTACACGGCCCATGCCCTGGCCTCGTTGCAGCGCAGCATGGCCTGGGATGAACAGGTGTACGGCCTGGAATACGACCTAAATGAATACAATATTGTTGCCGTGCGCCATTTCAACATGGGCGCCATGGAGAACAAGAGCCTGAATATCTTCAACTCCAAGCTTGTGCTCGCCGATGCCGAGACGGCAACGGATGCCGAGCTGGAGCGGGTGGAAAGTGTGATCGCCCATGAATACTTCCACAACTGGACCGGCAATCGCATCACCTGCCGCGACTGGTTTCAGCTCTCCCTCAAGGAGGGGCTCACCGTTTTCCGCGACCAGTGCTTCAGCGCCGATCAGCACGGAGAATCCCTGAATCGGATTGAAAATGTGGCGCTGTTGCGCAACACACAGTTTCGTGAAGATGCCGGTCCCACTGCCCACCCGGTTCAGCCGGATCGTTATGAGGCGATCGATAATTTTTACACCACCACCATCTATGAAAAGGGCTCCGAGCTGATCCGGATGCTCCACACCCTGCTCGGCGAGCTCACCTTCCAGCGCGGCATGGCCCTCTATGTGGCCCGCCACGACGGCAGCGCCGCCACCTGCGAAGACTTTGTGCGTGCCATGGAGGATGCCGCCGCCGTTGGGGCCGCCGCTGAAGATTCCGGGCAGTCGCCGTTCAGCTTTGAGCGGTTTCGCCGCTGGTATCACCAGGCCGGCACGCCGGTGGTGCGGATTCAGCGGCACTGGGATGGCAGCAGCGGCCGCCTGGAGTTGACCTTCCACCAGCACACTCCGGCCACCCCGGGCCAGCCCCACAAGGAGCCTCTGGTGATTCCTCTGGCCATCGGCCTGCTCGACCGGGCAGGGGATCCCTTGCTGCTGCGGCTGGAGGGTGAGGACCCAGCGGCGGCGGTAGCGTCCACGCTGGAACCTTGCCGCTGGGGTCGGGCCACACGGCTGCTGGTGCTGGAGGAGGCCGTACAACGGGTCGTGGTTGAGGGACTGCCGCCACAGGCCCATCCCCCCGCCCTTTCGCTGCTGCGCCATTTCTCGGCACCGGTGCGCCTGGAGATCGGCCGGCCGATCGGCGAGGTGGTGCATCTCTTCGCTGCCGACAGCGATGCCTTCGCCCGTTGGGATGCCGGCCAGCAGTTGCTGCGGGGTGCGGCCCTGGCCCGGGCCTGCGGTCAGGCCGACCACGGCTTAGAGGAGGAGCTGATCGATGCCTTCGGCCGCATCCTGGCTGACCCTTCGCTCTCGGAGGCGAGTCGGGCCGCCCTGCTCACCCTGCCGGGGTTGGCGGAATTGGAAGAGGCGATGGCCGAACCCGACCCCCCGGCCTTGTTTGCCGCCCTGCTGGCCCTGCAGCAACGCTTTGGCGAGGCCCTGGCTGCACCTCTGCACCAGGCCCTGGGAAGGATCACCCCCCAGTGGCCCCTGGTCTGGCCCGAGGGCAGCGGCGACCGGAGCCTCACGGGCCTGATCTGGAGCTGGCGGGTGGCCGCGGCCGATCCCGATGCGATCGCCGCCGCCTGCGGCGCCGTGGAGGGCAGCTCCATGACCCTGGCGCGGGCCGGACTTCGGGCGCTCCAGTGCCACGCTTTGCCGGAGCGGGAGGCGGCCCTCGCCGCCTTTCATGACCGCTGGCGGACCCGGCCCGTGATCCTCGATGCCTGGTTTGCCCTGGAGGCCTCCGCCCCCTTTGCCGATGGGCTGGAGCGGGTGGAGCGCCTGCTGGCCCATCCCTGCTTTGATCCGATGGCCCCCAACTCCGTGCGGGCCGTGCTCGGCGGCCTGGCGGCCAATCCGCCGGTGTTCCATGCCATCGATGGCCGTGGCTATCGCTTTCTGGCGGATCGCATCGCCGAGCTCGACAGCCGCAACCCGATCACCGCCTCGCGTCTCGCCAAGGTGTTTAGTCGCTGGCGCAGTTATGGCGTCCTGCGTTCCGCCCGCATGGGCGAAGCCCTTGAGCGGTTGGCTGCTGCCCCCTTATCGGCCAACACCCGGGAAGTGGTGAATCAGAGCCTCAGTGCTCCCAGCGCCGGGGCTCACTCCGGCATTGGTGGTGGTGGCGGCGGCTGAGGCCGCCGCCACAGGCTGCGTGGGGGGCGCAGGGGCTGGGGGGTGCCGCTGGTCGCCGAGCGAAGCGGTGGTGGGGTGAGAAAGCTGGGTGGACCGGGGCGGAAGGAGCCCGTGGCACCGCCCCTACCCGCTCCAAACACGGCATCGTGCAGCTGGGCGAAGGTGGCCCGTCGGTAGGGCCCACCCTCCCTGCCGGCATAGGTTCCCCACAAACCCTCCCAGTAGAAGTAGATGACCCCATGGCCCCGCTGGGCCGAAAGCTGCACCTTCTGGCTCAGGTTCTCCATGCTGGTGGTGCGGCTGCCGAAGCCGGCCAGGATGCCGATCTCCACCGGAATCCCCCAGGTGCGGGCCTTCACGAGGGCCGGCTGGTCGAGATCTTTGGCAAATCCGGTGATCGAATAGGCGTAGTTCTGCACCACCAGGTCGTCGATCAATCCGCCCAGGGCCCAGAGCTCCCAGTCCTGCAGCCATTGGTGGTAGGCGAAGCGGAAGGGGCCCGGCGAGAGGCTGATCACGATGCGTCGCTGGCCCGATGCCTTCTGAAGACTGGCGCGCAGTTCCCGCAGCAGGGCGGTGAGCTGCTGGCGCCGCCAGCGCATCCAGAAACGGTCGTTCGGATCGAGGGGAGGGTCCTGGCCCGTTTGGGCTCGGAACAGGGCCCGGGTGGTGTCGTCGTAACCCAGTTCCACCGGCCAGGCGAAGTGGTCGTCGAGCTGGATGCCAGCCACGCCGCACCGTTGCACGATCTCGGTGATCAGGCCGATGAAGCGTTGCCGGACGCCGGGGTGGGCCGGATTCAGCCAGACCCGCAGATCCTTCAGCGGCGAGGTGGCCAGGTTGGCGCCATGCATGGCATATAGGGCACTGCCATCGGAGCGGCGCAGCACCCAATCGGGATGTTGACGCACCACCTCGGCATCACCCGGCTCCATCAGTCCGTACTCAAACCAGGGCACCACCTGCATGCCACGGCGTCGGGCCGACTCGGTGAGCCGACAGATGGGATCGAAATCGGCGTTCACCTGGGCCAGGGCCGGTTCGATCGGGGCCCAGCGGCTGCGGTGGAAGGTGGCACCCCGGCTCCAGACATTGGGATAGAGGGTGTTGAATCCCGTGTCTGCCAGCGCGTCCACCGCCGCATCGATCCGGGCCGGGTCGTAGTAGAGGGGGCTTGGGCTGTTGGTGAGCCAGACCCCCACCCGCCGCTCGCCGGGAGCCGAGCCTTCCCCCGCCAGGGCCCGGCTACCGTCACTCCCGAGGTTGCCCACCAGTTGGAGCACCGTGGCGACCAGCAGCGTGAGACTCACCGGCAACAGGCGCTTGAGATGGGCGTGGCGCCGCAGCGGGGCCAGCTGCACCGGCGTTGACGGGGGATCGGAACCGTTCACGAAGCCCGATTCAGCGGAACATCGAACTCACGGAGCTCTCCTCGTGAATCCTCCAGATCGCCTCGCCCAGCATCTTGGCCACCGAAAGCACCCGGAGCTGGGGGAAACGCCGTTCCTGAGCCATGGGGATGCTGTTGGTGACCACCACCTCTTCAAACAGGCCGGGTTCGGAGAGACGCTCCACTGCGGGAGGCGAGAACACGGCGTGGGTGGCGCAGGCCAACACCCGCGCCGCTCCGCGCTGGCGCAGTAATTTGGCCCCTTGGTAGATGGTGCCGCCGGTATCGATCATGTCGTCGATAAGGATGGCAGTCTTGCCAACAACATCACCGATCACCGTGAGACTTTGAGCCACGTTGTGGCCACTGCGGCGCTTGTCGATGATGGCCAGGGGAGCATCATGCATTTGTTTGGCGAAGGCCCGAGCCCGGGCCACCCCACCAACATCGGGTGAAACCACTACCACCTCCTCGAGATTCCTGGAGCTGAGGTAATCCACGAGTACGGGGGAGCCGTAGATGTGGTCACAGGGAATGTCGAAATAGCCCTGAATCTGCGAAGAGTGGAGATCCATGGCCAGCACCCGATCGACCCCCGACTTCACCAGTAGGTTGGCCACAAGCTTGGCCGTGATCGATTCCCGCCCGGCCGTTTTCCTGTCGGCTCTGGCGTAGCCGTAGTAGGGAACAACTGCGGTGATCTGCCGAGCCGAGGCGCGCCGGCAGGCATCCACCATAATCAGTAATTCCATCAAGTGGTCGTTCACCGGAGCGCAGGTGGGCTGCACGAGAAACACATCACAGCCCCGGATCGATTCCTGAATCTGGATGTAGAGCTCACCGTCGGCAAAGCGTTTGATGACGCGGGGCCCATCTGGAACGCCGAGGTAGGCCCCGATCTCGCGGGCCAGCTCGGGATTTGAGGTGCCGCTGAACAGCCTGAGGCGGCGCGTCTCCTGCACGATGTTGGCCTGGGCTTCGCCTGGTTCCACCCGTTCTGCGGTCGAGAAAGTGGTCACGGCGGACGCGATCCAAGCGGCGCAGCATCGATCGTAGGGGTGTGCCGGCCCCAGCGGGTCGTAAATCCTCCCCCGAGCCGTGGTTCCAGCTGTTCCGCTTCAGGCTGCCCAGCCGCCACCTTCGGCCGCTGAAGCCCCCCCTCAGCCCCGACTGATCCTGGTGTCCCTCGGCACCTCTTCAGATCCCGCTGGCCCCGCCACGCTTCTGCCAAGGGTGGCGCAGCGACTCTCCGGTGCCACCGGGCTGCCGTTGCGGTCGATCCCACAGCCGCATTCGCCGCCCCAGGCCCTGGCGGACCTGCTGACTGCGCCCGGACCGTGGCTCGCCCCCCTGCCTCTCGACTTTGGACTCGCCCTGGCCCAGGGCAGCTGGGCCGAGGCCCTCGGGGCCTGGCGTCAGCCGACCCTGCTGGTGGTGGACCAGGGCCAGATCGCCAGCGGCATTCCCGCCGCCGCCACGGCGCTGCTCGAGCGCTGGTCCGTGCCCTTGGTGGGGCTGCTCCAGTGGGGGGGGGGCTGGGACGTGTCGGCGCGGCGTCGAGACGAACTTCCCTGGTTGGGGATGCTAGGTGACGCCCAGGGTCCGGATCCCGATGGCGATCCCGCTGCCGGGCTGCTTCTGAGCTGGAGCCGGTGGCGGGATCGGCTGGCCTGAGCCGTCAGGGTGCTTTCCAGATCGGTTTGCCGGCCGGGATGTCGAGCTGGCGCAGGCCGCCGAAGTTCTTGTTGGCCGGTTGGAGCGGCAGCCGCGTGAACTGGATCGGTCGCCGGTCGTCGAGGCCGGCCGCCAGCAGGCTGAGGCTCTCCCGGGCTGTGAGGTTGGTTTCCACCTGCCCCTGGAGATCGCGCAGCAGATCCGGGAGCTGGGCCACCTGTTCGGGGTGGCCGAAACGCTCCCGCAGTCCCGTTTCCACCAGTTGGTGGTCGATGCGGCGGCCGGAGTCGCCCAGGTCTGGATCGCGGAAGCGCACCAGCTGTTCCACCTGGCTGCCGTTGAGGCGCTGTAGGCCGCTTTGGAGGTCGATCCGGTATTTCTGGGCCTTGTCCTGGTAGCGCATCACCTGGGGGGGGCTCAGTTCCAGGCCACCCACCCGATCCACGATGCGGCGCAGGGCGGAGCGGGGCACCACCAGATAGCGGTCGGGCCGTGGGGGCTCCAGACCCACCAGCTCCCGCACCGCATCGGCGGTGAGGGCCACCCCACCGCGCTCGTAGAGGGAGCCGAGCCCCACCGGCTCCGACGAGCCGGGAATCCTCACCGCCAGCTCCACCGGAAGATTGAGCACCTGCAGGGGGCCCTTGGGATTCACCCGCACCAGCAGCAGGGCGTTGGCTTCGGGGGGGCCCGTTGGAGCGGCATTGTTTGTGGCATCACCGATCCGGTCGCCATCCAGTCCGATCACGAGCACGGTGATCGCCCGCCGCGGCTTCTCCGCCAGGGTGGCGGGGGTGACCTCCAGGCTGTCGCTGCCGGCACGGTCGGGTTCGCGCCAGACCCATCCCAGCAGGGTGGAGCCCGCCAGGGCGCCCAGGGCGAGCAGCACTCCCCTGGTGGTGTTTTCCATGGTCGGTCGCGGCAGCCTCGGCCAACGCAACGCCGGACCGGCGGCCTTTTTCAATGCTCCTCGGACCCAACCGGTGTCGCGGTTTCGGCTCGAGGAAAGGGAGGAGGATTGGGTATCCCGGCGGGCAGGCATGGAGCCGGTGAGAGCCAGTAGCCATCCACTTTGACCCAGCGATGGGCCGCTGGGTCCGCCTGGGGACCGATAGCTTGAGCCTTGTGGTGATTCGCCGGCCCTCCTTTGTCTGCCGCACAGTTCGCGTCCCAGCCCGCGTCCCAGCCCCATGAGCGGGCCCGGCCCCTCCCCCCCGGCAGCACCTATCCGGCGAAGGATCTCTGCAGCCAGTGCGGCCTTTGTGACAGCCGTTGGGTTGCCTATGTGCGCCGTTCCTGTGCCTTTCTCGAGCAACGCTTCGAGGCGATGGAGCAGCAGGCCCACGGCCGCCCGCGTAACCTCGAGGATGAGGACGAGCTCTACTTCGGCGTGCAGCAGCGCATGCTCAGCGCCCGCCTCGCCGCCCCGATTGAGGGCGCCCAGTGGACGGGCATCGTGAGCCGACTCGGAGTGCGGGCCTTGGAGAGTGGTCTGGTGGACGCGGTGTTGTGCGTGCAGCAGGGCTCTGAGGATCGTTTTACGCCGGTGCCCGTGTTGGCCCGTACCCCCGCCGAGGTGCTGGCGGCCCGGGTGAACAAGCCCACCCTTTCCCCCAACCTGCGGGTGCTGGAGCAACTCCCCGGCAGCGGCATCCGCCGACTGCTCGCCATCGGCGTGGGGTGTCAGGTGCAGGCTCTGCGGGCCGTTCAGGCCAGCCTTCCCCTCGATGAGCTTTATGTGCTGGGTTTGCCCTGTGTCGACAACGTGAGCCGCCAGGGTCTGCAGACCTTTCTCAACAGCGCCAGCCGCTCTCCCGATACGGTGGTGCATTACGAGTTTATGCAGGATTTCCGCATCCATTTCCGCCATGCCGACGGCAGCGAGGAGACGGTGCCCTTCTTCGGCTTGGACACCCCCGCCCTCAAGGATGTGTTTGCCCCCAGCTGTCTGAGCTGCTTCGACTACACCAACGCTGGCGCCGACCTTGTGGTGGGCTATATGGGGGCCGAATTCGGCCGGCAATGGATCACTGTGCGCAATCCCCGCGGCCAGCTGCTTCTCGATCTGGTTGAGGCTGAGCTCGACACCGCGGCCGTGACCAGCCGGGGCGACCGCCGCGCCGCCGTTCAGCAGGGCATCGGGGCCTACGACAAGGCCGTGAAACTGCCTCTCTGGCTGGCTGAAGTGATCGGCTTTTTCGTGCAGCGCTTCGGGCCGAAGGGCCTCGAATACGGCCGCTTCTCGATCGATTCTCACTTCACCCGCAATGCCCTGTGGCTCCAGCGCCACCACCCGGAGCTTGTGGAGCGGCACATCCCCTCCTTCGCTCGCCGCATCGTGGCCCGTTACACCCTGCCGACACCGTGAGTTCCTCCGACCGAGACTGCGGCGTGTTGTTCCACCCCACCGCCTTTCCCGGCACCCCCGGCAGCGGCACCTTCGGAGCCTCCGCCCGCTCCTGGATCGACCTGCTGGGCCTGGAGGGCGTGGGGGTGTGGCAGATCCTCCCCCTGGCCCCCACCGATGGCACCGGTTCCCCTTACAGCTCCCCGAGCGGATCCGCCCTCAACCCCTGGCTGATCGATGCGGATGATCTGCTCGCCGATGGCCTGATCAGCTCCGGCGATCACGCCCAGCTCCCCTCCGGATCCGCAGCATGGCTGGATGCGCCCCTGGCCACGGCCCGGGCGGAGGCGATCGCAGGCGCCCTGGCCCGCCACTGGCCCTCCCAGGATGTGGGCCGGCAGAAGGCCTTTCGACGCTGGCGGCGCCAGCAGCGCTCTTGGCTTGGCGATCATGGCCTGTTCATGGTGCTGCGCCGCCAACAGCAGGGTCGACCCTGGTGGGAGTGGCCCGCCCCCCTGGCGCAGCGCAACCGCCGGGTCCTGGCCGACTTCGCCCGGGACCGGAAACAGGAGTTGCTGGCGGAGGCCCTGCTGCAGTGGCAACTTCAGGAGCAATGGCAGGCCCTCCGCCAGCGCGCCCGCCAGCGGGGGGTGCGGCTGCTCGGTGACCTGCCCTTCTACGTTGCCCACGACAGCGCGGATGTGTGGTGCCGCCCCGGCCTGTTCACCGTGGAGCCCGATGGCCGGCTGATCAGCCAGAGTGGCGTGCCTCCCGACTATTTCTCCGCCACCGGCCAGCTTTGGGGCACGCCGGTCTATCGCTGGTGGCGGCATTGGCTGGGGGGCTTCCGCTGGTGGCTGGAGCGTCTCGACCGACAGCTTGACCTCTTCGATCTGTTGCGCCTCGATCATTTCCGCGCTCTTGAGGCCTTTTGGTGCGTTCCCGGGGGCGACCAGACTGCCGAGCGGGGGGTGTGGGTCACGTCGCCGGGGCGCATCCTGCTGGAGTTGCTGCGCCGCCGCTGTCGCCGCCGGGGATGTCTGCAGCCCGGCGGGATCCTGCCCTTGATCGCGGAGGACCTTGGTGTGATCACCCCACCGGTGGAGGCCTTGAGGGATCGTTTTGCGCTGCCGGGCATGAAGGTGCTCCAGTTCGCCTTCGATGGTGCGGCCGACAACCCCTATCTCCCCGCCAATTACGTCGGCCATCGATGGGTGGTGTACACCGGCACCCATGACAACGCCACCAGCCGCGGCTGGTGGGACAGCCTCGATTCCGACTCCCGGGGCCGCTTCGCAGCTCTGGTGGGGGGAAGCGTGCATTCCCCCTCCTGGCAGTTGCTGGAACTGGCTCTCGCCTCCAGCGCCGATCTGGCGGTGGTGCCGGTGCAGGACCTGCTGGAGCTGGATGATCGGGCCCGCTTCAACACGCCGGGTACGGCTTCGGGGAACTGGAGCTGGCGTCTGGATCGCCGCCTGGAGGGACTGGCCGGGCCGGTGCATGGCTACGCCGCCATGGCCGCCCGCTATGGGAGAGCTCCGGGGCTGCCCGATCAGGGGTGAGCCCCGTGGGCGCTCACGGCCGTGATGGAGCTGGGGGTTGTCCTTCGCTAGAAGCGGGCGGGGCCTGGGTCGTTGGCACGGCATAGGTCCCACCCGCGCCGGCGAGCGGAGTCAGCAAGGTTCCCCGCCAGCGCACCGCCGCCCCCTGCGGTTCTGGACTGAGGGTCAGACGGAAGGGGGGAAGCACGGGCAGGGCCAGCTCCCCTTCCACGCCACTGAGGGTGGTGGCGCCGCCCCGGTTGCTGCGGATCTCCACCCGGGTTGGGGTGGCGGTGGAGAGGGTCAGGAGGCCCAGGCTGAGGTCGGGGCCACTGCTGCTGGCTTCTTGCCGCAGCCGCCGCAGACCCTGGCCGGCAGCGGCCTGGCTGATCGGTCGCAGATCGGGAAAGGCCTTCAGCAGTTCGGCGTCCTCCCGGCCAGCAGCTGCGGCCGCCGCCGCCGGATCCTTCAGGGGAGGCAACGGGTGGCTGCTGAGCAGCCCGCGGGAGGCGAGTTGGAATTGCTGGAGGTTGAGCAGATGGATCAGCCCAAGGATGAGCAGGGCATAGAGCAGGGTGGCCTGCCAGCTGGTGAACACATCGATCGACCCCGGTGTGAATCGCCGCATCCGGCTTTCGCCGCCTGGCCCCCCGTGGAGACCTCTGGAGTGGCTGGGCACCACGGCTTGGAGGCTCCCGGCAGGCATCGCCAGGTGGCGCTCCAGCAGGGGAAGCATCGTGCGGAGATAGGTGGGTTCCGGCAGCCGATCGCGCCAACCCCGCTCGAGGGCCTCCAGCACTGCGGTGCTGATGCGGGTCTCCTGGGCCAGCTGACGCAGGCCGAGCCCCCGCGTTTCCCGAGCCAGGCGCAGCTGAAGGCCCGCCTCCTGCAGGGGATCCAACGCGAGCGGGGCGCGGCTGGCGGGTTCCGCTGTTCCAGGAGCGGCCAGGGGGAGCCGCAGGAGTCGGGCCAGCCGGGCGGCGACGGGGGGCAGGGGCGGAACCAAGGAAGCCGGCCGGCGTGTGCCATCAGTCTGGGCCAAGAACGTCGCCGGGGGTTACCCGGCGCCAGTGGCCCTCGGCCAGATCGGCGAGCCGCAGGGGGCCGATCGCAACGCGTTGGAGGTCGAGAACCGGGTGGCCGAGCAGCTCGGCGGTTCGGCGGATCTGTCGGTAGCGGCCCTCCCGCATCACCAGTTCCAGCTTGCTGTTCGCCCCCCTGGCTCCGAGCGGCCGGATCTGCACCGGCTGGCAGGGGTGGGCATCGAGAGGGATTCCGGCTGCCCAGCGCTGCAGGGTTGTCGGCTCCGGGTGCCCCTCCACCCAGATTCGGTAGGTGCGGGGATGGCCGAAGCGGGGATGGGTGAG
>Ga0209401_1003168_pt1 | contig 10414 bp, 6 predicted proteins | sample M_140807_MF_Meta_FD_187318 | JGI IMG/M metagenome (GOLD analysis project Ga0209401, IMG submission 187318) | Freshwater microbial communities from Lake Montjoie, Canada to study carbon cycling - M_140807_MF_MetaG (SPAdes) (version 2) | ecosystem: Environmental > Aquatic > Freshwater > Lake...
GGATTTTTTTTTGAATAATTTTTTATACATTCACGCATGCATAATTACGAGATCGCCGAACAATTTAATTTGCTAGGAAAATTAATGGACATCCATGGAGAAAACGCATTTAAAATAAAGTCCTATACAAATGCTGCCTATACCTTAGATAAGTTAGCTCAACCAGTGAGTGAAATGTCTCCACATGAATTATTTGCAATTAGAGGTATTGGAGAAGCCATTGGTCAAAAAATATTGCAACTCATTGAAAATAAGCGACTTGCAATACTTGAAAGCTATATAGAAAAAACACCCATTGGCATTTTAGAAATGCTAAATATAAAAGGATTAGGTCCTAAAAAAATTATTACTATTTGGAAAGAATTAGAAATTGAAACAGTAGGTGAACTATTATATGCTTGTCAAGAAAACAGATTAATTAACTACAAAGGTTTTGGTGCAAAGACACAACAAAATATTCAAGAGTCTTTAGAATATTATTTACAACATCAAGGAAGTTTTTTATACCAACAAGTAGAATCACTTGCAAGCAATTTGCTTAAAATAATTTTTGAACAATTTCCAAAGGAAGAACATATTATTTCAGGTCATTTCAAAAGACAAATGGAGACCATCGATTTTTTAGATATTGTTACAACTACATCAGAAAATAAATTAACTGAATGGCTAGAAGAAAAAGAATTTAGTATTACAAAAACAGCGCATTTTTTAAGTTGTAAAGGGGTTGATAATTTCGAAATTAGGTGGCATATTACGAGCCCTGAAAATTTATATTGGACCGATTTTACCCTAGCCTCTTCCCCTGATTTTCTAAAAAAATGGGTCGAAAACCCCCTTTTTGAAAAAAATTTTAAATTTATTTCTGAGGCTTCCATTTTCGAACAATTAGGTATTGCTTTTATCCCGGCACCCCAAAGAGAGGACCCCACTATTTTATCCAAATATCTAATAGCTAATAAAAAAAGTACAGCCCCTAACATTCAAGTAGAAGATATTAGGGGTATAATACATTCACATAGTACTTGGAGTGATGGCATTCATACCATTGAGCAAATGGCTAAGGCTGCTAAAGAAGCTGGTTATGAATATTTAGTTATTAGCGACCATTCAAAATCGGCTTTCTATGCCAATGGTTTAGAAATAGAACGTATTGCAGCCCAACATAAAGAAATTGATGCCCTAAATAAAAAGCTAGCCCCCTTTGTTATTTTTAAAAGTATTGAGTCGGATATATTAAATGATGGGAGCTTGGATTATCCAGAAGAGATCCTTGAAAGTTTTGATATTGTCATTGCCTCTGTTCATTCTAATTTAAAAATGACAGAAGAAAAAGCCATGATGCGTTTACTCAATGCCATCAATAACCCTTATACTAGTATATTAGGTCACCCCACAGGTCGTTTACTTTTAAGTAGAAAAGGATATCCTGTCAATCACGAAGCCATTATTGAAGCCTGTGCCGAAAATAATGTGGTAATAGAATTAAATGCCCATCCTCGTCGTTTAGATATGGATTGGCGTTATATAGCGAATGCAGTAGAAAAGGATGTACTTATTTCAATTAATCCGGATGCGCATGCTGTAGAAGGATTCTCCGATTGTAAATATGGCGTATTAGTTGCCCAAAAAGGTGGACTGACTGCTGCTCAAAACCTAAGTAGTTTTTCTTTACAAGAAATGATGGAATTTGTAGCCTTTCAACAGGCCAAGAGAAACTAGTCTTTGAAACTTTTATTAGATTTTACATATACAAAATAGTCGCCTGGCATGAGCTCAAAGTTTACTTGATTATTAAATGTAAAACTAAGGCCGGAGAAGGCATTCAAAAACTGTCCTTTTAAAAATTCATGTTCCAATACTATTTTTTGTATTTGATGGGAAAAATTAAGTACGACTAGTATGATTTGATGATCATATCTTAAAAAGGCCATGACTTCATTAGAGTGAGTAGGTAAATTAAAACTATCCCCCTCTATAATACAGCTATATTGTTTTCTTAACTGATTTAGTGTTTTATAAAAGCTGGCTAATTGAGGCGCAGTAGTCCAATCAATGGGGTCTTTATCAAAGAAGGCTAGTCTTTTATGATTCGGTAATTCCTGACCACTATAGATTAAGGGAATACCCTTCCACATAAATGTAAATACGGCCCAGGCCTTAGCAGTTATACCATACTTTTCATATTCGGTGCCGTTCCAAGTATTCTCATCATGATTAGAAGTGTAAAATAATTTATAAGCCCCCTTGGGATACTGTGCATACGCGTGCAGTTGATTATACATTTCATTCACCCCCGACTCCCCTTTTGACATTTTTTCTGTTGCATGCATCCAAGACCATGCATAACTTGCATCAAATACTGAATGATATTCAATATCCTCACATTCTGCTAACCAAAATAAAGGCTTAATAGTTTCGCAGGCCTTTCTTGCTGAATACCAAAAATCTAAAGGAACTAAATGTGCCATATCGCATCTAAATCCATCTATCTTAAATGTACGCACCCAATATTGCATGGCGCCTATTAAAGCAGCGCGCATATCATGGTTTTCAAAATTTAAATCCACTACATCTTCCCAACCATTTCTTTCAGTAAAATTCCCCTCTTCATCTCTACTAAACCATTCAGGGTATGTTTCCATCCATTCATGCTCTCTTCCTGTATGATTTGCTACCCAATCAATAATTACTTTCATCTCATGCTTATGGGCAAGTTGGATGAGTGAGGTAAAATCTTGCTCATTACCAAACTCTCCATTTAATTTTGTATAACTACTGCATGCATAATAACTACCCAGACTTCCTTTACGCCCTTTTTTACTTATGGGTGTAATGGGCATGAACCATAAAACTTCTACACCCATTTCTTTTAATCTTGGAATATGCGATTCAATTGCTTTGAAACTACCTGCCTCTGTGTACTGTCTAAGATTTACCTCATATATAGTTTTATCCTTTATCCAATCTACCGTTTTAAAACTTGCATCCATTTTATTTCAATTTTTAAACCATTTTTTATTAACTTGGCCAACACATGAGTAATACAAAACCCCATTTAGAGCGCAAATTAAGTCTTTTACATGCAACGGCCATCAACATGATTGATATGGTAGGCATTGGACCCTTTGTAGTATTAAGTGTGGTGGCACAAATTATGGGAGGGCCTTATTTTTTATATGCTTGGGTAGCCGGCGCCTTACTTTCTTATTTAGATGCGATGGTATGGAGTCAATTAGGTGCAGCCCTTCCAAGAGCAGGTGGAAGTTTTCATTTTTTAAAAGAAGGCTATGGAGAAAAAGCGGGTTCACTCATGAGCTTTTTATTTGTTTGGCAAACTATGATACAAGCCCCCTTGGTAATTGCCTCTGCAGCCATTGGTTTTTCCCAGTATGCTAATTACTTTTTTCACTTAAGTTTTCTTCAAGAAAAAGCAGTGAGTGGACTAGTGGTTATTCTGGTGATTTTATTATTGTACAGAAAAATTGAATCCATCGGGAAAATTTCTGTGTTTTTATGGGTAGGAGTACTAGGTACTATGGCCTGGATAATTTTTGGAGGTATTGCGCATGGCAATTTCCTTGAGCCCATTAAAAATGTCAACGATGGCTTTACCCTACAACATGGTTTTGTCGCAGCACTGGGTTTTGCTAGTGTAAAAACTATTTATAGTTATTTAGGCTATTATAATGTTTGCCATTTAGGGGGTGAGATAAAAAATCCGAGTAAGAATATCCCAAGAAGTATGTTTATCTCAATTACTGGTATTGCTATTTTATATTTAGCCATGAATGTATCGGTGGCCAGTGTACTACCCTTTCAAACAATAGTAAATAGCAAGTTTGTAGTTAGTGATTATATAAAGGCACTCTATGGTCCTACAGCGGGCGCATTTGCGACTATATTAATATTAATGGTGGCCTTTGCTTCTTTATTTTCAGCTACCTTGGGTTATAGTAGAATTCCTTATGCTGCTGCACAGGATAGATCTTTCTTTCCTTTTTTTAAAGAACTACATCCAAAATTACATTTTCCGCACCGCTCTTTATTAGTATTGGGAGGTATTGCCTTTGTATTTAGTTTATTATTCAGATTAAAAGAAGTTATTGATGGCATTTTAGCCATGCGTATATTAATTCAATTTATAGGACAGGCTTTTGGACTATTATTATTGTTTAAAAGAAAAGGAAAAGGTTTTTTCCCTTGGAAAATGCCCTTCTACCCCCTACCATTATTTTTAGCCATTATTATTTGGGTTGGTATCTTTTTTTCAACAGGTACAAAGATGATGCTAAGCGGACTTACCGTAATTAGTCTTGGACTCATTGCTTATTTTATTGCGAAGAAATTTAAATGGATTGGTTAGCTATTTACTCCTAGTACCTATCCCACTTATAAGTAGTCCAATAATAAGACCAAGAATGATTCCAATTTTTACATTCTTAATTAAATAACCGACGCCCAGTCCAATTACTAGTAAAGTAAAAATGCTCAGATTGCGTCTCATATTATTGAATTAATGTTTGGGCAGTGAAATAAGGTTGGCTAATAATTTATAAGCCCCGGGATTGCCTGCAGGTAATTGTCTAAATAACACTAAACTTAAATACACCATATTTCCTTTACCATAAGGGGCAATTAATAAACTTCCCGTAGAAGGGGTCTCCCCTTTATCATTCATGGAAAGGGGAGATTCAAAATGAGCATCTACATTCTCTGCCATATAAGTACTTCTTTCTTGAATCCAATGCTCAAAATCCGAAGCCTCAATTTTATTAGGAAAATTTAATACTGAATGTGTAGGTAATGTAAAATTAACAGGTGCATTTTCTTGAGTGACTCTTTTACCTGAATTCACCGTAAATGCATAAGGCCCCACTTTAACTTTACGAATACCTACTTGATTACTTTTTAAATATTGAACTATTAAATTACCTCCTTGTTCAATATAAGCATTCAGTATTTCATTTTGAGTAGTCAAAAAATCAAACATATTGTAAGCTCTAATACCCACCACGATGGCATCGAATGTTTTTAATTTATTTAATTCAATATCGCTTTCTTTTAATACAGTTACTTGATACCCAAGTTCAATAAGGGCCTCTGGCAACTTATCTCCTGCTCCATCGATATAACCTACTTTAGTACCTTTGATTTTAACATTTAGTTCTACCAATTTAGTAGTAGCAGGTGCGAAATAAGTAATGGTGGGAATATGATCATACTGAATGGTTCTTTTATATAATTGATCTATTGATGTGGGTAAATTTTGACTCGCTAATTTTACTTCCACTTCTTGATGCACCGTACTACCTGTATGATTAATTTCTTGATAGCCTAGTTTTACAGGCTTACCTGCATTGAGCAATACCACTTCTTTATCGTATTTAGTTTCATGCAGGGGCACTACTACAATGGGTTGAAATACCTCTCCCTTGGTAGGGTCTACATATTTGTATTGTATAGGTATAGTAAATGAAAAAGATTGCCCTTCAATAAGTACCGAACAAATAGCTGTAAATACTGGATCGTTTTCAGCCTTACCAATAAGTATTTGGTCTTTCACTACAAACATACCTTCGGTTTTAGGTTCTACTAACCAATAAGGCTGTGAAATAGATTGGGTGGCAGCGACTTTAAAAGAATACTCCCAACTATTATTTTGATTATTCAAAACTGTTTTACCGAAAACAGAATCTTTACCAGGTAAAGTAACTTTTTCTAAGACAGTGCTTGCATTTGACCTTTGATTAAAAAAGAATTGAACTTGTAAGTTAGTACCTGGAAAAACTTCTTGTTGTTGTGAACTAGCTTCCATATAAATACCCGCAGCGTCTTTAATAATAGACTGTAGTTCAGCTAATTTATAATTTCTCCAAAGTGAATTAGGTAGCCCCGCAATTGATTTATATAAGTTCACCAAGGCTGGTACCGATTTAGCCGGATTTTCTATTTCATACTGCTTAATAATATTGTTTATAGCAATTTGAATACCTGGCGCTTGCAATCTATCCCAGTTTGTGTTCACCCCATCCATAATATCTGTCTTGGGAATATTACCGCCAGTGGTTTCAAAAAATTCAAAACTAGATCCTCTTCTTCTTGGCCTGCCCTCACCCTGGCTTTTATGCATCGTTCTTGCTTCTGCTCCAATTTCACCATAGCTTTTACCCACCGTTGCATTGTAACCACCTACTTCAATATTTAGTTGGATATTACTAGTGGTGTTCACCGTTCCAAAATTAAAAGTATTCCAAAGTATTCTTTTTGCTTTCCATGGCTTCACACCATATTTAAATTGTTCGGTAAATTTTGTGCTATCAGCAGCCGCTATATATGCTTCATTGGCAATAATGGCAGAGGCTGAATGATGACCATGGCCTGCTCTTGCATCTGGAGGGAAACGTGCAATTATAATATCAGGTTGAAATTTTCTAATCACCCAAACGGCGTCACTTAAAACTTCTTCATGATTCCAAATTGTTAAAGCTTCTTCAGAGGATTTACTAAAACCAAATTCATAGGCTCTAGAAAAATATTGTTCTGCCCCATCCTGTGCGCGAGCTGCTAATAACTCTTGTGTTCTAATTAAGCCCAGTTCTACTCCTTGCTCTTTGCCAATTAAATTTTGACCTCCATCCCCTCTAGTTAAACTTAAATAGGCCGTTCTATACATTCTTTCTTTAGTCAAATAAGGAAGAAAACTATTGTTTTCATCATCTGGATGCGCTGCTACATATAATACACTACCTACCACCCCCATTTTTTTAATTTGGGCATAAATTTCGGCACTGTTTTTTTGCGCATACAAAGATGCATTGAATAAAAAATATATTGAAATGAATAGAACTATTTTACGCATGATATTATTTTCCGTTAAAAAATACTGCATTGGCTAATATCATTTTTCCTGCTTCCCAGAAGTTTCTGAAAATAGGATCATCGGCCATATATACTAATTTACCAGCACCTATTTCTTTCACACCCATCACTACCCCTTCTTGCAAGGCGTTCTTTGCTTTAATACCAGCAAAGCCTGTCATATAACTGTCTTTTTTTAATAGCCCTACATTCCAAGCATCGTTATTAATTTCATAAGTAACCATATCTTGTTTTAAATCAAAGAAAATACCATTGGTTCCAAAACCAATGGGATGAGTGGCATCTAAGTATACTTTATAAATAGCGCCGGGTATAGAACTCTCTAAAGCATCTACTACTCTGTCTCCATATTTACTTGTTTTATTGATATCTGTTTTATCTGTCTTCGCAAGCTCTTTCATCTTAAAACCCCATTCTACATTAGCAGCTAATTGTTGTGCTGCAGATTCAAGGGCAATGAAGACGCCTCCTTTTCTTACAAAGGCTTGTAATTTATCAGCTATAGGTTTGCTATTTAAATCTCTATAGGCTCCTTCTGGCGCAATGATTACATCATACTTATTAATATCCATTCTGCTTAAGAAAGAATAATTCAATTGCGTAATAGGATAATTTAATTGTTGTTCAAAATAACTCCATACTTCTCCAGCTGCAAGTGCAGAAACATTATCGCCAGTAAACAAACCCACTTTAGGTGCATGGTTAATTATTTTGTCATTTGGCGAACCAAAATCAGCCCCCGACTCTACCCAACCAGAATTCACCGCTATAGCTTCTGATTGTAATTGATCACAAACTTGTTTAGTAGCCGAAGCCCAATTTTCTGAATTGCTTGTTTTTAAAATAATCAAAGTTCCTGCTTCCATTTTTTTACCATTCACTACAAAGGCTTTTTCAGCATACCTTACTTTAATATTTTTTTGCAAAAGATGTGCTAATACTCTGGATGATTTAAAGGAGTTATAAGGTATCACATACCCATATTCACTTGCTGCTACTTCTACCTTTGTTGCCGAAAAACCTGGCGTGATAGCTAATTTTTCTTTGCTCGCATATCCATGCACTCCATATGCATAAGGCAAAGACCAAGTGGTAATATCATAAGTATTAGAATCATTTACTTGTGTAATAGGCTCTAATAAAACTCGGGCAAGCACTCCATGCGCTTGTGCTGCATTGACTGCTAATGTGAACCCTTCATTTACAAAATCGACCTCTTTTTTTGTAACATAATCATAGCCTTTGAAACTAGCACCTGAAACAAGTGTGCCATATTGAATATTGTTTTTTTGAAGTAAGCCCGCTAAAGCTTCCAAAGCATTTGCATTAGCCGCTGTCATGATAAAAGTTTTATACTCTGAAATAGTACCAGCTCTACTATTATCGTAATACTTTTTAAAAGCAGATAATAAATTCTCTCTATTTTGAGAACTTATTTCAATGGTAGACAAACCCGTAGTATAATGATGTGTAGCTCTGGCTACTAAAGTAAGTGTGTCTAATGAATTATCGATGATACCCAATCCTGCACCAATCCCTCCTTGCTCATAAGTCATACCAATGGCTCCATTGTACATCGGGTAGGAATCTCCATAAGAAGGGTATAACATATCAAACCTTTCTTTAGTAAAAAACAACCAATTATTTTGATCAAAGTACTTGGCATTATTTTTACCCATTTTTATTTGAAATTCTTTTTGCCAACTCGTAATGGCATTATGAATGGGTTCTGAAGTAGGTGTGAAAAAATAAGGTTGGTTATAACTTTGCTCGTGAAAGTCAACTACTACTTGAGGATACCATTGTTGGTATAAAGCCACTCTTTGCTTGCTTTCAATTTGTGTTTGCCAAGCCCAATCACGGTTCAAATCAAAATTATAATGATTGGTTCTACCTGCAGGCCAAGGCTCCATATGCTCTCTTGCCTGAGGGTCTACATTCATCGAAGTGCCCACTGCATTATTATACCAATTGACATATCTATCTCTTCCATCAGGATTAATACATGGGTCAATCATTACTATGGTATTTTTCAACCACTCTTTTGTTTTAGCATTAGAAGGATCTACTAAAGCAAATAAAGTTAACATAGCCGCTTCAGAAGAAGCAGGCTCATTGCCATGCACATTATAATTTAACCAAACAATACCTGGTTGGTTTAAATCCTCCACGCTTCCGTCTACTAAACCATTATTATGTTTTCTGATTTTTTCTAACTGAGCTATATTTTCAGGAAGACCAATGGCAGCCACTAATAAATCTCGACCTTCATTGGTTTTGCCATAATTGATAATTTTAACTCTATCAGGCACTGCTTGTGCAATAGTATTAAAATAAGATACAATCTTATGATGTCTTGTAAATTGAGTACCTACTGTATAACCAAGATAAGAGGCTGGACTCGGAACTACCTGCGCTTGCATTGTGGATGCAAAACAAAGAAGAGAAATAAAGACTGCTTGGAATTTAAAAAATTTCATTTTTTTTATACTTAAATTTTATAGAATAAATAGGCTATTTACACCCACCTAAAAATAAGGAAGTTTGCGCTTAAAATGAGGGTATGAATGGATAGTTTTACACAAATGGTAGGCGCTATTTTGTTGAATACTAAATAATTAAGTAAATTACTAGCTCAATTGAATCCCTATGAAAAAAGCAATGCAAGCCCACCCTATTTCAAAATCAATAATACTGTTATTTGTCCTTCTTTTGACAGGCAAATTAATGGCACAACCTTTTTTAAAAGCGCATCCACAAATTAACCCCTATAAATATGAAGTGGTGAAAGAAAAATCATTTGACAATGGTGCTGTTACATCGGCACATCCACTGGCCAGTATGGTAGGTGCAGCTATGATGCAAGAAGGAGGCAATGCTTTTGATGCCGCTATTGCTACTCAACTAAGTTTAGCCGTCGTATTTCCAGGGGCCGGCAATATTGGTGGTGGAGGTTTTATGTTAGCTAGAAAAGTCAATGGAGAATTGATAGGTATTGATTACCGTGAAACAGCGCCTGCAAAAGCAAGTAGAGATATGTATTTAGACGCAGCAGGAAATCCTATTAGTGAAAAATCGACAAGTGGTAGTTCCGCTTCAGGTATTCCAGGAAGTATTGCAGGCATGATAAGTACACATGCTTATGCTAAATTACCTTTTGCAAAATTAATTGAACCCGCAATTGAGTTTGCTGAATTTGGATATGTGATTTCAGAAAAAGAAGCGATGGGTTTAAATGAAGACCGTGCAAATTTTTTAAAGTATAGTTCTGCACCAAGCGCCTTTACAGAAAAAAAAGTATGGAAAGCAGGTGACAAACTTATTCAATTAGAACTAGCGGCTACTTTGAAACGCATTCAAGCAAAAGGGTTAGCCGGTTTTTACGAGGGTGCGACTGCTGAGTATATTGTAAAAGAAATGCAACATAGTGGTGGCTATATTAGTATGGAGGATTTAAAAAACTATACACCTAAATTTAGAAAGCCTATAGAGTTTGATTATAGAGGCCATCATATAATAAGTTTTGCCCCTCCTT
>Ga0209401_1003172_pt1 | contig 10409 bp, 12 predicted proteins | sample M_140807_MF_Meta_FD_187318 | JGI IMG/M metagenome (GOLD analysis project Ga0209401, IMG submission 187318) | Freshwater microbial communities from Lake Montjoie, Canada to study carbon cycling - M_140807_MF_MetaG (SPAdes) (version 2) | ecosystem: Environmental > Aquatic > Freshwater > Lake...
CGAAAAAATATTTACCATCCGCGTACTTCTTGAGGAAAAAGAGATTGGTCGCGGAACCGGCCGCAGCCGTAAATCGGCCGAATCCACCGCCGCAGCTCATGCTCTAGGACAACTCTCATGAAAGGTCTTCTGCAAGGTCCCGCTTTCCCTTTCGTGGCGCCCTTTGCCCTTTTTATGGGGCTCCTTTACCTTCGCCAAAGTTTTCCCCAGCACAGTTGGTGGCTGTACGGGGTCTGCTCCCTAGCCGTCTTCGCACTTCTTTTGTGGCTCCGACCCCGATACCGCGGGCAGGATCCTGCCCCGCCCCGCGTTCGCGACTCCGTCCTTCTTGGCCTCGTCGCAATTGTTCTCTGGATTGCTCTGGATCCATGGATGCCCCGCTCTGGAGAACGCGACAACACTTTCCCTTTCGCCGCTGCTTTTGAACTCGGTCTTTTGCCCGGGGTCCTTTCCATTGCCTTTCGCATGTTTGGCGCCGTCCTCGTCGTCCCCATCATCGAAGAGCTCTTTTGGCGTGGCTTCCTCATGCGGACCATTATCAAACCAGAGTTTGAAGAAGTTCCACTTGGGACTTTTCAACCCCTCTCTTTTTATATCACCACCGTTGCCTTTGCCATGGTCCACGTTGAATTCGGATCCGCCACCCTCTTTGCCCTCATCGCCGGTTGGTGGTTCTGCAAAACAAAATCCCTGCGAGCGGTCATCACTCTCCACGCCGCCGCCAACCTTGGTCTGGCCATCTACGTCCTCCTGACAAAAAACTGGTTCCTCTGGTAATCCATCGTGCTGTCCCGCGCCCTTCTCATCCTCCTTGCTGGAACACTGCTTGCTCATGCCGATACGTGTGACGACCTCTTTTTGATGATCAACCAGTCGCGGGTCAAGGCGGGTCTCCATCCTCTCACCCGCAATAGCACTCTCGACCAGCTGGCAAGTCGGTGGGCCGAAACTATGGCTTCCAAAAACAGCCAAACACATCGCCCGCTTACCAAGTCTCTGCTGAACGCAAATGGGTGGAAAAATCTTTCAGAAAACATCTATGGCCCAGTAAACGACGGCTCAGCAAAATCTATTTTCAATGCGTGGATGAGTAGCTCGGGTCACCGCGGAAATCTTCTTCGCGATTCCACCACCCTCGGTGGTGTTGGAATTGCACAAACGAAGTCAGGTGCAGTCTGTGCCGTATTTAACGGGGCCCAGCCTGCCCCACCCCAGCCCGTTGCAACTTCGAGCAACCCCTCTCAGGACAGCGATGTGGCCTTTCCAGGCGTGGGGATTCCAGATTTTGTTCCCAAATCGATGCGCGATCCTGCCGCCGCTCTTCCCTCCAACTCGGATGGCCGAAAACTGAATCAGCTTGGTCGCACCAATCTGTAAATCTCACTCGACTCTCTCGGCTCTCGATCACCTTCCCCTTGCCTCAGTTCTAAACCACTCCATGATAAAGCCATGTTTTCTGCTCTCATCCGTAAACGCTTTGCTAAGTATGGAAAGGCGGCAGGCCTCATCGTCGTCGCCCTCTTTCTTGCCAAAGGGATTCTTTGGCTTTTGATTCCGGGACTCATCATCGGAAGCTGCGCAAAATGACGCCCACCAGCCCTCAAGGAGTGATGGCCCGACTCAAGGCAGGCACAGCCGCCCAACACGCCGTCGCTGAGTCCAAACCGCTGGAGGCTGCTTTGATCGATGGCTCGATCGGCCAATCTCAATACCAAAAATACCTCGGTCAACGCTGGCTCATTCACCGCGAACTTGAATCCGCCACCGACCGTGCGCACAAGATCGACTCCCGCCTTGCCTCCCTCAATCTTTCCTCTCTTTACCAAACAAAAAACTTGGAAACCGACCTTGCCCAGCTCAAGACCAGCCTCAATTCGATCCATCCCCTTCCCGGTGCACAAAAGTTAATCCAATCTATCATCCAAGCTTCCCCCGCAGCTCTCATGGGGATCTTTTACGTGTTTGAGGGCAGTAAAAATGGCGCTCGTTACATTTCGAAGGCGCTTAAGGAAAAAGGGGTGACCGCCCTTCGCTATCTCGATCCACACGGGGAGGAGCAACGCCCGATCTGGATGAAATTCCGGTCCGATATGGACGCCATCTCTTGGTCGCCGACCGAGCAGGACTCTATGGTCTCTGCCGCTCAAGCCACCTTCGACGCCATCTCGTCCCTCGACGACGCCATCCACGCGTGTTGACGCCTCTTGTTTACTGCGGGCGGTAGTTGGGATCGTTATTGATTGCTGCGTTCTTGCTCCAAAGACGCATATCTCGAAGGTCATCCAATGTCATGACCCGTACTGAACCATCCAGAAAAGCAGCCACCGCCTTGCCATCGAACCGAGCCGCGACATACCCATAGTTCCCAGGATCCGAGTCTTTAGTCCACTTGGCCATACTCCACTGACCACTCGGACCATTGGGTGGGATCACGTATTCGTATCCATCAACATCAGTTGTGCCGGCAGAGATGAAAACAATGGGGGATTTTTCAGCCTGCGTGACCGTTTGAATGCATTCCGATGGATACTCAATGGAGCCGCTTGAGCTTACTCTTCCGCCCACAAGGTATCGGTTAATGCCAAAAGCTGGGAAAACGCTTAAACCATAATCATACATCGTGCCGCTGGATCCCATGATCTGAATGATTTGCGCTTCGTTTCGATTGACCAAAATTGTGCCGTCCATCTGGTGGTTAAAGTAGGGAGCCAATCGAAAGGGATAACGACACTTAGCCTCGGGCATTCCTAAGGGACGACCCTTTGCATTCATCAGGGGTTGGTTTCGAGCCGTGCTGTCGTAGGCCGCAAGATAGCGACCTTCATTCTCCTGCGCCGCGTTAAGATAGGCTTGGACTAGATTTTTTCCTGCATTCACTTCGGTAACAAGGGAGGCTTTCGCCATAGTCTTCTGATAAGCCCCCATGGAAACCCCCGCTAAAAGCCCAATGACGGCAATTACGACAAGCATCTCCACCAAGGTGAACCCATTTCTCCTTGGATTCAGAGAAATTCGCTGAAAGGATATGGACTTCACGCCACAACGCAGGCACGCCGGCGGATGAGAAAAAAGCAGGCAGCAGCTAAAACAAGCCCACCCACGTTCGGCTCAGGAACCAGCGCCGCGCTGAAAACAGAGGAACTTTGATCTAGCTTCAATCCGTAGATTTGGGAGTGAGTCACTCCACTGAAATCGATCGCAAAGGAGGTGACTAGCCCTAAAGAACTGACGTCCCACTGGTACCCTCTCGTATTCACATAAACGGGCTCGTCCAATCCTGTTTCAGGACTCGTAAAAGTTCCATTTTGAAAGCGATTTAAAATGCCCGAAAAGAGAGGGTTCACGACAGATGATCCGCCGTTGATTTTTAGGGCTGGGGCACTGTATAGGTCATAGCCCGTCGCCTCTCCGATTTGGATCTGGAATACGAGCGTCTTGAGATTGGCTAACGGGGTTGAATCGGTAACGCGCAATGTTCCACCCAAAGCATTTGGGATTTGGGCAAAATTTCCGAAATAGATGGAACTCATTGAAAGGAAGGGTCCGCCTCCCGTAGGACTACCTGCAACCCTGTTCAGCACTGCATCCCCTGACCCAACCCCGTTTGATCCAATGGGAGCAGGCCAAGGCGAACTCCCTGGAAACCCGCCGTAGCCAGAAAAGTTCGCTGCATTGACGTTCACCCAAGCATCGGAGTCACTGCTTCCCGACCCGAAATTCAAAACTTGAAGCTGTGCAAGCCCGCTTTCCGCAACGAATCCAACCCATAGTGAAAAAAACAAAAGGTGAGCGTATTTCATACAATATGATTAGTGGCCAAAGAAAAATTTGCAAACGGCAAGCCTTTCGGAATAAGACTTATTCGGCGGATGCAATTAAGCTCATAAGCACACCTTATCTAGGTTCGATATAAGTCCTATGAATGAACGACTTAGGTAGGTTGTGAGATTTTACAATAGTAGTAATAAAGTACCTGTTTCTTGCGATTCACTCGTTTTCCGCTATCTATAACTCTCATGTCCGAATTCGATCTTAAAGACACAGTTCTCACTCGTTTGGGGGAGAACTACGAGCTGCACGATAAGTACGTCAATCGCACTCTCGTAAAGGTTCAACGCACCATCGGCTTTGATAAAATCTATGCCCGCGCTGAAGGCGCCTATCTCTACGACCTCGACGGCAAGGACTACCTCGACTTCCTCAGCGGCTACAGCGTTTTCAACATCGGCCGTAATCATCCCACGGTTCAAAAAGCCATTCGTGACGTCCTTGAACTCGACCTCCCCAACATGGTGCAGATGGACTGCTCTGTTCTCTCCGGTCTCCTCGCTGAAGCTCTTGTCAAAAAACTCGGCCCTTCCCGCGATGCCTGCTTCCTTTGCAATTCCGGAACCGAAGCCGTCGAAGGTGCCCTGAAATTTGCCCGCGCCTCCACCCAACGCCCCGGCATCCTCGCCCAAGAAGGCTCCTACCACGGCCTTTCCTTTGGAGCTCTCTCCATTACCCACTCAGGCAATTTCCGCGAAGCGTTCGGACCCTTCCTTCCTGGTGCCGATTTTGTAAAGTTCGGCGACCTCACCGATCTCGAGAAAAAACTGAAATCCCGCCAGATCGCTGCCTTCATCTTTGAACCTGTCCAAGGAAAGGGAGTCAAATATCCCTCCGACGAGTACTTCCCCGCCGCTCAGGAACTTTGCCGTAAATACGGTACTCTCTTTATTGCCGACGAAGTTCAAACCGCCATGGGTCGAACAGGAAAATGGTTCGGCTTCCAACATTGGAACCTCGATCCCGACATCGTCACCATGGCCAAAGCCTTGTCCGGTGGCTACGTCCCCTGCGCCGCCATCGTTATGCGTCGCCCCATCTACCAAGGCATCTTTTCCCGCCTTGATCGTTGTGTCGCTCACTCCACCACCTTCGGCCGCAATAACCTCGCCATGGCTTGCGGACTGGCCAGCCTCCACGTGACCGAAAATGAACACCTCGTTGAAAACGCCGCTCTTCGAGGCGAACAGCTCATGTCCCGCCTCCGCGATCTTCAAGAAAAACATGACGTCATCTCTGAAGTCCGCGGAAAAGGCTTGATGATCGCTATCGAATTTAAGGAGCCCCGCTCCCTGAAACTCAAACTCGCTTGGAAGGCCATTCACGCCATGGACAAAGGCCTCTTCCCGCAAATGATCGTGACCCCTCTTCTGCAAAAACACCGAATCCTCACTCAAGTTGCCGCCCACAATTCCGACATCGTCAAGATCCTGCCTCCCCTGATCATCGGCGAAAAAGAGATCGATCGTTTTGTTCACGCTTTCGACGATGTCCTCAACGATCTCGGCAAATTCCCCGGACCTCTATGGGACTTCGGGCAAAATCTCGTCAAAGCCGCCCTTTCGCAGAAGAAGTTATCCCGGGAAGCTGTCCCTGCTTAATCCGGATCCGTGTCCGCTGTCCTTTACGTCAAAGAAGGTTGCCCGTGGTGTGAGGAGGCAGAGTCCGAGCTCCACAAATTGGGCATAAAATACGAACGCCGAGAAGTTCGTTCGAATCCTGCTTATTTTAAGGAGATGAAAGAGCTCTCAGGCCAAAGCAAAGCCCCAGTCCTCGATATCGATGGACGTATTCTCGCCGATTTCGGAATCGAACAGCTACCCGGTTTCCTTAAAAACAGTTAAAAGAACCTTCAGCCACGATTGACTCCCTACCCCTCACCCCGCATCATTTTATTGCGGGGTGGAGCAGCCAGGTAGCTCGTCAGGCTCATAACCTGAAGGCCGCAGGTTCAAATCCTGCCCCCGCAACGTTTTTCTATCTCTTTTGATTGAGCTCCGCCTCCCATCAGTTATAGCCATTGCATGCTCGCGACCTCCGGAATCCTCTACGCTTTTGAGCACTGCGAGTTGGCCGGAAAAGCTGTTCTCCTTCTCCTACTGCTCGGCTCCATTTTTAGCTGGTCGGTCATCTGGTCGAAGTGGGTTCAACTCAATGCCGTTCTTAAATCAACCCGCGCTTTTCTTCCCATCTTTCGCTCGGCTACCGAGCCCCTCGAACCCTACCTCTCAGGCCGACCTCCCGGTGACTCCCCTCAAGCCGTCATCTACCACGCGGGTGCGAAAGAGCTCTGCTTCCACCTCGCCGGCTCCTCCGTCGTCGATTCCACCCTCGCCGCACGACTCGCCTCTGCCCGCTCGATCAGCGAGACAGGCATGAACTCTGTGCGCGCCGCCATGGAACGTGCCGTTGGGGAAGAATCCCTCAAACTCGAATCCAACCTCATCCTCCTCGCCACCGCTGTCAGTGGCGCCCCCTTTCTCGGTCTTCTCGGCACTGTTTGGGGCGTGATGGATGCCTTCAGCGGAATCGCCATGGCCGGTCAAGCCAGCCTCGCCGCTATGGCCCCGGGCGTTTCCGGCGCCCTCATCACCACCGTGGTCGGCCTTCTCGTAGCCATTCCTGCCATGTTCGGCTTTAACTTTCTCACCACCTCCATTCGCAGCCAAAACATTCAGATGGAAAACTTCGCCGCCGAATGTGCCGCGGTCTTTGAACACCGCTTCACCCCACGCTCATGAGACGCTCTTTTCGCTCCCACTCCCAAGGCCACGCTCTGGCTGAACTCAACATCACCCCCCTTCTCGACCTTGTCTTTGTCCTACTCATTATTTTTATGATCACTACCCCCTTGATGGAACAACAACTCCCGGTCGATCTTCCTAAAGCAACCACCTCCCTCCCCACCACCATGCCCGATCCAAAATCGATCCTCACCCTCACCCTCTCCAGGGACGGTTCTGTGCTCCTCGGATCTGAAAAAGTAACCATCGACCAGCTCACTCCTCTTCTCACCCAACGCAAAGCCCGCGACCCAGAACTGGTTGTCTCCCTCCGTGCCGACTCCTCCCTTCCCTACGAGAAAATTTTCCGCGCCTTGGAGGCGGTCCGCTCCGCCGGCGCCCGCCTCGACCTCGCCAATACTCCGGACATCCGCAAGTGAACCCCCACGGACGCCCTTTTCGGCGTACCGTTCTGATCGTATTCGGTGTTCACCTTGTCCTCTTACTGCTGTTCGGCCTTCCGCTCGCTCAGTGCCATAAACCCGCCCCAATAAAACCGGTCGAGATGATCGATCTTGGCTCCCTTCGCCCTGGCCCCGGCCTGCCCTCCCCCACCTCATCACCAGCTCCAGTCACGCCAGCTCAACCCGCATCCGAAATCCAAAATCAAAAATCAAAAATATCTGTGCCACCCGAGCCAGCTCCTGCCGAAGAGCCCGAACCAACCCCCACCCCACCCACGCCCACACCCGAGGCCAAGCCCGAACCCACGCCCACCCCGAAACCCGAACCACTTCCTCAACCGGTGCCCCAACCTACCCCCGCACCCAAACACCAAGTCAAAGTCAGCACCACCAAGAAAAAGGTCTCCGTCTCCAACCCCGCGGCTGAGAGCAAAACCATCTCCCAAAAATCCACCACTCCAACCGGCCCCTCCGCTGCCGATATTCAAAATCGTCTCACCTCCAAACTCCCAGCCGAACAGGGCGGCGGAGGAGGAGACGGAGCGGGCAACGCTGGCAGGCCCGATGGCGTAGCCGACGATTTCTCCTGGTACCGCGCCCTCATCAAACAGTCGATTCAATCCGCTTGGAAAAAACCACCGATCCCCGCTGGAGAAAAGATTTCTACCGAAGTCGAAGTTAAGATCGCCCCCAGTGGCGCGGTCACATTCCAAAAAATCTCCCGCCCCTCGGGCGATCCCGCCATGGATGCTTCCGTTGAACAGGCGGTCCGCTCTACCCCTCGCCTTGCAAAACCCCTTCCCAATGGCCTCGGCTCGCCCGACTACACCGTCATCATCCAATTTAAGTTGGAATGACCTCAAGAAATTACCAAAATCCTCCACCTCTTTTTAAAATTTCCGCTCGCACTTTGCCTCCCATGCTCTTGTCTCTCCCGATGATCTTTATTTTACTCTCACTCCTTCTCTCCCCCTCGATTCTCCTTTCGCAAGATTCCGCTCCCGTCATCGTCATCGAGCAAACTCGTAAGGTCGACGTCGCCATCTCCCCCATCGCAGGTGCCGAAGGCCCCGCTATGACCAAAGTCCTGCAAAACGATCTCGAGCGCTCAGGCGCCTGCCGTGTCGTTGAACCTGCCGCCGCCTCCTTCACCCTCTCCGGTACCATCACCCCCGCTGGCCTCGCAGGCCGCGCCTCACCCAAAAGTGGTGGTGCTCCTTTGGTCGACTCCTCCTTTAATGGAGATGCCCGTCGCGCTACCCACCAGTTCGCCGATGCCTTCATCCTCGCCCTCACCGGCACCCCCGGTTTCGCCTCCAGCCGCATCGCCTTTGCCTCCGCCTCCGGACCGAAAAAGAGCTTTAAAAAAGAGATCTACATCTGCGATATCGATGGGGCGAACTGCCGACAACTCACCCAAGACGGTGCTTTGGGATACGGCCCCAAGTTTTCCCCCGACGGCAATAAAATCGCCTACAGCTCCGACAAAAGTGGCTACCGGGATACTTACATCATCGATCTTTCCTCCAAGAAACGCTCCATCATCGCCCAGTTCCCCGGCCAAAATACGGGTGCCTCTTTTTCTCCCAACGGCTCCACCCTCGCCCTCAGCCTCTCCAAATTCGGTAACCCGGAAATCTGTACCCTATCTTTCTCGGGCGGCGAACCCACCCGACTCACCCAAACCCGCGGGACCGACTGCTCCCCCTGTTGGTCTCCCGATGGAGCACAAATCGTCTACGTTTCCGATGAGAGAGGTAGCCCCGGTCTCTATCTCATCTCACCCACCGGTGGTACCCCCGAGAAACTCAATACCGAATCCTCTTACACCACCGAACCCGACTGGTCCCCCGATGGAAAAAAAATCGCCTACAGCATCACCTCAGGCGGTGGCCAAATCGGGGTCTACGATCTCGAAACTAAAAAAACCCGCATCGTCAGTCGTGGCTCTGGCCTAGAAAGTCCCTCATGGACAAGGAATTCCCGTCACATCATCTGCTCGCAAAATGGAACCCTAGTTCTGCTTGACTCACTTACAGGGGAGGCTATCAAAGTACCCAATAACTTGAGTAACAACACAGAACCCAATACAACCCGCTGAAAAATATGAAATATACCTACCTATCACTTCTCGCCCTTCTCACCATCCTTTCCGGGTGCGCCGACAAAGATAAAAAGGGAGATGGTGCGGCCTTCGGAGACAGCACCGACAATATTTACGACCAAGCCCTCCCCGAGCGTTCGGGTAACCCCGACACCGCAGACTACGACACTCTCAAAAGCGAAACCGTTTTCTTCTCCTACGATAGCTTCACCATCGAAGCCAAAGAACGGCCGAAACTCGACAAGCTGGCCAACTACCTCAGCAATAATGCCAATACCAAGATCGTTATCGCTGGTCATACCGATGCTCGCGGCACCCCCCAATACAATCTCGCCCTCAGCGAAAAACGTGCCAACGCCGTCCGCCAATACCTCATCGGACTCGGCGCCAGTGGTAACAATATCAGCACCATTGGTTACGGCGAGGATCGCCCCTCATCCGAAGGCGAGTCCGACTCCTCACATAACGCCAACCGACGCGCCGCCCCTGGGATTTTGCGCTAAGAGGGATCAGGCATCCGGCTGAACCAACGCCGGAAATCACCGGGTGATTCCTCCCCCCTCCTCGCCGGAAAAGCCTCACCTACTTCGCCTGCCGAACTGGCTCGGCGATCTCATCCTCTCGCTCCCAGCCGTCCACCTTTATCAACGTTGGCTCAATCAGCGGGCTCCATTAATCGTTGTCGGACCACCCTCTCTCTCCACACTCACCCCAATTCTCCTGCCTGAAATCGAATACCTCCCCGCACCAACTTTTCCCTTCTCCCTACACTCCACTTTAAAAAGTCGCCACGTTGCCTCCGCCGTTCTTTTTCCAAACTCCATCCGCACCGCCCTCGAAACTCTTCCCATCCCCTACCGAGCTGGTTTTTCCCGCCCCATCCGCAATCTCCTCCTCACCGATCACCCTGCTCGTCGCACCTCCCCCTACGGTTATGTCCACGTTGCCGACCAATATCTCGGCCTCCTCCAAGACCTCGGCCTCCCTGCAGCAAAAGCGGAACTCCCCCCACCACCCTCTATCCCCAAACCCCAAGACGCCCCCGTCCAACCCTACCTCGCCATCCTCCCCGGCGCCGCCTACGGATCCGCCAAACGCTGGGATCCCGCCTCCTTTGCCACCGTCATCCGCCACCTCCAAAAATCACACTCTCTCACTCCCATTCTCCTCGGCGGGCCTGACGACCGCTCCGCCTGCCAAGCCGTCGCTCAATCCCTCGGTTCCCCCATCACCGATCTTTCGGGAAAAACCACCACCCTTGAACTCGCCCACTGGCTCGCCCACGCCCGC
>Ga0209401_1003174_pt1 | contig 10403 bp, 10 predicted proteins | sample M_140807_MF_Meta_FD_187318 | JGI IMG/M metagenome (GOLD analysis project Ga0209401, IMG submission 187318) | Freshwater microbial communities from Lake Montjoie, Canada to study carbon cycling - M_140807_MF_MetaG (SPAdes) (version 2) | ecosystem: Environmental > Aquatic > Freshwater > Lake...
TTCGGATTTTGCACCACCGCTTCGGTGATCATCACGGCGGCATGCTCCGGTGAGGTCTTGAACAGGCTGGCGCTCTGCCGTTTCACCAGGGCATAGGCGGCGGCCCAGCTCACCTCGTGGATGTTGCCGTTGTTGCGCATGAAGCAGTACACCTGAGCCCCCTTGCTGCCGGCGATCTGGGCCTCCGAGGCCGGTGCGGCAACCTGGGCGGGTCCGGGGGCGGGGGCGCCGAGCTCCAGGGCCGTGGCCAGGCCGGCTCCGGTGATCAGGGCCGTGGCCAGTCCACCCCGGAGGCAGCGCTGGGCTAGGCGAAGACGAGGAAACATCGCTGGGGGCGCCGGACGGGTCGGGGCCAAACCTTATCGAGCCTCGGCCGTCTGTCCAGCCGCGGACCGTGGGGGAGGGCTCAGCCAGAGGGGCCGCCCCCCGGCAGCACCAGCTTCACCACCAGGGGCAACACCAGCAGCACGGTGATCAGCCGCACGGCGTGCAGGGCGGCCACGGCGGCCCCCACCCCGAATTCAGCCCCCACCAGGCTCATGCCGCTGATGCCGCCGGGTGCCGCTCCCAGCAGCGCCACCACCGGATCGACGCCCAGCATCCGGCTGCACCACAGACCCACCACCAGTCCGGTGAGCACCAGGCTGAGGGTGATCAACAGGGCCGGTCGCCAGAGCTGGCGCAGTTCGCCGAGGGCCGCCGCCGTGAGGCCGCTGCCGATCACGGTGCCGATCGCGATCTCCAGGATGGTGCGGGTTCCGTGGGGCCACTGGGCCGGTTCGACCCGGCCGCTCACGCTCACCAGCGCCGCCCCGATCAGGGCCCCCGCCAGGGGGGCGGCCGGGATGCCGGTGCCCAACGCCACCAGCCCCCCGGCGAGGCCGGCCAGGGCCAGCATCACGAGCTGCCAGGGGTGCGTCATCGTTGGGGACTAGCTGGCCACAGTCTGCGTGGTGTGTTGTCATGCAGACCATCCGTGTCCGCAGCCATGGCCTCTCCTTCGGTTTCATTCCGGATCAGCCGCAGCGCTGAGGATCTCGCCGGCACGCTCCACCTGTTGTCTCAGCGTCTGGTGCGGCTGGAACAGCGGCTCGAGGCCCTGGAAGGTCAGCGGCAGGCCTCCCAGCAGGAGGATCCTGGCTTGGAGGAGAGCCTTGGCAATGCCGAGCGCCTGCTGCTGGATTGCCGGGCCCTGCTTGGGGGCGCCCTCGATCCGATCGAAGGGTCCGTTGATCGGGACGCCGTGAGGACTGAGTTCCAGAGGGATCGGGAGCTGGATGGCGAGCCAGCCTTCGATTTCGAGGTGCCAAAGCACCAGGCCCGCGCTGTTGATGCCGACGAAGCTGAGAGGGAGAGCCCCTTGTTCTCGAACGGAGCCGTCAATAGCGCCGCGGCCTGATGGTGCAGGCCCCTGGCAAGGGGTGGCAGAATGGAAAGAAAGTGAGCGATGGCCTACCCCTCCTCCCACGCTTCCGGCCATGCCGCCGGGCCCGCCTCCGGAACAGCTGGCACTCCGGGTTACCGCCGCTGTCAGGCCTCCAGCCCATCGGAGGGTGAACATCAGCTCGAAAAATTGGAATTTGCTCTGGCGGTGGCCCTCACCCGCGGGGATCTGCAGCGTTCGGAGCAGCTGAGGCATGCCATTGCCGCCCTGGGCGGCAACCTGGAGGAGCCTGGCACCTGAATGGTGAGCGGAGATTGACACGAAGTGCCGCTCGAATATTCGGTGGGATGACCACTCCCTGACCCACCTCGAAGGTCAAGGAGTGGCGCTAAGATGAAATGACGTTGTCGATCGGTAGAATCGGATCAACGATTCCGAGCTGGAAGATTTTCAAAGACCTTGATCTGTCTGGATACTCACCCGGTCTGATCACACTCCGTACCGTTCGTCCTAGCCCGCCCCGGTGATGGTTTCGACGAATTCTCGATTTGTCAGGTCGCCTTCTGGCTCCAATCGTCATTGCTCCTGTCTCCGATCCCAACCCATTCTCTCGCCCCGCTCGCATCCGCGTGCAACCCATGACTGGCACGAGATCCCTGCCCGTTTCCTTTCCCCTGAATTCTGGTCCGGGGGGCTCGAGGCCGGCGCCGGTCCGCCCCCAGGCGGAGGGTGGCCGGGACACGCTGCTGGCCCAGGCCTCCGGCCTGCAGGAGCGGGCCCGGCTTAGCGCCGAGGCCGGTGACATCAGCAGCGCGGCCCAGTTGATTCTTCAGGCGCTGGATCGCGAGCGCAGGGCCGGTGGCCTGGGGCCCCAGGTGCTCCAGCTGATCAAGCCCCGTTGAGTGGTCCGGGGTCGGGGGGCGGCTCCGGCAGCTGTTGGGTTGGTTGTTTGCCTAGGGATTCCCGGAGTAGTTCCGAGGGTTTCACGTGAAACCGCTGCTGGAAATCCATCGCAAACAGATTGAGGGAGCGGTAGCCACAGGCCTGGGCGATGCGGGTCACCGTTTCTCCAGGCTGGGGCTCCTGCAGCCAGCGGCGGGCCCGCTCCAGACGCATGGTGCGGATCCATTGGGTGGGACTGCAGCCGAGCCGCTCCAGGAAGGCGTATTGGAGGGCGCGGCGGGAGTAGTGGCTCCTGGCCTCCAGCTGGTGCAGGCTCAGGGGTTCATGCAGGTGCTCCTCCAGATAGGCGATCAGTTCCTCGAAGCGGTCGCCGCCTTCACGCCGGCGGGAGCGCAGCCGGCCTAGGGAATCGCTCCCCCGCAGCTCCGGAACCACCAGCGCCGCCAGCAGGCGGTAGATCAGCAGATCCAGCTCGAGGCGCTCCAGCAGGGCCTCGCTCTGTTCGATCAGCCGGCTGGCCATGACGAGCACCTCCCGAAGGCTGACGTGCAGAGCCTGGCTGGCCCTGCTGTTGTCGGGTTGCCAGGGCCCCTGGGGTTCGAGCCGTTCCCGCCAGCCCTCCGGCAGGGATCGCTGCTCCGCCATGGCCATCGCCACCCGTTGCAGCCGCTTTCGCTCCAGGTGGAGCATCACCAAGCTGCAGCTACTGCTCTCAAGGCGCCATGCCGCCCCTGGAAGGATCAGCAGGTCCTGATTGGAGCAGGACAGCTGGCGGTCCCCCTGCTCCACGTTGAGGATGCCGGCGTAGATCACAACGGCTGTCAGATCGGCCTGCATGTTGATCGCCAGCCGCATCGGCGCCAGCACCGATGCATGACTTACGAGGGCGCCAATGCAGGGATTGTCGTGGTGGTGCCACCAGGGTTGACTGTTGTCTGCGGCCGCGATCGAGGCAATCGGAAGAACAGATTGAAGCGACGCTTTGCTTTGCTCCAGGCTGTTCGTGAGGCGCAGTCGGTGCTGGAAAGGGTTCTGCAGCGGCGGTTGGCCTTGCATCGGATCCAGTGCGACCCTTTGACCTTAGGACTCAGGGAAGCCCATCAATCTCTGAGGGCATTTTCCAGGATGTAGGCGGCCAGGTTGGAAAGGGAGCGGCCCTCTTCATCACTGCGATCTGCCAGGGCCAAATGGGTGCTGTGGGGCACGGTGATCGTGATCCGCACGGGTTTGCGGAAGCTGACTTGCAGGCTGGACGAGTGCATCGTTCTTGCATCCACGTGATGAAGGCAACCTAGTCTTCTCGCCGTGCAGGTTGCGGCCCTCTTCAGGGGATCTGCCTGTATGTGCGCCATCCTGACCCTCTTGCGCGATCAGGAGTTGGCTTGTATGGCGAGGGATGGTTTAGCCTGAAGATTGGCCTTGGTCCGCAGAGTTTTCTGGCGAGCTCGATGCCGATGAATTAAGTTTATTAACCCCATTGGAATCGCGTCCGTATTGGGTTGATTGGTTGGCCAATCTTCGCCGGGTTGCCGTTAGTTACGGGTAGTAGTCTTTCCTGAACAGCCCTGGCGGTACGGCACGGTGAAGCAACCGCCTGAACAGGCTCCGGCCCCTCGCTCCGATCCCGATCCCTCCGGGAGCGGAGACCCCCAGCCTTCCGATGCGGGGGGGATCCGGCATGTGGTGGGCATCGGCGCCTCCGCGGGCGGGCTGGAGGCCTTGCAGCAGCTGGTGGGCCAGCTGACGCCCACCGGCGCGGTGAGCTACGTGGTGGCCCAGCACCTCTCCCCCAACCACCCCAGCCTGATGGTGGACCTCCTGGCCCATGCCACCAGCCTGCCGGTGGTGGAGGCGGCCGATGGCGAGGTCCTCGCCGCGGGCGTGATCGTGGTGGGGCCTCCCAACCGGGACCTTCGGGTGGAGGGGGATCGGTTGCGCCTACTGGATCCTGAGCCCCGCTTCGCCCCCAGCCCCTGCATCGACCTGCTGTTCGAGTCGATTGCTGAGCAATGGGGCGAGAACGGCGTGGCGGTGGTGCTCTCCGGCACCGGCTCCGATGGCGCCCGCGGTCTGCTGTCGGTGCGGGCCTGCGGTGGTCTCACCCTGGTTCAGACCCCGGAAACGGCCCGCTTTGATGGCATGCCTCGCTCCGCCATCCACCTCGGCGGGGCTGATCTGGTGCTCGATCCGGCCGCGATCGGCCAGTTGCTGGCGAGCCGCGTGGCGGATGGGGGCGAGTGGCTGGCCAGGGATGTGCCAGAGGAGGCCCTGCCCCTGACTCCGATTCTTCAGGGGCTGCGCCAGGTCTGTGGCATCGATTTCAGTCAATACAAGGATTCGACCTTGCAGCGCCAGCTGCGGCGGCGCATGGCGATCCGCCAGGTGGTGGATCTGGAGGCCTATCGCGAATTGCTGTTCCAGGATCCCCAGGAGCCGGTGGCCCTGGTGCGCAACCTGCTGGTGACGGTGACCTCCTTCTTTCGTGATCCGGCCGCCTTTGATCGGTTGGCGGCGCGACTGAAGGAGGACCTTGTCCACGGCGGCGATCGGAAATCGCTGCGGGTGTGGGTGCCCGGCTGTGCCACCGGCGAAGAGGCTTACAGCATCGCCATGCTGGTGAGCCAGGTGCTCGGCCACCCCGCCGATCTGGCCAGCCGGCTGCGCATCTTCGCCACCGACCTTGATGAGGCGAGTCTGGCGATCGCCCGCCGGGGTGAGTACCCCCTCTCCGCAGCCCCGGCAATTCCGGCGGAGCTGCGGGACCGTTTCGTGACCGAGGGGCCCGATGGGATCACCCTGGCCAAGGGGCTGCGCAGCTGCATGGTGTTCGCCCGGCACAACGTGGGCGAAGACCCCCCCTTCCCCAACCTGGATCTGATTTCCTGCCGCAACACCCTCATCTATTTCAAGCCGGCCCTGCACGACCGGGTGCTGGATCTGTTCCGCTTTGCCCTCCAACCCGGTGGGTTGTTGCTGCTGGGAAGCTCCGAGAGCCTTGGCTCGAATACGCCGGGCTTCGCGCCGGTGGATGTGGCCCAGCACCTCTATGGGCGCATCCCGGACGAGGTGCGGCCGGCCCGCTCGCCTGTTGTTGGTCCTCTGGCCCTCCGCTTTCCGCCCCCTGGGCGTCAGCTGGTGCGCGCCTCCCTGGTGCCGGAGGCGGTGCCGGAGCAGCATCTGGCCCTGCTGGAGGCCCTGGTGCGAACCCTGGCCCGGCCTTCCCTGGTTCTCGATGAGCATCACGAGCTCCTCCAGGTGATCGGGGATGTCAGCCCCTATTGCCGCCTTCCGGAAGGACGGATCACGGCCGCGGCCACGGCCCTGCTGCGCCCCGAACTGCAAGGTGAGGCCAGGGCCCTGTTCCTGATGGTGCGTGCGGATGGGCAGGCGGTGATCAGTCGCCCCCTGACCCTGGCGGATGGCAGGGGGCGACTGCATCTGGAGGCCCGGCCGATGGGGCTGGGGGATCGCTCTTTGTTGCTGCTCTCCTTTGTGCCCCAAGACCCCGAAGTGTCCGAGGCCGGTGCGGCGGGGGAGGCGCTTCCCCTGGTGGTGGGGGAGCGGGATGGGGCCTTCGATGCCACGATCGAGCGCCTGGAGCGGGAACTGCTCACCAGTCAGGACCATCTGCGCCGCTCCCTGGTCGAACTGGAGCAGGTCAATGAGGAATTGGAGGCATCCTCCGAGGAGCTGCAGGCTTCCTCGGAGGAACTGCAGTCTTCCAACGAGGAGCTTGAGGCCTCGAACGAGGAGCTCCAATCCACCAACGATGAATTGGCCAGCCTCAACCAGCAGCTGCGCAGTCGGGGCGAACAGCTCGAACGGCTCAACAACGAGCTGGAGAACATCCAGACGTCCCTGAGCCAGGGCATGGTGATCCTGGATGAGCAGCTCCTCATCCGTCGCTTCTCCCCCCTGGCCGTGCGGGTGTTCGGGCTGGTGGAGGCCGATCTTGGCCAGCCGCTGCTGGGGGTGCCCACCACCGTGCCCCTGCCGGATCTTTCCGGGGCCCTGCGGGCCGTGCTGGCGGGGGAGGCTTCGCGGCGCGCCTTCGAGGCGGCCAGTGGCGAGATGGCCTATCTGGTGCAGGTTCTGCCCTTCCAGGAGCGGGATGGCCGCCGCTGCGGGGTGATCGTGACCCTCACGGAGGTGTCCGAGCTGGTGGCCCTGCGGCGGGTGGCCGAGGCTTCCCTGGCCGAGTTTGCCAGCCTCACCGATGCCCTCGAGGAGGTGGTGTGGAAGCGGGACCGGGCCATGGATCGGCTGCTCTACGTGAGCCAGCGGGTTCAGACCCTCACCGGCTGGACCCCGGAGGAGCTCACCCATCAACCCCACCATCTCGATGACCTGGTGCATCCGAACGACCGCCCCCGCCTGGCCACCTGCCGCGATTTAGCCCGCGGTTCCTGGTCGGTGGAGTATCGCCTCGCCTGCCGGGATGGTGCGTACCGCTGGTTGCGCGAGTCGGCCCGGCTGCTGGAGGAGGGAGATGAGAGTTTTGTGGTGGGCACCCTCACCGATCTCACCTCCCAGCGGGACCTGGAGGAGCGGAGCCGGGATCTGGAGGCGGTGTTCGAAGCGGTGTTCAACAGCGGTCGCTGGGGGGTGGCCCTCTTCGACAACCAAGGCCGCTTGGAGCTCGCCAACCGGCGCTTCTGTGACCTGGTGGAGAGGGATCCGGCGGGGATCGTGGGGTTGGCCTGCTCGGAGCTGGAAGCGGACCCATCCGCCGGTCTCTGTGCGGCCCTGCGGGAGGTGCTGATCCCCGGTGCGGCGGGAGGTGTGGTGCGCTCCCTCGAGCTGTGCACCGCCCAGGGAGGGCTGCTGCCGGTGGTGGCCGAGATCCTGGCGGTGGCGCGGGAAGCGGCTTCGGCCCGGGCCCTGCTGCTGGTTCAGGCCGAGGGCTCCACCGTGCCGCAGAACCGGTCCCAGAAGGTGAAATAGAGCCCGAAGTTGCGGCCCGGTCGCCGGTGATGCAGCCCATGGTGGGTCGGCCCGATCAGCCATCCGCCCAGCCGCGCGCTTCCGGGCGCGTCGCTTTCCTGGGCCGGATCGAGATGGTTCACCACCGCCCAGGCGCTCATCGTGAGCAGCAGGGCCAGCAAGGTGGCGCTCTGCAGGGGGATCAGGAACACCACGCCCACCAGGAAGCCAGCCTGCAGCAGGCCTTCGCCCGCATCGAAGGCAAAGGCGGTCCAGCCGGTGGGGTGGCGGCTGTGGTGATGGCCCTGGTGTAGCCAGCGATAACAGAGGCGATGGTGCATCAGGCGATGCAGGCCATAGAAGAGGGTGTCCTGCAGCAGCAACACCCCCACGAACTCCAGCGGTGCCAGCCACCAGGGGGAGCCCGGTTCATGGATCAGCCGGGTGAGGCCCAGCCGATCGGCCTGGATCACCACGGCGCCGCCAAGGGCGAAGATCCAGCTCGATCCCAATGAGAGGGCGATGTCGTGGCCGCTGGGTCGGCGGGTCTGCACCCCCGGCGCTGCTCCGCCGGTGGCCCCGGCCCCGGGCAGCATCCCCACCAGGGGGGGAATCAGGGCGATGAGCACCAGGGTGCGTGCCAGCAGGATGGCCTCGAGGCCGAGCGTGAGTGAAAGCAACGGCCGAAGCAGCATCACGGGGTCCCCGGACGATTGTGAAAGGAGCGATGCCCCCAGGCTGGCGCTTCCGCGGATCGGCGGCATCACCGCAGCCAGGTTTCTGCGGGCCACGCCGCTGGGGGTCGGCCGCGGCACACCGCGTTGCCCCGGGCACGAAGCGCCGCGAAGGCTTCCGGGCCTGCGGCACTCCCGCTGCTGATGGTTCTGGCCGCCGGCAGCCTCCATACAGTTGGGCCATCACCCTGCGCCGCGGAGCACCATGCCAGGCGCTCGGCGCTACAACCTTCGTGATCTCAGTGCCAGGGATTACTGCCTCTATCGCGTGATCTGCATGGAGCTGGAGAATCTCGAGCAGGAGATCCAGATCGAAGGCAAGATCGGCCTTGATCTGCCGGCCCTGTCCACCGCGTTTCAGGACCGGCGTCTGCTGGTGGAGTGGTTGCGGGAACTCCTTTTGCCGCCGGCCTCGCTCTACAACGACTGCGGTATCACCGAAGCGGTGGAGGATCTGCTGCTGCGGGAAACCTTCTGAACGGCATCAGCCGTCGAGCACGTCGGCGTGGAGGAGATCCATGGCGGCGAGCACGGGGACGGTGTCGGCCTCGTGGAGATCCAGGGTGGTGGCGAGGTTGGTGAGGATGTTGCGCTCATCGTCCTGCAGGGGGCCATCGGAGCGCATGATCTCGGCCGCCACCGCGTAGGCCGTGGCCCGTTGGCGGGGGTTGAGTTGCTCGGCGGCTTCCACCATCAGATGCTGGGGACCGACCCGGCGCAGTTCGGCCAGCAGCGAATCCATCATGTCCACCATGGCTTTCTGGCCGTAGTGCTGGTAGGGCTTGCGGTAGTCGAGGGAGTGGCGCAGGGCCCGGGAGCCGGCCATGGTGAGCACCCCATCCCAGGACACGGCCGCCAGGGCAATGGCGGCGAAGGCGGTGGCGGAATCCATGCTCAGGTTGCTGGCGGGTTGGTCCTCCCCCGATGGGGAGGTGCTAGTGGCGGTGGCAGGGTTGAAGGGAAGGGTGCTGACCATGGTTTGCAAAGGGTGATGGACGGCCGTTGGAAAGGGCTTTGGTGCCGTGGCTGGACCGATGGTGACAAGCATTGATCTGGTCCTGCCCCACCCGTGGTAGCCATTCCGACCGGCTCGAAGGTTTAAGGATTGGTACCTAGAAGGGGCGTCACCATCTCGGGCGCTGGACCGCACCCAAAAGTCCGGGCGGCACCATTGCCGTCCGGACTTTTGGGGTGTCAAACCGAAGGAGCGCCCAGGTGAGGCGCCCGCGGGTTGGTAATAGACAGGCTTCTCGGCTGATCTTCAGAGGTCTTCAAGCCTTGAATAGAAAGCGGGTGACCGGATTCGAACCGGCGACGTTCAGCTTGGGAAGCTGACATTCTACCACTGAATTACACCCGCACTTTTGAATCTTGCCGAGACTTTCATCGAAACGAGTCTGGCGTTGGCGGCCTCAGGGGCTCACTTAGCCATCTTTAGGCTCGGGTTCGATGAAGTTGACCTTGGCCGGATCCAGTGCCTCAAGGCACTGCCGAACCCTAGCAAGCTCTCCCTGATCCGATCGGCCGGGGTGTGGACCCCGGCCCCGGCTCCCTGATCAGCCCTTTGCCAGCTCGGCCGCCGCCGCCGCCACGCCGGCACCGGTGGCGACCTTGCCCAAGCCCAGGTCCTGGAGGGTGGCCTCAATCGCCGCCACGGCCGTGAGGATGTCGCGGTCGGCGACGAAGCCGAGGTGGCCGATGCGGAACACATGGCCCTTGAGGTGGTCCTGGCCGCCGGCCAGCAGGATGTCGAAGCGGTTCTTCACCTCCTTGCGCAGCGATTCGGCGTCGATGCCCTTCGGGGCCACGGCCGTGATCGCCGGGCTGCCATGGCCTTCGGCGGCATAGAGGGGCAGGCCGATCGCCTTCATGGCGGCGCTGGTGGCCCGCTGGTGGCGGGCATGGCGGGCGAAGATCGCCTCCAGACCCTCCTTCTCCATCATCCCCAGGGCCGCCTCAAGGGCGAAGTAGAGGTTGATGGCGGGGGTGAAGGGGTTGCTGTTGTCGGCGGCCGCTTTGCGGTACTTGCCCAGATCCAGGTAGAACTTCGGCAGGTCGGAGCGCTCGTAGGCCTGCCAGGCCCGGGGGCCCATCGCCACGAAGCTGAGGCCCGGCGGCATCATGTAACCCTTCTGGGAGCCGGAGCCAATCACGTCCACGCCCCAGTCGTCCATCGGCACGTTGGTGGCGCCGAGGCTGGTCACGCAGTCGGCGATGGTGAGGGCGGTGCCGTGGGCCCGAACAAAGCTGGCGATGGTCTTCAGGTCGTTGATCACCCCGGTGGAGGTTTCCGAGTGGGTGAGGATCACGGCCTTGATCGCCTTGGCGGTGTCGGCTTCCAGGGCGGCCTTGAAGGCTTCTGGATCGAGGGGCTGGCCCCACTCGGCCTTGATCACCTGCACATCCAGCCCGTAGGCCTTGGCCACCTTCACCCAACGTTCGCCGAACTTGCCGTTATC
>Ga0209401_1003177_pt1 | contig 10395 bp, 12 predicted proteins | sample M_140807_MF_Meta_FD_187318 | JGI IMG/M metagenome (GOLD analysis project Ga0209401, IMG submission 187318) | Freshwater microbial communities from Lake Montjoie, Canada to study carbon cycling - M_140807_MF_MetaG (SPAdes) (version 2) | ecosystem: Environmental > Aquatic > Freshwater > Lake...
TGCAATCACTAACGTTAATTTACAAGAAATTGATAATGCTATATCAGGTGTTGCCACTGTAACTTTAACAGGTTCTACAACTTTAGCTTTTACAACAAATTCATCTTCTACAACATTTACAGACGAAAATGGAAGAAACAAAACTATTATTTTATCAGGATCTTTATCTGCTACAACAGTTACATTAACAGTACCTAATGTTGAAAAAGATTATGTAATTATAAATAATTCGGGAGCAACTGTTACCGTTTCTTCTGGAGGTTCAACAACTGTATCTATTGCAACAGGTTCTAAAAATTATGTTATTGTAGATGCTTCTACAACTTCAATTATTTCAGCAGTACCCGCAGCAAGTCCAGGTGGAACTACAAATTCAGTTCAATATAACTCTGCAGGTTCTTTTGCAGGTTCAACTAATTTAACTTTTGATAATACAACTCTTGCTTTTCAAACAGCAACAGGTTTAAAATTAACTGTAACCTCTTTAGCTTATACAACTGCAACAGGTACAACAGTAACTGTTACAAATTTAGTTGCTACTAATTCCACAGTTACCAATGCAGTATTTTCAAGCACAGTAAATTTATTAACTAGATCTGAATTAAGACTACAAGATGCAGCGGGTGGTGAATATGTAGGTTTAAGATCTTCAACTACTGTTTCAGCATCTTATACATTAAACTTACCAACAGCTACAGGAACAGCTAATCAAGTTATTCAAACTGATGGTTCTGGTAATTTATCTTTTGCAACTGTATCAGGAGGAGCAGCTTGGCAAGCAGTTCAATCAACAAGTTTTTCTGCAACAGTTAAACAAGGTTATTTTGTAAACACATCTGGAAATGCTATTACTTGTACATTACCAGCATCACCAACGTTAGGTGATTTTATTTCTTTCATAGATTACAATGCAACGTTTGACACTAATAATTTCACAGTATCTAGAAATGGTAACCCAATCCAAGGTTCGGCAACAGATTTAACGGTGGCAACAGAAAGAGCAGGATTTACACTTGTATACGTTGATGCAACTCAAGGCTGGCTATTACAGAATAATTAAGGAGGTTTGAAATGACAACCTTTAAAGAAATACGCGGTACTGCAGTTCAGTCAGTATCTTCAGATCCTACAAATCCAGAGACAGGTCAGATCTGGTATAATAATTCTATTGGAGTTTTAAAAGGTTATCAATTAGGTGCAGGTTCATGGGCAAGTGGTGGAAATTTAAATACATCAAGATTTACTTTAGCAGGAGCTGGAACGCAAACAGTAGGTCTTGCTTTTGGTGGTTATAAATATCCTCAAGATACTTTTCAAAATTCTACAGAAGAATATGATGGAAGTACTTGGACAGTAGGAGGAAATTTAGCTACAGCAAGATTTGGTTTAGGATCAGCAGGAACTCAAACTGCTGCTGCTGCTTTTGGTGGAACAACAGGATCAAATACAGCAGCTACAGAAGAATATGATGGATCAACTTGGGCTGGTGGAGGAAGTTTATCAACAGCAAGACGTGGTTTAGCAGGTGCAGGAATTCAAACAGCAGGATTAGCTTTTGGTGGTAATACAACAGTTCTTACTTCAGCTACAGAAGAATACGATGGTTCATCATGGACTGCTGGAGGAAGTTTAAATACCGCTAGACGTTATCTTGCGGGATGTGGAACTCAAACTTCAGCTTTAGGATTTGGTGGATATATAACAGCTAGCGTTGATAATACCGAAGAATACGATGGTTCTACTTGGACAGCTAGTGGTAATTTAAACACAGCTAGAAAAGGTTTAGGTGGGGCAGGAACGCAAACATTGAGTGTAGGATTTGGTGGTTATACAACAGTTTATACTGGAGTAACAGAAGAATATAATGGAACTTCATGGACAAACAATACAAGTATGACAACAGTTAGAAGAAATTTTGCAAGTGGTGGAAGTCAAACAGCAGCATTTGGAGCTGGTGGATATGGTGCAACAGGAAATTCAGCGACTACAGAAGAATACACAGGATCCGCTCTTGCAGTTAAAACAATAACAACATCAACTTCATAATATGACAACATATAAACAAATTTTTGGTAAATACGTCAAGAACTACAGTTCAGATCCGAGCTCCGATATTGAAGGTCAGATATGGTATAATTCTACTTCGGGAACATTTAAGACTAATTTAAATTTAGGTGGTGTTTGGGCAAGTGGTGGAAACATGGGGACGGCTAGACGTTTATTAGCAGGTTGTGGAACACAAACTGCAGGATTAGGATTTGGAGGTTATACAGATGGTACTGGTAATAGAAATTCAACAGAAGAATACGACGGATCTGCTTGGTCAGCAGGAGGAAATTTAACTACAGCTAGATATGGTTTAGGAGGAGCAGGAACGCAAACTGTAGGTTTAGCGTTTGGTGGTGTTATAACAACCACAAATAATACCACCGAAGAATATAATGGCTCTACATGGACAGCAGGTGGAAATTTAAGTACAGCTAGACAACAAATAGCAGGAGCAGGAACGCAAACTGTAGGTTTAGCTGCTGGTGGTAATACAGGAACAGCAGTAACAGCAGCCACAGAAGAATATGATGGCTCTACATGGACAGCAGGTGGAAATTTAGCAACAGCAAGACAAGGTCCAGCAGGAGCGGGTACACAAACAGTAGCAGTAGCTTTTGGTGGACAAACTCCAACTGTAACAGGAGCAACAGAAGAATACGACGGCTCCGCATGGACAGTAGGTGGAACTATGATTACGGCAAGAGTTAATTTAGGTGGTTGTGGAACACAAACTGCAGGATTAGGATTTGGTGGTGATACAGGTGCTCATGTTACAAATACAGAAGGATATAATGGAACTTCTTGGACAGCATTAGCAAGTTTAGCAACAGCAAGATCTACTTTAGGATCAGCAGGAACTCAAACTGAAGGTTTAGCGTTTGGTGGTACTACAGGATCTCCTTCTGCATTAACAGAAGAATTTACAAACCCAACATTTTCAACAAAAACCATAACTACAAGTTAGTTTACATTATGAATAAATTGACTTATAATAACTAACCAAGGAGCATAAATATGGCACTTTTTATATACGGTACAGCAATAAACACAGGTAAAAACTTTTTTACTGCAGAAGATAGAAGAAACTTTTTCTTAAGAAGTTATCCAGGCAACGTTTGGGTAGTCGGAAATTCTGAAAAAGGAGCTCTATGGTTAGCAGAAAAAAACGGAGTTGAAAAAACTAAAGAAGAAGCACAAGCAATTGTTGATGCAGAAGTAACCGCGGCTCAAGCAGCGTATGACGCTTTACCAGAAGATCAAAAAAATAGACCAGGATTCAATCAAAGACCGACCGCTATAACTTTACCGTAGGTCACTCACATGACGACTTACAACCAGCTAGCAGGATTTAGAGTCAACTACTTAAGCGCTGATCCAACACTCAATTCAGGCAACGAGGGACAGGTGTGGTATAACTCCACAACTGGAAAATTAAAATCATTAGTTCAAATCAAATCGTGGGCAGCAGGAGGCAATATGTCTACTGCTAGAAAAGGTATGAGTTCAGCAGGAACACAAACAGAAGGACTTTCAGTTGGTGGTTTTACAACAGCAGTAGTGAATAACACAGAAGAATACAATGGAACTGCTTGGACAGGTGGAGGAAATTTAGGAACGGCTAGATATCTTTTAGCAGGATGTGGAACTCAAACGTCTGGATTAGCTTTTAGTGGTTACACAACAACAAATGTTACAAACACTGAAGAATATGACGGATCAGCTTGGACAGCAGGAGGAAATATTACAACAGCAAGACGTACTTTAGCAGGATGTGGAACTCAAACTGTAGGATTGGCTTTTGGAGGATTTACAACAACAGCAGTTGCTAACACAGAAGAATATGATGGATCAACGTGGACTGCTGGAGGAAATTTAGCTATAGCTAAAAATTTTTTAGCAGGAGCAGGTACTCAAACTGCAGGTCTTGCTTTTGGTGGATATGTAGGAGGATCGTCTTTACAAAATGCATCCGAAGAATATAATGGAACTGCTTGGACAGCAGGTGGAAATATGAATACTGCAAGATATGGTTTAGCAGGAGCTGGAACGCAAACAGTAGGTTTAGCGTTTGGAGGTTATACAACAACTTATTCAGCAGCCACAGAACAATATGATGGATCTACTTGGTTAAATACTTCAAATATGGCAACAGCAAGAAGATATTTAGCAGGAACTGGAACATTACAAGCAGGACTTGCTTTTGGAGGAGATACAGGAGCAGTTTCATCAGCCACAGAAGAATTCACTTCTTCAATCAATGTTACTACAGCAGCAGCGTGGGCGAGTGGCGGGAATTTAGCTACAGCGAGACGTTATTTGGCTGGTGCAGGAACGCAAACTGTAGGATTAGCATTTGGTGGTTCCACAGGAACAGTTACAGGAGCAACAGAAGAATACGATGGTTCTGCTTGGGCAACAGGTGGAACTATGGCAACAGCTAGACAATATTTAGCAGGTTGTGGAACACAAACAGCAGGATTAGTATTTGGTGGATCTACAGGAGCTTCTACTGGTGCAACAGAAGAATACGATGGTTCAACATGGACAGCTGGAGGAAGTTTAGCAACAGTTAGACAACAATTAGCAGGAGCAGGAATTCAAACTGCAGGTTTGGCTTTTGGTGGTGCTGGACCATTATCAGCCACAGAAGAATACGATGGATCAACTTGGACAGCGGGAGGAAGTTTAGGAACAGCAAGAAGTCTATTAGCAGGATGTGGAATTCAAACAGCAGGTTTAGCTTTTGGTGGATTTGCAGGTGGAGTTAATGTTACAAGTACAGAAGAGTATGACGGATCTTCATGGACAGCAGGAGGAAGTTTAGGAACAGCTAGACGTGGTTTATCAGGAGCAGGAACGCAAACTTTAGGTTTAGGATTTGGTGGATATGATCCTAATCAATCAGCTACAGAAGAATATAATGGAACTTCTTGGACAACAAGCACTTCTATGACAACAGCAAGAAGAGCTTTAGCAGGAGCAGGAATTCAAACTTCAGCTTTAGCAATCGGTGGTCAAACAACAACTGCTGTTGCAAATACAGAAGAATATACAGGATCATTTCAAACAACAACGGCCTCTAACTTGACAACTTCATAGTAAAGTATTATATCTTCAACCGAATGACAGAGAAGAGAAATATAAAGAGTTTAATACAGCAAGAAGAGATTCACTTAAATAATCTACTTGATCCAAACGATCTTAATGCATTCAAAGGAATGGTTGAGGAGCTTCGCGATACGTGGACAAAAAAACAAATATTCAGAACAGAAACAGAAGCTAGAATTTCAGTATTACAAGATGCAAAATATCCAACAGTATCTTCTAAATACTGGCAATGTATTAGAGAACAAAACGTATTTTTAGAAAATTTAATGTCATTATCTTTTGATTACAGAAGAAATGATGCAAAGATTAAATGGTTACAAAAGAAATTAGAAACTGAAACAGATGAATATAAATTAGAATGTTTTAAAATAGATTTAGATGAAAAGATCTATGCACAAGCAAATATGGAATTAGTTGCAAGAGATCGTATGCGAGAAATTAATATGTGGTCTAATTTGAAAAAAGAATTTGATGATGGATCATTTGATACTAAAAATGTGAACACTCATCAATTAGAGTCCTACCACCAAATCATGAAGAATAAGGCGGAAACATTAACATCAGGATCTTCTCAACCAGAAGTATTCAATGTTCTTGGACAATTACAAACTATTGAAAGAGTAAAGAAAGAATTAGGATTACTTAAACATGATGAGAAGAAAGCAATTGGACAACCCACATTCGGAAAACAAAACAGCTAAAGAATTATTCTTTTTGGTAGCTTTACCAAGATCAGGTAATACTTTATTTGGTTCGTTGATGAATCAAAATCCAAATATAGCTGTAACACCTAATTCTATTACATTAGAGATAATGAAAGATTTATTCCTACTTAAACAAACAGATGTATTTCAAAACTATCCAGATCATAAATCATTAGATAACGTATTAGATAGTGTATTTGATACTTATTATAAAGACTGGCCGCAGCGTTATATTATAGACAGGGGTCCTGTAATGACACAAGGTAATTTTATGTTGATGAATAAACATTTCAGACGTCCCTTTAAATGCATTATCATTTTAAGAGATGTATTAGATGTTCTTGCATCTTATGTTAAATGGTTTGAAAAAGAACCAACAAGCTTTGTTCATAGATATAATAAAAAAAATACAGAAGAAAAATTATGGATGTTAATGAATAAAGATGGTGCTATTGCAAAGGATCTAGAAGCTATAAAGAATTCTTATAATTATCCTGAAATTTGTCATTATTTAAAATATGATGATTTAGTAAATCAACCAGAAATTGAGATAAACAAAATATATGACTTTTTAAAAATACCTAGATTTAATCATAACTATAAATCCTTGAATCAATTTAAAATAAATGGTATAGGTTATGATGATACAGTAGTTGGAAATAGAATGCATACTATTAGAGAAGATATAAGAAAGGAAAATAATCCTTACAGATCACAATTACCTAAAGGTATTGTTGATGCGTATGGACATATAAAATTTTAATGAAGATATTAATATTTGGATTACCAGGATCAGGCAAAACTACATTTGCTAAAAAATTAGTTGAGAACAAAAAAATACCACACTTCAATGCTGATGAGATTAGAAAGTTATTTGAAGATTGGGATTTTACAGAGAATGGTCGTAGACGACAAGCGAATCGTATGATGACTATGTGTGATCTTGCAGTTAATCATGTAGTTGTAGACTTTGTTTGTCCATTTGAATCTTATAGATCTTTCTATGATTTAAAGATTTGGATGAATACAATTGATAAAGGAAGATTTGAAGATACGAATAAAGTATTTGAGAAACCTAAAAAAGTAGATTTTGAAATAAAAGATTTTAATTACGATAACATTATAAAGGAGATACATGGACTACTCTAAACCAACAGCACAAATGCTTGGACGTTGGCAACCGTTTCACGATGGGCATTTAGCTTTATTTAAAGAGATATTAAAGAAGACTGGACAAGTTTGTATAATGGTTAGAGATCAAGTTACTACAAAAGATAATCCATTCGTATTTGATGAAATTAAACAACGAATCGAGGAAAAATTACAAGACTATAAAGGTCAATTTGAAGTTATAAAAGTTCCTAATATTACAAACATTTGTTATGGTAGAGGTGTTGGTTACAAGATAGAAGAAATTGTATTACCAAAAGAAATACAAGAAATATCTGCTACCAAAATTAGAAAAGAAATGGGATTATGAAATTTAACTTTGTATTCTTTGGTCAATCTGTAATTCGTTATGAAGTTCCAATAGACATCTTTAATGAAATTAATCATACCTATGAAAGTAAACATGGAGAACTTGCAAAAGCTAATAAACAATTAATTGGTAAAATAGATGATGAAAGATCTTTATTTTATGATGGAGAAGATACATCTAAAATGCATAGACATAACTATCTTTCCCCGCGCGTGTGCGAGTGGTTTATGTCAGCATATACTCATTATTTAGATTGGAATAAAGTTGTAAAATATCAATTACATTTAAATAGCATTTGGGTTAATGAAATGAAATCTAATGAATACAATCCAATTCATATTCATCAAGGTAATTTACCTACAGGTTTAACTTCAGTTATGATCTTAAAAGTACCTTCTCATTATGGTGTTGAATACTCTGCGGAAGATAAACCACAGAATGGAAGATTACAGATATTAGGTTCAGCTGCAGGTCAATTTGCAAATATTAATTATACACCACCAATGCAAGTAAGAGACTTTTATGTATTTCCATATGACATGAGACATTGTGTTTATCCATTTAATGGAACAGATGAAACACGAAGAACATTAGCTGCAAACTGTGATGTATTATATAACCCACTTGAAAACAGAAAAGGATAAATGTTACACAAAGAACTTTGGTTTCCAACACAGATTTATATTAAACAATTTAATTTAGACAATAGAGAGTTAGAAAGAAACGTTGTTGAATGGTCTAAAAAAGATGCAGGATTACAAAAGACAAATGTTAATGGTTGGCATTCACCATCGGATATGCACAAAAAACCAGAGTATGTAAATTTAGCAGAAGCATTATTTCATATGCAATTTGATATTTATAAAGAAGAGTGTTTAGATAATGAACCTCATCTTGGTAATATGTGGGCAAACATTAATCCTCCAGGAGGACACAATAGACCTCATATTCATCCAAATTCTTTATGGTCAGGAGTTTATTACATTAAGACATCTAAAAATTGTGGTCATTTAAAGATAGAAGATCCAAGAGCCGTAGCTGCTATGACACTTCCAAAAAGGAATAATCAAACATTACCACAGTATTTATGGAAAGAAGTTCATTATGAACCAATTGAAGGAAGATGTATTATGTTTCCTTCATGGCTAAATCATACCGTTGATGTCAATAAATCTAATGATATTAGAATATCAGTATCCTTTAATTTTCTACAAGCTGGAATGTTTGCGTGATTCCTATATTTATAGGTTACGATAGTAAAGTTAAAATAGCTTATCATGTACTAGCAGAGAGTATTTTAAGAAACAGTTCAACTCCAGTCACTATTTCACCAATTAATTTAAGTAATTTAAAAAATATTTATACAAGAAAACAAGATCCACTTGCTTCTACTGAATTTTCATTTAGTAGATTTCTAGTTCCTCACCTAATGAATTATAATGGCTGGGCCATATTTATGGATTCCGATATGGTGATGTTATCTGATATCACAGAGCTTTGGAATTTAAGAAATAAAAATTATGCAATTCAAGTTTGTAAACATGATTACACCCCTAGTTCTAAAAATAAGTTTTTAGGTAATACCCAAACAGTATTTGCAAAAAAGAATTGGTCTAGTTTAATGTTGATGAATACATCTAAATGCAAAACACTTATACCAGAATATGTAAATAATAAATCTGGTTTAGAACTTCATCAATTTAAATGGTTGGATGAAAGTTTAATAGGAGAACTTCCACTTGAATGGAATTGGTTAGTTGGTGAATACCCTTATAAAAAAGATGTACACAATATTCATTTTACAGAAGGTGGACCTTATTTTAAAGAATATAAAAATACAGAATATGCAGAGGAATGGTTTAAAATCTATGATATGACTAAAATTAATTTATGAAAATAGCTTATCCTCAATATCAATTATTTAAAAATAAAATTGTATTAAAAGAACTTAAAGATTTAAGTTTAGTTCATACACCCATAGAAAGATCTGTTAAAAGAGTAAGAGGTCAAATGGAAAAACTTGGATTATTATGTCCAATTGTTTTAAGTCCATCTAATGATAATTTAGTTCAAACAGGAACTAACAGATTTTTAGAATTACAGCGCCAACAATATGATGCTACCCTATGTTATAAACCTATAAATGCACACGAAGCTAAATTTATGCAAGTTGTTAATGTTCTTACATTAAAGAACCATCCTTTTGAAAGACCTCGTTTCATATATAAAGAAGATATGTTAAAGACCTATGGTCAAGATATAAAACAATTTTTAAACTTATTGAATGAAAATGGCATATATGATAGGTAATATCTATGCCAATTACTAAATTACAATTTTCAAGGCCTGGTATTAATAAACAGGATACAGAATACGGAGCTGAAGGTGGCTGGGTAGACTGTGATAACGTTAGATTTCGTTATGGAGTACCTGAAAAGATAGGTGGATGGGCAAACGTTGTTCCTCCTTTTACTTTAATAGGTTCCGCAAGAGATATTCATAGTTATACAAATTTAGCAGGAGATTCTTTATCTGCTATTGGTACAGATAGAAAACTATATATTTATTATGATAACAATTTTTATGACATTACACCTCTATCTACAACAATAGCGGCTACCTTTTCATTTACATCAGCTTCAACTATTGCAACAGTAACAGCAACTTCTAATGGAGCAATAGCAGGAGACTTTGTTACATTTTCAGGAGTAACAGGAGTTAGTGTTGGATCAGCTGGAATTACCAATACTACAATGTCTCAACAATTTGAAATTCAAGAAATTAAAACAGCTAATACATTTACTGTAAATGTATCTTCTCTTGGAACACCAGGAGTTATAACAACTTCAGGTTCAGCAACTTCTGCTGCATTTCAAATTAATATAGGTGCAGATACTTCACAATTAGGTATTGGTTGGGGAGCAGCCTCATGGGGATTCTCTACTTGGGGTACGGCAAGACCAACAGGAGTTATAACTGAAAATCCAAGAATATGGGTATTAGATAATTGGGGAGAAGATTTAGTTGCAACTATTAAAGGTGGTAAAACTTATT
>Ga0209401_1003178_pt1 | contig 10393 bp, 11 predicted proteins | sample M_140807_MF_Meta_FD_187318 | JGI IMG/M metagenome (GOLD analysis project Ga0209401, IMG submission 187318) | Freshwater microbial communities from Lake Montjoie, Canada to study carbon cycling - M_140807_MF_MetaG (SPAdes) (version 2) | ecosystem: Environmental > Aquatic > Freshwater > Lake...
TTCCAGGCCAGGATCTACAAAGCGCTGCCCTCGCGGCAGCCGCCTGACAACGACCAGATTCAGATCAGGTCACAGGCCTCGGGATTTACACCACTCCAAGGGACGCGGCCGGCGATCCCTCGCAGATGGATTTCAAGCCATTTGCGTGATGAAAGCTCTTTCGCAGGGCATGATGGGGTTGGTTTCGTATCCGTGTCCCCAAGCCCGGCGCCGCTGGTACGGTCGTCGTGCTTTTTCATGCGAAGACCTTCCTGCTTCGCTTCGCAAGGGCTTCCTGAACCGCTTCGGGTGCCCATAGCAGGGTTGGCGCAATGGAGCCGGCTCCAATGGCGCAGTAGTGGATACCAGGGCGCAGCACGCCAGCCCGGCGGAGCCGGCGAAGGGTGGCCTCACTGATTCGCAGGATCTGCACGGCTTCCTGCGTGGTGGCGGTAAATCTCATTAGGGGGACTCAGCAACGTGGGGACCGGATCAGTCGGTCGCTGGAGTTTTCCCGGTGTCTTGAGCAGACCTAGGCAGAAGGAGTCACAACTTTCCACAGGGGCCCGCGTTCGCAGATAGGCGCAGGAATACAGTGTCCAGACAGTTCAGAACCATTGCGGCGGCTAGCCTCTCGCCACCTCCGCGCCACAATCAGCACAACCTTCGAGCCAAAGACGCGGAGTTTTCCACAGGTCTACTTGGCCTTCTTCGAATCTTTTCCCCAGAGCCACCCATTGGCGCAGGGGACACTTCTTCGATCGTCTACCGGCTGGCCACCAGTCCAGCCACCTTGTCGAGCAGTTTCGGCCGGTCAAGCTGCCTGCCGTAGGTGTTGAGATGAACCGCCGGGCTGTGGCCCATCAGCTCTGCCGCCTCCCGGACGCTCAGCCCCAGATCCACGCCCAGCCGCAGCGCGAAGGCATGGCGCAGCCCGTAGGGCGTCAGATCGTGGCGCAGCTGACCTTGCGCGGCCTTCTGCCGGTGGAGCCTGGCCAGTTGCTGCGCCATGCCCTCCCCCGGCGATGGCAGCGCCACCAGCCCATCGGGCAGGCCGTGGGCCTCCCAGCGGCCCAGCAGGCCATGGCAATCCGCAGGCCAGCCTGCTGGCGGCACAGCAGGCACGATCCGGGCGCCCACCTTGCCCTTGCTGTTCTGCTTCTCATGGCTGACCACGGCCACCAAAGTGCGGCCCTGCTGGCGCAGCTCCAGGCCTTTGAGCTCCGCAGGGCGCAGCCCGAACACGATCAGGGCATCCCAGGCCACCAGGTCGGCAGCGGTGAGCCTGCTGCGGGTGATCCGCTCGCGCAGTTCCTCAATCTCCTGATCCTGGAATCCCATCACCCCGGCGGGGTCCGCCGCGGCCTTGCCGTTGCCGCGCATGGCGGTGATCTGCTCGGGCCAGCTCCAGCCGGCCACCTTCCAGAGGGCGCGGGCTCGATCATGGGCCATCTGCCTGCTGCGGCTGTTTGCTGGCCATTGGCGCAGCAAGGCAGTGAGAAGGGCCTCGTCTTCGGGCCAGGCCTGCTGCGCGGCCACCTGCTCCAGCCTCAGTAGATAGGGCGAGTAGGTGCGCTGCCAGGTTCTATCGCTGATCCGCTCGCCAATCACGGACTGCCGCAGCCGCATGCGCAGTCGTGCCAGGTTCACCGGGGCCAGGCGGCTGGCCTCATTTGACCCGCCAGGGGCGAGCGGGTCAGGCCAGCGCCACGTCCCGGCCATCACCTGATCGAAGATCCCGCAGGCCTCCGCCAGGGCGGCGGCGGCGGTGGCTGGGCCGGGTGGGGTGGCCAGGGTGACGGATCGCCGCTTCGGGGTGCTGCTGGGAAGCTCGTCGGGGTGCTGCGGGAGTTCATCGCTCACGATCCGCAGCCGCTCGCGCATCACCTCCACGAACCAGCCGGGGCGGCCCTGGCGGTGCCGCTTGAACTGGCGTGAAAGGTCTGCCAGCCATAGGGGTCGAGAGAGGGCCATGGGATTTCCCGCGCCGCGTGAAACTGCGTGAAATCCTGGCAGGGAGTGACGGTTTCAGGGCGTTTTGGGCGATGCCTGCCCGGACGCCCTCTAGCTGAAATCCCTTGCCCCGACAGCCCCAGATCCCAGTGGTGCTGCGCTTTCTGCCAACGCCCCCTGTGTGATTCGAACACACGACCGGCTGCTTAGAAGGCAGCTGCTCTATCCAGCTGAGCTAAGGGAGCATGGGCGTCATTGTGCCAGTTCTGGTGGGAGTATCGGCGCATCTGCGCCGCGTGCTCCCGACCGCTGCGGCATGGCTTCTAGAGTGGAGGGCTGTGGGAAACGAAGCTCCATGCCAGCGGCTCGGCTTAGCGACAGCCAGAAGGCAGAGGTGGTGGAGCGTTTCCGCGCCGGCCAGGGGCTGCAGCCCCTGGCCGATGCTTATGGCTGCAGCCCCAACACCGTGAGCCGGGTGGTGAAGGCAGCCCTGGAGCCCGGGGAATATGAACGGATCAAAGAGCAGCGGAGCCGCAGAGCCGCCAGCGCTTCCCCGAGCCTCGAGGCCGCCGGTACAGCCTCGATCGACGCCCTCGTGGAACCCTCGACGCTGCAGGAAGCCGTTCCTGATGGGCATAGCGATGTCACCCTCGACGATCCCGGCATGCCCTCCGTTGATGTCGTCCCCGCCCTCGACTCAGACTCCCGTTCGCCAGGGGAGCTGAGCCGCGAGATTGACGCCGCTTCCAGCGATCCCCAGGCCTCTTCCACCGATGCCTCCCCGCCCTCTCGGCGGGATCACCGGCGCAGCGTTCCGGAGCCTCAAGGCCCGAAGCCCCATGGAGCCGCATCCGGTCGGTTGGATGCCTCCCAGGAGGACGGCCCCGCTGTGCTGGCCATCGACGATGCCGACGATTTCGGCGACGACGAATCCGACGACGACGATCTGATGCTTGATCCCGATGGCGACTTCCCGGAAGTCCAGGCCTTCGTGCCGGTTCCGTTGCTCGAGTTCGTGGATGACCACACCGAGATCCGTCCCCTGCCGCTCACGGCCGCCGACCTTCCCGGCAGCGCCTGGATGCTGGTGGACAAGACCGTGGAACTTCAGGCCCGTCCCCTGAGCGAGTTCACCGAGCTGGGTCGGTTACCCGTGGATGAACAGGATCGACAGGCCCTGATGGTGTTCGTGAACCCCCGCCAGGCCAAGCGGCATTGCGGCCGCACCCAGCGGGTGATCAAGATCCCTGATCCGGCCGTGTTGAACCGCACCGCCCCATACCTGCTGGCCCAGGGCATCAGTCGGGTGGTGATCGAAGGAGCCCTGTTCGCCCTGCCCGGCAGCTGACGGGTTGCCCTCGGCGCCAACACAGTCCCTTTGGGCTGGATCAGAGCCGCTGGTCGCGGCGGGGAAGCAGCAGAGCGGCCGTGCTCCCGCCGCTGATCACCCCCACTGCCAGAGCCACCCCCACCAGAAAGCCGCTTGGAAGCGGCGCGGTCTGGCCGAAACCCAGATTCAGGCGCGTGCGCTGCTCCAGGTTCTGAGCCCCCAGGCAGAGGGCTGCCAGCAGCAGGGTGCCGCCCAGCAGGCTGCCCAGCAGGAGACGCAGACGCAACAGCATCACGAAGAGGGGAGATAGGAGCATTCTGCCGGGTGCCCGCTGGCTTTGCTCCGACCGGAGGCGAAGGGTCAGATGTCGTCTTCGGGGCCGGGGGAAGGCGTGCCAGGCGCTCCGTGCAGCAGGGCGTAGAGCTCCCGCCGACTGTGACCGCTGCGTTCCGCCAGGGTTCGGGCCGCTTCCCGTCTGCTCAGGCCCCCGGCCACCAGAGAGGCCAGCTCTTGGCGCAGGGCGTCCGGATTCCACGAGCGTTCCGCTGGTGCGGCCCCCCCCACCACCACCGTGCATTCACCCTGGGGCGCGGTGCTGCGGAAATGCTGCAGGGCGATTGCCACCGTGGGTCCCACCTGCTCCTCATGGCGCTTGGTCAGTTCCCGCGCCACTCGCAGGGGACGATCACCCAGCACGGCCAGCAGATCCTCCAGCAGAACCACCAGGCGGTGGGGAGCCTCGTAGAACACCAGGGTGCGCTCCTCGCCGGCCAAAGCCGCGAGTCGCTGGCGCCGCGGACCGCCCCGGGGCGGCAGGAATCCCTCGAAGCAGAAACGCCCCGAAGGCAGGCCACTGCTCACCAGGGCGGTGGTGAGCGCACAGGGGCCCGGGATGCAGACCACGGGGTAACCGGCCTGACGGGCCGCAGCCACCAGGCCCTCGCCCGGGTCGGAGATGCCCGGCAGCCCCGCATCACTGATCACGGCCACCGCCTCCCCGGCGTCCAGGGCGGCGAGCAGCTGGGGGAGCCGGGCACTCTCGTTGTGGGCATGGAAACTGATCAACCGCCGGGCCCGTAGTCCCAGCCTGCTGAGCAGCAGGCCGCTGCGGCGGGTGTCTTCGCAGGCGACCAGGTCGACCATCTCCAGAACCCTTCGGGCCCGTGGCGAGAGGTCATGGAGGTTGCCGATCGGCGTTCCCACTAGATAAAGAACCCCTCCCCGCGGCTCTGCCGCTGAAGGGGCGCTGGCTGGGGGGCCCGGTGGCGCGTCCAACGCGTCGTGTCCCGGAACCAGGCCTTCGGGGATCAGGCCGCCGGAGTCCGGTGTAGAGGGAACGTTTTGCTCCGGCTCCGGCCCGGGCTCCTGCACGGCAACGGCTCCTGCACAATGCCCTTTTGCATCTCCATGATGCCCCCAAGCCCCCCCTCTGCGGCGATCGGCCTTCCGGAGGGCATCCACCAGGATTCGCTGCTTCGCGAGTTGCGCCGTCTGGCCTGGGGTTCCGCCGACATTTTGAGGGCCTACGCACGGGGCGAGCAGCCTCCCTATGGCTTTGCGGCTGCGCTGGCGGTGGAGGAGGGGGGGGATGGTCCGGTGACGGCGGCCGATCTGGCCGTGAATGGCTGGTTGCTGCAGGGTCTGGCCACGGCGTTCCCCTCGGCCCCCTGGACGGTGCTCAGCGAGGAGACCGCCAAGGAGCAGCTGCTCCCCGGCCATCCCCTGCCGGCCGAGTGGCTCTGGATCCTCGATCCCCTCGATGGCACCCGCGACTTTCTGCAGGGCACCGGCGAGTACGCCGTGCATCTGGCATTGGTCTGCCAGGGCCGGCCGCGCTTGGGGGTGGTGCTGCTGCCGGAGCCGGAAGAACTCTGGTTCGGGCTGCTCGGGGCCGATGGCGTTTCGGCGGGAGCCTGGCGGGAGGACCGCCAGGGCCGCTGCTTTGCGCCCAGCCTCAGCCAGCGCCAGGACTGTGGGGAACTGGTGCTGGTGGCCAGTCGCAACCATCGCGACCCACGTCTGGAGTCTCTGCTGGCGGCGATCGGCCCGGCCTCCAGCCGGGCCATGGGCAGCGTGGGCGGCAAGGTGGCCACGATTCTTCGGGGGGAGGCTGATCTTTATGTGTCCCTGTCGGGCCGCACGGCTCCGAAGGACTGGGACATGGCGGCTCCTGAGGCGGTGTTGCGCGCCGCCGGCGGTGCCTTCAGCCACGCCGATGGTCGTGCCCTGGCCTACAACACCGGCGACGTCAATCAGGCCGGATGTCTGATCGCCAGCCACGGCTCCTCCCATGGCGAGATCTGCCGGCGTGCCTTGGCCTCCCTGGCGCTGATGGGCGCCGAGGCAACGGGTTGATCGGTTCAAGCACCCTGTGTGTTGTGGATCCGCGCAGGCGAACGGCAGATCAGCGCTGGATTCGCCCCGGCATCAGTCCTTCACGGTGAGAAGGCGTGGGTTTGCCGCTCCAATCCCTTAACCTGACTCCAGAAGGTCAACGTTCTCCCTTGCCATGGCTGGTCTGCTCGATCCATTCATCAGGGGGTTGGGTGGACAATCGGCTCCGCCGCCCCCTCCAGCCCCCGTCAATGGATCGGGTTTCAAGCTTAGGCGCGAGAACCGCCTCACCCCGCCCCTCTCGGTCGTCCGAGCCGAGATCCACGCGCCTGAGGACAAGATGTTCTCCGGTCAGCTCTGGGATGTGAGCCGTTCAGGAGCCTCCATTTCTCTAGGTCGCAATAGCTTCAAGCTTCTGAAGGGTGCCAAGGTGCTGCTTCGCCTGCGTTCGCGGCATGGCCCCGAGATGGTGGAGCACGAGTCGACCGTGCGCTGGGTTGATACCAACCATGGAGCAACTTTTGTGGGCCTTCATTTCCTGAAAGAACTGGAGAAGGGCACCTTTCTGGATACCTTCCTCGATGCGGAAGGTGAATTCGTCTGAATCACGCGCTGCGCTGAGATTGATCCTGCGCAGCTCATTCTGATTCGTCAAGCCATCCTGCTTTGAGTCCATAAAAAAAACGACCCTTTCGGGCCGTTATTTTTATGGGTTGCACCGATGCTCAGGTGGCAGCTTGCTCCTGCTGGGGCACGCCGCGCAGGGTGAGATTGATGCGGCCGCGGTTGTCGATCTCGCGCACCCGCACGGTCACCTGATCGCCCACATTCACCACATCCTCCACCTTTTCCACGCGGGATTCGGAGAGCTGGGAGATGTGGATCATCCCTTCCTTGCCCGGCAGGATCTCCACGAAGGCGCCGATCGGGATCACGCGGGTCACCGAGCCGCTGAACACCTCGCCCTCGCTCACCCGGCGGGTGAGGCCCTCAATGATGCGCTGGGCCTCTTCGGCCGCGGCGCCATCGTGGCTGGCGATGGTCACGATGCCGCCATCCTCGATGTCGATCTTGGTGTTGGTGCGCTCGGTGATGCCCTTGATCGTGCGGCCGCCGGGGCCGATCACGGTGCCAATCAGCTCGGGGTCGATCCGGAAGCTGAGCAGGCGCGGGGCGTGGGGGCTGAGCGTGTCGCGAGGCTTGTCGATCGCCTCGAGCATCTTCTCGAGGATGTGCAGGCGGGCGGGGCGGGCCTGGTTGATCGCCTCGGCCACGGATTTCACCGCCAGACCGGTGATCTTCATGTCCATCTGCAGGGCGGTGATGCCCTTCTCGGTGCCGGCCACTTTGAAGTCCATGTCGCCGAGGAAGTCCTCGATGCCCTGGATGTCAGTGAGGATGCGCACCTCCTCACCCTCCTTGATTAGGCCCATGGCGGCGCCGCTCACGGGGGCCTTGAGGGGCACGCCGGCATCCATCAGGGCCAGGGTGCTGCCGCACACCGAACCCATTGAGGTGGAGCCGTTGGAGCTCAGGCACTCCGATACCACCCGCAGCACGTAGGGGAAGCTCTCCTTGCTGGGCAGCACCGGCACTAGGGCCCTCTCGGCCAAGGCGCCGTGGCCGATCTCGCGCCGGCCGGGGGAGCGCATCGGCCGCGTTTCGCCCACTGAGTAGGGGGGGAAGTTGTAGTGGTGCAGGTAGGTCTTCTCAGTGGACGGGTTGAGGTCGTCGAGCTCCTGGGCATCGCTCGGCGTGCCGAGGGTGGCGCAGGAGAGCACCTGGGTCAGCCCCCGCTGGAACAGGCCCGAGCCATGCACCCGCTTGGGCAGCACGCCCGCAGCCGCCTGGATCGGACGGACCTCATCGAGGTTGCGGCCATCGACGCGCTTGCCCTCCTTGAGGATCTGCTCGCGCATCAATTTCTTGGTGAGGCTCTTGAAGCTATTGCCCAGCACCTTGCTGTTGCCAGACACCACCAGCCTGACGGCGTCGTCGTCTTTGAGGGCGGCGATCTTCTCGCCCACGGCGGCCTTGATCACATCGAGCTTGCCATCGCGCTCGGCCTTGGTCTGGCTGAACTCCTTGAGCACCTCACCGATCGGCTTGGCGCATTCCTTCTCCAGGAAGGTGGGTAGGGCTGGATCTTCCACCTTGGGCTCGGGAATCACCTGTTCAATGCCCAGATCGCTCAGCAGCTGGAGCTGGGCCTTGATCAGTTCGCCCACGGCCTCGTAGCCGAAGTCGATCGCCTCGATCACGTCCTGCTCGGGCAACTGGTTGGCGCCTGCCTCCACCATCACCACGCCCGAGGGGGTGCCGGCTACCACTAGATCAAGCTCGCTGCGCTCAATCTCCCGGTAGCTGGGGTTGAGCACGAAGTCGTCGCCCAGCAGGCCCACCCGCACGGCGGCCATCGGGCCGGCGAAGGGGATCCTGGCCAGCAGCGTGGCGATGGAGGCCCCGGTCACGGCGAGCACGTCGGGGGGAACGCGCTCATCGAGCGAAAGCACGGTGGCCACCACCTGGATGTCGTCCCGCATCCAGGAGGGGAAGAGGGGCCGCAGCGGGCGATCAATCAGCCGGGTGGTGAGGATGGCGCGCTCGGGGGGACGCGCTTCACGGCGGAAGAAGCTGCCGGGGATGCGACCGGCGGCGTAGAGCCTCTCCTCGTAGTCGCAGGTGAGGGGTAGGAAATCGATGCCTTCGCGGCCCTTGGCGCGGGTGGCGGTGACGAGAACGGATGTATCGCCACATTCAACCAACACCGAACCCCCGGCCTGGGGGGCGAAACGACCGGTGGTCAGTCGGATCTCCCGACCATCAAAGGAGACCGACTGCGTTTGTCCTTGCACTGGGCGTTATGTCCTTTTTGTTGTCCGTCTCATTCTCGCATCCAGCCTTCACTGCGGACTACGGACTCTCCCAGCCGCAGGGTCGTGGAACGGGTGCGGGCCTGGCCTAGCAGCGCCATATAGGCCGTGTCACCAATCTCACGGCAGCCGAAGCGCTCCAGATGCGGGTTGCTGAGCTGCACATCGAACAGGCTGAAGCCACTGGCCCTAAGGGCTTCCACTAGGCCCACCAGCATCACGTTGCCGGCGTGGGCCCGGCAATGCACCATCGATTCGCCGATCCAGCAGCTTCCTATTCCGATCGCCAGCAGCCCGGCGGCCAGCTCCTGGCCTTGCCACACCTCCACGCTGTGGGCCCATCCGGCCCGATGCAGTTGGCCATAGATCCGGGCCAATTCGCCGCTGATCCAGGTGTCGGGGCGATCGGCACAGCCGCTGAGCACCGCCTCAAAGGATCGATTGAGACTCAGCTGGAAGCCATGGTGATGGAGGTGACGCCGCACGGAGCGGGGCACACAAAATTGATCATCCAGGGGGATGAGGGTCCTGGATCTGCTGCGCCAGAGCGCCAATCGGCAGCTGGTGGAATCGGCCATGGGAAACCATCCCTTGGCGTAGGCCTGAATCCACCAGTGAATGGGCCAGTGTTCGGAGGGCTGGCGGGGATCCGCCCCAGCCGCTCCGCTTGGCCCTGCCATCGTCAGCCGGGTGAACCGCCTGAGGCGGCGATCACCAGCTGGACTTCACTACACCGGGCAGTTCACCCTTGTGGGCCCGTTCGCGCAGCTGGTTGCGGCAGAGGCCGAAATCGCTATACACACCCCGGGGCTTGCCGGTGGCCCAGCAGCGGTTGCGGAGGCGGACGCGGGCGCTGTTGCGGGGCAGGGCCTGGATCTTGCGGTGGATTTCGAGCCGCTCCATCGGGTCGGCGGCAGCCTCAAAGGCGGCCTTGAGGGCCGTGCGCTTGGCGGCGAAGCGATCCACCATTTTCTGGCGCTTGACATCGCGCGCGATCATCGACTTCTTCGCCATGCGGCCGGGTGCTCAGGTCTTAGAGATCTCTGAACTTTAGCGCGTGGTCAGGAAGCCCCCATGTGGATGCCGTGGAAGTGGAGCTGGGGTGCCGGCGGGTCGGGTGGAACGGCTCGCGGGCGAGCAGCGTGGCGCTGGCGGGATCGCTGCGGGCTGGTTTCAGTGCCCGAGCAACTGCTGGATGGCCGGCAGCTGGCTGGTGTCTTTCACGATCAGCACCAGGCTGAGCCCCACCAGGAGCACAAATCCCGACTGCATGAAGGCCATCTGGAAACGCTGGGGCAGGGGCCGACCGCGCAGGCCCTCGATCAGCAGTAGGGCGAACTGGCCGCCATCCAGCATCGGTAGCGGCAGGGCGTTGAGCACCGCCAGGTTGATCGAGATCAGGGCCGTGTAGAGGAACAGGCTGGCGCCTCCCTGGTGGGCCAGGGACGCCCCCATCTCCACGATCTTCACCGGGCCTGACACCTGGCCGGCCGTTTCCCCGAAGTGGGTGATCAAGCTGCCAAAGCCCTCCAGCGTGCGGCGGGTGAGGGCCACCACGTCGTGGTTGGCCTGGCGGATCGGCTCAAGCGGTCCGCTGGCGCGGCGGAACACCTCGCTTCCATTGGGTTGGAGCTGGGCCCCCACCCGGCCGATGCCGCCGAGGTCGGCGGGGGTGAGGGTGAGGTTCAGCCGCTGGCCTTCCCGTTCGGCCTGGAGGGCCAGGCCCTGCCCGGCCGAGGAGCGGATCGTTTCCACCAGATCGACCACGGCCTGCTGGCCCCCCGCCAGGGGCGCAACGCCCACCTGCACGATCCGATCGCCCGCCTTCAGGCCGGCGAGGGCGGCGGGCTGGCCGGCCTGAACCCCAGCCACCAGCACACCGGGGCTGGTGCTGAAGCCCGCCGGGATCCCCACCACCACCCCC
>Ga0209401_1003185_pt1 | contig 10387 bp, 10 predicted proteins | sample M_140807_MF_Meta_FD_187318 | JGI IMG/M metagenome (GOLD analysis project Ga0209401, IMG submission 187318) | Freshwater microbial communities from Lake Montjoie, Canada to study carbon cycling - M_140807_MF_MetaG (SPAdes) (version 2) | ecosystem: Environmental > Aquatic > Freshwater > Lake...
TCAGGGTAAGTCGATAGATCAGCATTGTTTAAAATCACAAATGCCACCGTTTCGTTTGTATTTCTTGACTTAAAATAGAATAGATAATTAGGCGATGTCAAAGTTGCCTTTTCGCTTAATGTTAATATTATTTTATTGACCTGACCTTTGATTAAATGTATCATCAAATATAAATAGCATTAACAAAATTTCTTATATAAAAAAAGGGGAAGCATCTGCTCCCCCCTTACCCGTCAACCAAACGACTATCTTTAAGCGCCTGGAGTAGTCAATGCAGCAAATACTCCTGATTGTACTGATGGTGCTAATTGTTTCTCTGATGCAGAGAAAGTTAAAGTATAACCTGAACGGTCTCCTTGAGCCGTACCAGTAGCACCATTACCACCCGTTAAATTTAAACCATAAAGGTAACCAAGCAAGAAAGTTTGGTCATTATTATCTTTTACAACTGCTACTAAATTATTTTGAGCAAGTAAAAGAATCTCATTTCTCGTTGAGGTTTGCAACTTGTTAAGGACTATTGATAATTCTTGAGCATAGAAAACCGTTCCATTTTGGACATTAGCATTAATGTTTTCAGTCAAAGAAGCAGTACCAGGAACTAATTCATATTTATAGAATCTTTTGCCAGCTACTTTCGTAATCGCAGTAATTGAACCTGAAGTAGGAGCAGTAATGGTTACATTTGCTTTTTCGATAAAATACACTTCTGTTATTCCACCTAATGAGTCACGACAATCTAAAGAATATCCTTGAGTTAAAGCACACGGCATAATTATTTTTCTTTAAAGTGTTAAAATTAGGGGAGTCGCATCCAAGCGATACTCCCCGAACTTATTTGTAAGATTATTAAGCTAAGATGAAATCAACTAATTCATCCGCAAAAGCGAAGTTTACACCAAACTTAAATGCTGCCATGAACTTGATGTTCATTGCATAAGGGTCGTGTAACAATTCAAATTGCTCTTCTTCGTTCAACAAGTCAGTACCGATGAACAAGTTAGAAATACGACCAGCATATATCTTAGAAGTTCCGTTCAATCCTTGAACTGCAATAACCTTGATAGTAGTTCCTGGCAAAGTTAATTCTCCAGTAGCTTGACCATCAAAAGTATAGTTGAATAAATTTGAATTTTTTAATGCGATAGTGTAAGTACGGAATACATCGTTTCCTACAAATATTGCAACGTCATCCTTATCAACGATTGAAGCTGGGATAGCCTTGTAAACTGCATCCAAAACCGCAACAACTACACCACTTGTAATACCAGCGGAAGCAGCCAAAGCAGTTCCGTAATAAGTAGTTGTATTTGCGTGGATAACTGAAGCCGAAGCGGCAGCAACTAACTTAGCAAAACCATCAAACTTATTTAAGTTACCATTTGCAGATGCAGTATCTCCAGTCCAAATCGCAGTTTCTAATTGAGAAGCAATTCTTGCTGCTTTCTTAGAAGTATAATCGGCTGCAAATGCGATTGAATCATACATAGAACCAGCCGATAATGCTTTTTGTAAATACTTAGACTCTAATCCTTTTGGACAAAGCGCCTCTTGTACTTTAATTTTACCAACCGTTACACTACGCTGAGTGAAAGTAGTTGTACCTGATGCGTTGAAACCGCAATCGCTATCGTCTTGAAAGAAAGCATCAGTATCCATGATACCAATTTTCTCAGAAGATTTTACTCCAACTAAAACGTTTCCTTGAGATTTAATCAAAGTAGCAGTCTTAGAGCCAAGAACTGAAGATGTTACTAATAATGCTTCGTTTTCTTTGGCGTAATCCGTTAATGTACTTACAACAAATGCCATAATTTTTCTTTTTTAAAATTTTTAATTTAAAGTTTTTACTCTTTCCAAGAATCGCTCTATCTTGTCAGCCTTTGGCTCAACGATTCTAAAATTGTTTTTTGGATTTTGGATAGGGTCAGCAACTGGAGTCTTAGAAAATCCTTCCAATACGCTTAACATTTCACTAAATCCTTGATTAAACTTGCTTTCTAATTCTCCTAACTTGCTTTTTAATGCCTCATTCTCGGCTTGCAAGTAAGTGATAGTAGCATTCATTTCATCAAATTGAGAATCCACTTCCATTTCCATAGGAGCTTCTTCTGAAGTTGGTGCTTCGGCTTGAGGAGTTTCAATTCCTTCAACCTTTCCGCCAACAACGGTCATCATAGTACCATCAGCTAATTCATACTCGCCATCGGGAGCAGAAACTGAGTTACCTGAATCGTCAACAAGCATAGCATCTGCGCCAATCTCTAAACTTGATAAATCGATTTTAGAACCATCTTTTAGGTCGTAAGTTTCGAATACCAATTGAGTCGCTGGCTCAGGTGCAATTTCTTCAGTTTGTTGAACGGAATTATCCGCTAACATAACTTTAATTTTTTCAATTGCTTCTGAAACGTTCATAAATTGTTTTACTATTGTTTGATTATAAATAGAGTTTAAAAAAAAGTTTATCCTTTATAAAAATAAAATTAAATAAAGTTTTTTTATTTAATAATTATTTGTATCTTTGATATGTAGTCAGTGTGCTACTATTTAAACCTTTAAAAATATGAATGCTTTAAAAAAAGAACTTGCCTACGGTGCGGCTTACAATGTTTTTTATAATGCAAATCGCCAAGATCGTAATGGACTTAATGAAAGTCAGATCAAATTATTAAACTGGCTTGAGCCAAGTATGGCAAATGCCTATGCTTTTGCAATGGTTGAAAGTCGAGGAAATCAAAAAAAGAGTCTTGCTTTTATTCACAAATTTTATGCCGTTGAAAATCTCAAAATTATTTTTGAGGCATTGAATAATGGAAAATCAGAAGAAGAAATTATTGGGCTAATTAATATTTAGCCCAATAAAAATAAAATTAAAAAAAGTTTTATTATTTAAAATTTATTCGTACTTTTATTCAGTAATCAGTTATCAACTTAAACCTTTAAAAAAATGATCTATTTAGTTTTAATTTTCGCATTGCTTGTTCAATTAATTGTCAACAATCAAATTCAACAAAACGGTCACATTAATTAATAAACTTAAACTCAATCATTATGAAAAATTTAATCAGTAATTATGCCAGTGTTAATGTCGGTCTTGAGATTAACTTAGAAACTAAAAGTGCTTTTGGCCGAAACTTAAGAGGAAAAAGCATTTATGCAAAACCAATTTTCAATTATCGATTCAGTAGTGTTGATCAAATGATGGCTTGGCTTGACAAAGATTTAGCACGTCGGTTAGAAATTAAGGCTCATGAAGTTGCAAGAAGAGAAGAGAAAAAAAGAGCGCTTGAAAATAATCCTTACTGCGTTGGAGATGTTATGTATGATAGTTGGGGATATGATCAGACTAATATTGACTTCTACCAGGTAATCGAAGTAAAAAATAAAAGTGTGTTACTTCAACCGATTAACGGAAAGATGATTCCAAGTGAGGGTTATAGTAGCATGGCTGGATTAACTGCTCCAGTTAAAAATAGTTTCTACGGGAAACCAATCAGAAAAAATGTCAGCGCTTGGGTTAGTAATGGAAATCCCAGTTATTATTTAAAAAGTAGCCACGGAATTATTAAAAAGTATGAAAATGAAGAGCGTGGAGTTTATTGCAGTTGGTATGCTTAAAAATGAAAATATGGAAAGTCAATTAATTCAGAGAGCCAGGCAACTGGCTTTCGCTTATCATGAAAATCAAAAATATGGGTTACATGAATATTCTTATCATTTGGAATCAGTTGTAGAATTAGTAAAATTATATAGCTACATGATTCCTGAGAATTTAAAAGAAGAGGCTATTTGTGCCGCTTATTTACATGATATCCTTGAAGATACACTATGTACCCAAGATGAAATTTTAAGAGCCTTAAATCCAAGGATTTTATTAATAGTAAAATTACTTACTAAGAACGAATCTAACTTGGAAAAGTATTTTAATAAAATTGCCCTGGATGATTTAGCAATTTTTATAAAACTATGTGATAGATACTCAAATATTTTAGAAAGTATTAAGGATGGCAACAATAGAAAGTTAGCTAAATACAAAGAGCAAAACCCATTATTTATTAGGATTTTGCTCGATAAAAAATATAATGATTTAATTGAAGAAATTAAAAAGTTTTTTAAAACTGATTAATAACTTTTATATTCAGCCTCGCTGATCTCTTTCCCACCTTGATAAATTGTCTCCATTGCTAAGTCGGTGTTGAATGCTAAGTTGTATTCTGCACCGCCTTTTCTTTTAGCTATAAGATTAGCATTTTGTGGAAGACTTTTAATTACCAATTCTTCGCTTTCTAAAAGCATAAAAACTGGTTCGCTATTTAAGCGTTCTATTAAATTTGTTAAGTCACTCATATCTACAATATATAAAATTTTATTTAAAAAGAAAAGTTTTTATAGTAATTTATTGACTGAGATTTAAGGTCTTCAAGTTTTTTAGCATTTGCTACCGTTGGGCGCTCTGCGTTTAATAATCTTATTTCTTCATAAAGCTTATGGCCTTGGCCTCCAGGCAATCCCGTTTTACTTGCAATTTCATTATATTTTTTATCTCCTAAAACTGATCTTGCGCTTGATTCTTTTTCTTTAGCGTAAATCATAGCTGGAGTATTTATTTGCATTTCTGCAATTGTTCCATTTTCAGTTTTAAAATTGGCAATAGTTCCTGAATATCCAAAATATTGATCTCCTTGTTGAATTTTTATTCTACCTCCATTCTCTGCACTAAATCTTGGATCAGAAGCAATTAAACTTCTTGCAGATTCTATATTATTGGAGTCAATTACTACCGTATTTCTGACTGCATCTTTTATTGCATCTACTTTACCGCCTTCTTCATCATTTACTTTTCTTAAAATACTATCTTCTGATTTTAAATTTATTGGAGTTACAACACCACCTAATTTTTCAGCATAGTCTTTTCCTACTTTATCTACTTCCGAGGATGAAGCTTTAGCGCCTTCTCTTAATGATGAAATTCTCGGATCGCCTGGTTTTACGATTGCCACTTTCGGCATTCTACCAGTACCCTTTGATTCTTTTTCTGATCCACCTTCTGGCCTTCTACCACTACCAGGCCCACCAAAATCTACTTGTTCTAAAATCGAACATATCTCAGACCATAGCGATTCTTCAACGCTCATCGGTTGCTTTTCTTTCTTGTAATTAAATATGCCTTCAACACTAAATCCTTTAAATTCGCCCGATTTAATCTTATTCCAAACCGATTCGTTTTCTACTTTAAAACTACCAAACCAAGAGCCTTCAGGTGCATCCTCAAATCCTTTCATTGCCATTACTCCCCGTGATGAATCAACGATAAAAGATTCATACATCGTTACCCCTTCAACTGCTAAAGCCTCATCGTGCATTAAGTTTACGTTTGACTGATAACCTTTCTTAAAGAACTTTTGTGCTATCTTCTCAATTGTATCCTTAGTAAACGTAACGTAATACTCGCCATTTTGGTCGTTACGATAAATAGGAGTATCGGCCAACATCAAAGCGCCTGAAACAATTCTTCTATCTTCTGATTGAATAACGAATTTAGCCTTGTCTTCTTTAAACTTTAAGAAATCCCTTTCGATTGCTGGTCTATCCACCAAAGCAACGAAGTCAACTTCAACATCGTCATTTAAATCCTCGCTTATTTCTAATTGATAAATTGGTAATTTCATATTATTTGTTTTTAAATTCTTGCAGAGTTTTCGATTCTCCTTATTCTTTTTTGACTTCCCGTAATATCTGACTCGACAACGTATGCCCGTGCCGCCACATTTCCAATTGCATTTAAAGAAGTTGCATCTAAAGCAGTCGGAGCGTTAGGGGTAAAACTTGGAGGTACTGGCGCTGCCGATAATCTTGCTCCGCCTCCGCCTCCACTTGTATCGCTAACTCCAGGCATACTTGGTAATGGAGTATTAATAATTGAATTTACAGTTAATAAACCTTGTGCGATTGTCGCTGCCGCTGCAATAAAGTTAAATGGCGCTGGGTAATCTTTTAATGCTCTTGATGCTCCGACATAAGTATTAATAGTAGCATCTGCAATACCTAATGCTTTTCCAGCAACCGTTCCCTCTCCAGCTAATTGCATTCCAGTACGTAAAGCATTACTAACTATACCTAATTTTTCATCTTGTTTTCTTCTTTCAAGTTCTATTTCAAACTTTGAATTTTCTTTTATAGATTTATCCATTGCATTATTTACTAATGCAAGAACTTTAGGCTTATTATTTTGAATTACATCAAATATATTTTTAACATCTTTTAATTCCTTAACCTCGACTTTACTTGAGTCTCTTTTAATTTGGTCAATTTCATCATTTGCTTTTTTTGTTAAGAATACTTTTAATCTTTCATTATCAGAAAATAGCGATAAATCGGTTTCGAGTTGTTGCTTAATTTTGACAATCTTTTTATCTTCTTCAGATAAGCCAGCTTCCGCAAGTTCATTTATTCTTGTAATTCTTGATAATTCATTAGCTAATTCTTTATCAATTCGTTCAGCTTGCTTTTTTAAATACTCATCATCGCCTTTCTTTTGTGTGGCTAAAACGGATTTTTTATAATTCCCTTCAATAACAACTAACTCATTTTTTAAATCTTTTTCTTGTTTTATTTCTTCATCTTTTAATTTTTTGCCATTTTTCTTTTTTACTTCTAAAACATTTAAATCTTCTTGAACTATTTGCTTTCTTAATTTAGATAATTTTCCTTCTTCTACACCTTGCGATTCAAGTGCTTTTAATTCTCTTTCATATTGCTCTTTACGACTTTTGGAATTTTTAGTAAATAATTCAAGCGCCCTATCTGATTCAGAAGTGATACCAATAAAATCGGTAACTTTATCCACTATTTTTCCTATTGTATCTCCTAATCCAGATAATCCAGGTATTAATTTTAGTATTGCATCCCTTACTTTGTCAAAGTTTGCAATCAATAAACCTAATCCAATCGCTAATGCGCCAATTCCCGATGCAATTAATGCACCTCTTAACGTGGTAAATGCTTGTAAAACTTGAGTTTTAATTACTAATGCTAAGTTTTTAAACCCATCTATTGAGCCTAAGATAGTATTTAAGCCTTCAGAAAATGCTAATGCACCTTGTACCTTAAGTAGTTGCTTTTGAACGTTCTCAGATTCAACTCCGAATAAAGCTAATGCACCTTGCGCTCCAGCAAATGCGCCCGCAACTCCTTGAATAGATTGCCCAAATGCTTTAAATTTAGCATCAGGATTAAACGCATCAATGGTCGCTTTGGCATCTCCAATACGGTCTTTTAATTCAGCGGCTCTTTTAGCTGCATTCGCTATTTCCTTAGCAGATGCGCCAGCAGTATTTTGTAACCTTGCTAATTCTTGTACGGATTCTCTTAATTGCGACCTTAAACTTCGTGTGTCTGCAACTAAATCAATACCAACCTTTGCGTTTTCAGCCATCTCTTAATTTTAATAAAATAATTCAATTACTCTTAACAATTCACATTTGGTTGTTTGGGGAATGCTTGGATTAAAATCAACTACTTTATTTAACCTCCATAATGCGCCATCAATATAAATCAGTTGAGCAAAGTCAAGTGAATTAATATCCTGAACGGTCAAATATAAATAGCAACTTAATAGCTTACTATCTTTGTTTATTATTTCAGCTAAATATTCATCCCACCAAGCATTGAACAAATTAGCCGTTGGATATGGATTTGTTAAACTAAAATAAACCTCCTTTGGCGCACCGTAATTAATATCTACCGTTGGAATAATTGGGTCATCTAAATGCCCAGCATAACCAAAAGATGTTAATCCAGTTCTTAAATTACCTTCCCCAGTAGAAGATTCTTTTTTTATTGCCCAAGAAGATGTAGTTGATTTTTTAAAGAACATAATACGAATATTATTATCCTTTCTTTCAATCAATCCGTTTGTTTCTTTGAATAAATTGGCTCTTAATTTAGTGTCACTACTATCTTTTGTAATAATACTTGGACTAAAAATAACTTTTACTTCAGTTCTATCTTCAGCAAATTGATAGCCAGTATCTTCTTTCCTATCACCATAAGATTCGTTGTATTTCTTATTATAAGTCTCGTTATAATAATCATCATCTTCGGTATAAACAAAGTCATAATATCGAGCATTTAATTCCGACATTGGCTTAATCGAAATCTCTTTTGAATAATCGACCTTATTCGACCAATCAATAGAATCGGCAATTGGGTCAGATAATAAAAGTAATCCCGTAGTATCTCCCGTTTCACCGTGCAATAATAATTCGCCTACATCGTTTACTTTTAAAAATCCAGCACCTTTACGATAAAATTCTATGTAAGGCTCAATCAATAAATGAGTTGTTTTTTGTGGGTCTTCATAAACATATAAATTAAACATACGACAAATGGAAGCAAAGAAATCTTTTTGCTGAATACCTTTCGGCAAACAATGCTTCATCGTTATTAATTTATCATATTGAGCATTAGCAGATTGAGCAAAGTCTGCTTCAAATTCTAATTTTAAATCAATAGGACATAAAGTAGAATATGAAACACCCGTATAAAAAATGGCTTGGACTACTATCGTATCTAAATTATTTAATGATACATCAATAATCCAATCAATAGGTATATTTTGAAATTCGACTCCTTGAGTAAATGATTCAGTAATTATTGTCGTTCCTGATTGCTTTACATTTATTGTAAATGTACCTGGACTCGATAATGTTAGCCATCCATATAGCTTTAATTTACCAAGCGTTCCAGTTGTGCCTTCAAAAGTATAAGTTTTATAATCAGCCGTTGTAAATAAAACTAAGTTTTGATTTAAATTAAATGTGATATTATCAGTTTTACCGACATCACTACCACTTTCAACACAAACCGTTGATTCTAAAAGCAATAAATCCTTAGTTAACTGCTCAAGATTTGCTTTGTTATTAGGAATAATTAAACTCTTAAAATATGGAGTATCAAAAAAAGCAGATGTATAAGTATAACTTGAATTTATAATTATCTTGTCCATTATTTCATGGACAAAAAATGCTGGTCTAAAAGCATTTAAATGCCAATCGTGTCCTGATAAATTTGCTGGATGTCTACATAATCCATAATCAATTAATGGATAAACGATTCCGACTCCACTTGCCACACCTGAAGCATCCCAAGAATTTACTACATTTGTTTCATTCCATTTTTGGTCATAGACATTAAAGTTATCCATATCCTCAATTAATGAATTACTTATTGCGGAGGCAAAACCACCTAACTCCCCAAATACTGCGCATTGGTATTCGATAACTCCGTTTTGAATAGTTATCTCCAAAAGGCGAAGAACTCCCTTAAAAACTTGAATCTTATTGACAAATATCTGACAATTTGCTTGCTTGGTCGGGTCAAAATTATAGCCAACATTTGTTGCAGTAGGGTCACTAATACCGTAATTATTACCACTGGTAAAATTATAGATATGACCAAAAACTTTATTATTATTTGCGTTACCAGGTACGTTAATCGTTTTTGAATAATTAGAGTTCCTCGCTGAAAAGTCTTTAATGTCATCGATTGCATAGTTTAGTTCTGCCCCTATATCTTCAAATAAATCGAGCCTTTGTTGTTCAATTATTATTTCGGTTATCATTATCTAAATTGGCTATATTGTTTTTGCCCTAAATCAAATTGCAATTGGTAATTAAATATTTTATCCGAAGTGCTAACCTTCTCTTGATAATTTGTGTCTTTCATTACGATAGGATAATAGTCTTCATTTGCTCCAGTCGTGATGTGCAAATAAACTTCATTAGAAGCAAGCAATTCAGCACCAAGAGCATAATCAGTCGCTGAGATATAATCACTTGTTACAAGGTAACTCCAATCTATTTGAGTGGCTAATGCTTGAACTCCACCATAATGAACTCCCGAACTATTTTTAAAAGCCATCGAAGTTCCGCTTCTTTGATAATCAGCAGTCTGATAAGTCGTTCTTTTAAAATTCTTTTGTTGGCGGGAAATTAACCTAAAACTGAAAGTGTCATAACCTCCAAACTGATTTTGAAATACTAAATTAACTGGTGTAAATCTTGGCGCACAAACTTGCTTCATTATCATTGTATCTGAGCCAATCGTTACTTTATATCCGTAAGTTGAAGCCGTAATAAATGTAGTTCCTAAATATGTATTAATCGCATAAGGACTTAAATCTAAAAGCAAAGATGAAAGACTTGATAGCGTTCCACCAGTTGATGAACTTCCACTATTGCTTCCATCCTCGTTTATTTTTTGAATCGTTGCCGTTACTGCTGATAAGTTAGCATTGAAATAAGTAATATAAAACTTTTCGCCATTCATTACCTCGCCAGCACTTCTATCTCTTGTCGTTAAAAACTTATTTGCATAAGTAGAA
>Ga0209401_1003186_pt1 | contig 10385 bp, 18 predicted proteins | sample M_140807_MF_Meta_FD_187318 | JGI IMG/M metagenome (GOLD analysis project Ga0209401, IMG submission 187318) | Freshwater microbial communities from Lake Montjoie, Canada to study carbon cycling - M_140807_MF_MetaG (SPAdes) (version 2) | ecosystem: Environmental > Aquatic > Freshwater > Lake...
CATCATCCTCTTCACTATCCACATTCTTATTAGCCCAATCATAATCAGACTTTTTAAGCAATTCATTTAGTTCTGCAACATTCTTGAAAGTAGTTTCAATAAGTTGCTCAATCTTTTGTTTTCTTTCTGTTTTCATCATCCTCCTATTATATGGGAATTGCTTATTTGGTCAACTCAAATCTTACTCATCATCTTCTTCAACACTATTCAACCAACTCTTATAATTTAATTTGTTGGGATAGAAGGGATTAGCTCCATCCAACACTTTTCTTAACTCCTTTAACCCCTTCTCATTCAACACTATCATAGTGCTAAAATCATCTTCACCATCATTATAAAACTTAATACCATTATCCATCTTTTCAGAAAACCTAAAACCACTCACATTTTCTTTCAATTCTTCTTTACTATAACTTTGCACCCAACCATCTCCACCACATTCAGTATCAATATTTAAAGCCACATATTTCATTTTTATATCCTTCTTTCTTATTATTAGTATAGGTGAAATTAGTTTTTAGTCAACCAAAATCTTCTCAATCTTTTTAACAGCTTTTTCAATAAATGTATCATCAAATTGGTCCCACATACATTCATATAAATGGAAAAAGGCTTCATCATTAAACCCCTTCAACACCTTATATATCCTATCACTCTTCTTATTATCAGTTAAATTGGCAATCTTAACTATACTCTGCAAATAAGGATACACATCCTCCAATCCATCTCCCTCTCCACAACCACTCTCCAAACTATCTTTCATATCCAATTCAGCATCTTCTTTCAATTTAGTTAATACTTTTTTAATTTCGTTTTTCATCATACTCCTTATTATATTGGAATTGCTTATTTGGTCAACTCTAAACTTACTCGTACATCCAATTCCATTTAATATTATTTTTCTTAATAAATTCCACATCTTCCTTCTCCATCTCCATCTCATCCCATTCCATATTTTCACCCATCTCCTTCTTCTCCCATTTAACATATTCCTTTAACGTTTCCACCCATTTCGTTTCAGGAACTTTATTAATCCTACCCAAACTATCCAATACACTCGCCGCATTTTCAAAATCAATTTGTAAACTTTCCATCAATTTGTTATTATTAATTTTCATTTTTATATTATATCTGTAATTTAATATTTTGTCAACCTCAAACTTTAATACTTCCATCCCTTTCAATTTTATATCTATTACCATCTTCCTCTAAATGTCTACAATAAACCATCCCATCATCTTTATCAATATGCACTACAATTTCATCACTACCCTCACTACCTTCAAATATGTAACCCACCTTCAATTTGTTTTTATCAATTTTCATTTTTATATTATATTTGGAAGTTTGGGTTAAAACAATAACAAAATACATATTGACCAAATTGCCAATTCCTTTATACTATATGGATAAGTTAGGGAAAGCGGAACCATCTTGAAAATTAAGAGAGGAGAGGGGGGCTCTGGACCTTAACTTTACGCGTAAAGGTGTTGATTATGAAGGGGTGTTGGATTGTTGTGAATCAACTAACTACAAACTATATTGAAGGAGAAGGAGTTAAGGTATACTAACCAATTTCAACGATTTACACAAACTCCAAAATGAAGGAGTTATAAAAGCTTTACTTCTTCTTAAAAAGATCTACAATCTTAAAGCCAAGCCACAAGGCACCAAAGCATACAAAGAAGAAAGGTACAATACCGGCGAACAGAGTATCAATGGATATACTAAGCATAACGTCTGGCCAGTTCCAGTTCAATCCATTTATAGAAGTAATCGTGGAGGTCGGTTAATCGGTCTTTGCTAGGTTCTAGCTCCCCGTTATCCCGGAGATAGTAGAAGTAGTCCAGGGCATGGGCCACATCGATTTTACCGATAATAGAGTTAACGACTACCTTGCAAAACTCCAATAGCTTACCCTCACCGGATTCCAGGATAGTGAAGTTCTCAATCCCCGCATCTACCTGGGACTCGATTTCACTCTTAATCCAGTCAATCTGTACTTCCATAGGCGAACTCATAGTATCATTATATGTGCACGTGATAGATAAACAAGCCTATTATTCTCAAACGGGGATAATCGTTGTCCGAGTTCCTTTCAAATATAGACAGGGATAATAGTTAAACGGGGATAATAGACTAGTAAGGTTCACTATAGTATTGGAAAGGCTCACAATGCATACCCTGGAATCGAATAGCAGGATCTTGATTGAAGTAACCGATGAGCACCTCCCGGTCACCAGTGTTCGCCAGGCGGTCTATCTGGTTACGGAACTTGTGGAGTACCTGGTACTGAGGGTCTGAGGAGTAGGTACAGTAATCGTAGATCTTATCATATAGAGCACGGGCCTCATCATTCAGGCTCATGATTAGTTCGATGGGAAGGCCTATCTGTTCTTTAGGCCAGAAGTTAGGTAAGGTTTCATTCATCATTCTCGTATTATGAAGGCCGCCGAATCCAAATACCAGCATTTAGTTATATTCCCCATTATTTCTGTATTTCTGCTGTAACTACTTGTAATCTAGGAGTTCTTTAATGGATAAAACCCTAATTTTTGCACAATTTTCCCTATTTTCTGTGCGTTTTTCTCGCTTTTTCGTGCATTTCGATCCTTAATCCATGGAGGAACACCAAATAGTAACGGTGTTGGTTTTCTGTTTTGTAACATATGCAACCCTAACAATAGGGCATGATCTGCTAACCTATCTAGTTTAATATCTTTAATCCTATTTGGAGAAGACTTATGTTTATTATACCACAATAAGAATTGGACAACAAATTGTTTTTCTGTCATTATCTAATAATACAGGAAAATCCGGGCCTATCCAGCCCTATTAAAAATACTACATTTTCCTGGAAAAAACCCCAATTTTCTGTGTGTTTTATACGTATTCTAGTGATCTTCTTCTACGGAATTCCCATGGAGTCAAGTATGTAGTCACAGGCATGATGCTCAGAGTGCTCACATCTGCACCTTCGTACCCCGGGGCAACACTCCATGTGTCATTGCCTTGCACCACACCTGCAGGAATGCCTCTGTTCTGTGTGGGAGTTAAAGCATAATAATTTGTTGGTGCAGCAAACACAGATACTATACTAGCAAACAAATCCAGAATCAATTGCACCCCATCTGCAGATTCATATGTCCACACAGGAGCTTCATTCAAATATGCATAAGGATCAAAGGACACCAGAGTCAATATCTTGGCATTGCCATCATTATTCAATGTTGCATCCACAGCACTCAGAGACACCTGAGCATATGCAGGCCATGGATTAAAAGGATCATTCCAAGGCGCAGTGCTCACATAATCTACAGTACCAATGGGCATATTTTTATTTAATGTAAAATGTGAGAAATTCCTATTCTGAACCGTGCACTAAAGCCAAAGGATACCCCTTCTTTGTTATGAGACAAAATAAATTATCCAGCTATTTCCAGCAATACAATGTTGGAAGTTGCCTGTTGTCCATTTGCGTCTGTTCCAAACGCTCTGTTAAAAGTAACAGTTCTTCCGGCCGATCCATCTGGTTGAAATATGAATTGTATTTGATACAATACCTCAGAGGTTGTCTGAGGATCATCTAAAAAGAACCATGCAGTTGTTGGAGCAGAATTACCATTAAGTGTTGTTAGTGACATGAATGAAGCTTGTGCAGTACCATAATTGGCTCCCATGGTACCTGCCACAGGCTGGGTGTTTACATACACAGCATTTCCGTTTCTGGAGGTTCTGAAAGAGGGGTGGTTGTATTGCACATTACAAGAAACCTGACACATGACCAATATTTTACTGTTTGTTGATTTGGGTGTTATCTTAGCGCTTAATCCTGGTACATCTAGCCAAGCAGGAGAGGCTGGATAATTCGTATAATTTGTGCAATCCAGTTTTATGCCTTGTTGTGCTTGAATTACTGCACCTGGACTAGCCGCTACTATACCCGAGGGACTGGTTTTATATGTGGTTGCACCATCAGAAAAGGGTATTGTAGCTGTGTTCTTGTTGGGTATTCCTGGTGACAATTGTGATATAGTTGTATCAGCCATATGAATTATTTAATGTCAACTCGAGGGAAAATTCGATTCTGAACCGTGCGCTAAAGCTAAAGTATACGCGCTCTTTGTTATGAGCCAAAGAATGCTGCATATACAGTCTGTATTTCTACAGAACCTGCATCCCATTGACAGCTAACTCTACAAGATGAAGAGGTAGGAGCATAATATCTATGTACTCCGAATAAAGGTGCACTGTCATTATTAACGTTATTCAGAAATCTTCCACACCCCGTGACTATATAATTTGCATTACTAAAGGTTCCAGCGGTAAAATTAATAGTCCATGAGTTTATAGTATTCCTTACAACTGAACTAACATTGTATTTATCAAGTGTTGTAGCAGCTTGACCGTTAGTTCCTGTTCCAGTAAAACTAACCCATGCCTTAGCTACACCAGCATTTGTATTTGTAATAAAGCCGCTTGGATTAGTATTATTATAAGGAGTAAAGTTTAATGCTGTTGTTACATTGCTTGAAGTTATTTCACCTCTTATTGTAGCGGAAGATTTATTTTCAACGCTACCTAATCCTACATCTGCATTTGTAAGAGTAACTGTGCCTGTCTTACCTGCTACCGATTGAACAGGAGCCAGGCCGTTGACATTGGCCACTGAAAGCTTGTAGGTAGATGTGCCATCGGTAACAGGAAGCAGCAAGCTGCTCACTATAGAAGGAGCACTAGTCAATTGATTGATGGTTACATCAGCCATATAGATTATTTAATTCAGAGCTTAGAGAAATTAATTAAACCGCAGAGTAAACTGTAAAATATATCTTAGGCCATCCCCCATTAGTAGAATCCACATAGCCATAGGAGGTTCCGCCTATTCCCGTCTTGCCTGTTTGACAGTAGAATCCTGTTGTAAGAGTTGGATTATAATAGCTTGTTAAATTACTGGGAACATAATTACCTAGCGAGGTATTGAGTATAATACCTCCTGCAGTACCTCCGGAATTAGCTGATATATTAACTGTATAATCTGCTGAAATCAATGGAGTGTTAAAGCTTACAAAGAAATTGCCAATAGCTCCCATGGTCACTTCTTTAAAATTAAAGCCATCTCCTATTTTAGTAAGTGTATATCCATTAAAAGCACCAAATGCTTTAGGTATAAAGGGAAGAGAGGTTAATTGCTGTAATAATGTAGAATAGGTGCCTCCTCCCTGGCTTATAGGTATAATAGAACCTAAATTAGGTACTGCATTTGAAAGACTAGATATAGTTACATCAGCCATATTATCCCGCTATTTCCATGAAGGTTACTGTAGAAGGAGCGCCTACTGTTCCATAGCTATTTTGATTAAAACCTATTCCTACTGCAGGAGAGGGATAACACCTAACATCAAAATTATATGTGATAGTACTAGTTGTACTTGGAGTATCTAGCCAGTTAATAGGGTATCCTCCTCTCATCGTATTACCGTCTGGAGAGCTTCCATTAGGAGACCAAAATTGATAAGGAGCTGCATTTCCATTCGAAATTGGTTCAAATATGGAAGTTGTATTTCGTCTAATTCTTATGCCTCCGTTTCCTCCTACGTAGAATATAGCTTGAATAAAAACTTTACTTGTAGCAAACTTTGGTGTAAATGTAGTTGAATAAAAATTGTTATATTGTGTGGCATCAGTAAATGATTCTTTTCCGCTGTAAGTTGACATTGCTATTTGAACTACACATCCTGGGGCATTTAATCCTGTGGCTTTGATTGTGCCGTTAACTTCTAATTTTGTGGAAGGAGTTGTTGTGCCAATGCCTACATTACCATCAGAATTAATGTACATTCTAACATTATTGTTTGTAGCTAGCTCTAATCCTGCAGAAGAGGATGAACCTACAAATGCATTGTTAATGGAGCTTCCTAAAAATCTGTTTCCACTGGATCCTTCAACTCCTATGAGCAGATCGCGCAATGAACCATTGTAAATTCGTATTGCTCTTTCACCTGTGTCAGCAGTGTTTGTCAAGTCCAGAGTGAATTGAGGGTTACTAATTCCAATGCCTATCTTGTCTGAGCCTTGAAATATAGCACTCACCGGAACGCCTAATGTATTAGATCCCGTGCTATATGGAATAACATTACTTCCTGCAGGAGTTCCAGGAGACAATTGAGATATTGTTACGTCTGCCATGTTATTGTGCTATCTCCATTAGGGTGCAATAGGCCATCTGTTGCTCCACGTCACCTGCTCCCATGAGTGATGGCTTCTGAATGGCCAATCTATAGGTGGGATTCAAAATGCCTGGGGTGTGTTGAGCCATGATGTTCAGAGTGCCTGTAATAAAATTTACATTAGTACTATTCATATGAATGAAGGGTGTCTTGCCAGCAGGTAACATGGATTCTCCTCCATACAACAAGTGCAATCCCCATCCAGGCACAGAGGTGTTCCTGTATCCAAGTCCATATGCTGACACATTGATGTGCACCCGGCTTGTGATGGACTTGAGGTTTATGGAGAATGTGGATGTGAGATTCAGAGGCACAGATGCACCAGGATTAGGAAAATTATATGTGGTGCTGTCTTGTAAATACACAACCTGCAGAATGGTGCCAGGCGTAACACCTGCTGCTACTATACCGCTTGGACTAGTTTTATACGTTGTTGTACCATCTGAAAAAGGTATAGAAGCCACATTGTTAGGAGTACCTGGAGTCAATGCAGAGATGGTTACGTCGGCCATATTAAATCTTGGTTATTTCTACTGTGGTAAAAATACTTGGAGCTCCAGAAGAGACAATGTTTGTTATGCCCAGGGTTTCAGTGGCCCCACTGCGATAATTTACCCAATGCTCTATTTGATATGAGGTATTTTCTGTTATGTCCAGCAAGCAGCACAAAAAGCTTCTGGTCTGTGCATATCCTCCCCCATAGTTGCTGAATTCTGTTGTGCCATACTGCACAACACCTGCAGCTGCTCCAACCCTGTACAGACGAATTTGATGCTCATGAGTTCTGTATGCAGGAGCACTGGCATTGACAACATATTTGCCTGCTCCCAGAGTGAATACATCATTACTCAAGGTGACAATGTTGTTTGGATCTGTTTTTGTGTTCAATGTTCTTTTGTTCCAGAAATCTCTGGTTGCATCTCCTCCAGGTGTTGCAACAGCTTTTACATCTGATAAAATAGCTTTATTGAATGCAGTCAAAGAGATTGCAGCAGCTTTAATTGTACCATCTACTTCTAGACGATGTACAGGATTATATCCTAGCCCCTGACCTCCTATAGAAACATTACCCCCAGAGGAAATTGCTATATCTGTTGTATAGCCTGCTGTTTTATTAGCATCAAATCTCACCACACCCATAGCAGGGTTTTTATAGCTAAATACCAAGCCTCTTACAGACGTAAGCGTTGGAGGGGCTCCTGTATCAAACATTATAGAATAATTCGTCACAGAATTATCTGCTTTAAACCTAGCCCAACTTCTCACATTAAAAGTTGAGCTTACAACATCTCCAGGACCTTCAACCTCTAGTTTAGATAAATCTAGATGAGGAGTGCTCCCAGTACCTATCCCTAGCTTATGAGAAGCCAATTGAAACAAGGCTGAAACTGGTGTACTAAGTGTATTAGATCCATCGCTATAAGGTAATAAATGATTACCACTTGAGGGTATTTGATTTAATTGAGATATAGACACGTCAGCCATACTAATTATTTATGGCTATTAGAAAGAATTAATGTTATCTAGGCGTATGAAAAGGCATAGGACCATCTCTTTTTACCATAAACTCTCCAATGATCTCTCTCTGTAGCCAATCTTTCATATATTGTGGATCAAACTTACCTTCTGGAGGATAATAGCCTGCCTTCATAAACTTACGTTTCTTATTTGATTCTCCTCTTGTCTTTAAAAGCTCATTATGTAATGTTTCTGTTTTAAATCGAGCATGTCCTGCACCAGACCACGCTTGCTCTAATGCTTGCATCATACTTTCTGTCGTCGGCTTATCTCCAGCCCATTCTTTAACCTTACTCTTATACCAATCTAGTTCAGGCTCTTGATTTAAAATATTATCTACTGCTTCATCAAATTTCATAACTTAATTGTATATGATTATTTAGTTTTCGTCAACTAAAAAATTTAATGATTTAATTATCGAGCGTAAGGGTCGTCCGAATTAATATAAACCTGCTGAAGCTTAATTCCGCTTCCAACGATCTCTTGAGCACAAAGAGTAGCTTGTTCTGTTGTTTCTGCTTCTACTGGAATATAGCCCTTAAATTCAATGCCTCTTTCACTATGTAAGTACTTTTCAAACAGATATTTGTTCATTCGTTTATTATATATTAGCTTATAGTTAATGCTATACGAATTAACCCAATTCTTATTACAAAGCTAATGATTTCAGAGGCATGCCAGAATATAGCATATCTAATTAAGTTAGTTACATAATTAATTAAATATTAATAATATTATGAATTTCTGTATAGATTCTAGTGTATTTTATGAAAAAGCTCCCTCAAGAATGTTTAATTCTGGACAATTAGAGATTTTTAATGAAGAGTTAGATAAATTTTTAAATTATTTACCTCATGAAGAAGAAATTAAGTACAAATCATTCTTAGAAAACGAAAATTTAAAATTAATTTCATTTGATATATACTATAAAAATAATGACATTTTTTTACCTTTTTCTTTTAGATTTACAGGGCTTCCTGAAGTAAGCTGGTTTGCAAAGAATGAAGAACAAAATAAAAAATTAGTTAACCCTGTTTTATATGATTATAGAGATAAAAATTTTTTTAAGAACACCATAGAGATATTAAGAGGAGGTCCTGATTATATTAAATCCAGTATTTTAATATATAAGCCAAATTGTATGGTATATCCTCATACACATTTAATTAGCTCAAATAAAACACTCATCACTCATACTCTTCTTAACGATATTGATGATCATTTTCATTTTTGGCATGAAAAAAACTACTTTAAGTTAAAAAATAAAGGAGAAATGTTTTATTTTGAAGGTCACGACGCGCACTATGCTTTATCTACATGTAATACAGTTTTTATTGAAGTAGATAGAATTTTACAATAAATTAATAGAATTAGTATGAGCTATTATTCATTAAGTTATTTTTTAAATATTTCTTCTGTTAATAGATTTATAGAGAAATATAAAAATGTAGAAAATTCAGGATTTGCAATTAACTACATTAATAATAAAAGAATAGGATATAAAATATATTCACAAATTAAAAATGAAAACGAGTTAAAAGAGTTTAATTTACCCTTATACAGAAAATTTTGTTCGTACAATAATTCCTTTAATCAATTTAAAGCAGTTAGCATAAGCCTGAGAACAAGAAATAAAAATTTCGATTTTTATGTTTTTGCCTCTTATGATAACGAAAAATCTGTTTCTATTAAATATCCAGGAGATAGAATTTGTAATTATAGTTTTTATAATAAAAATCATAACAAATTTTTATCTATTTTAGAGCAATTTAAAAAAGCTGGTAAACATAGTAATTTTAATAAAATAGATAGAATAGAGTATGCAATAAATTATAATAATTGTCAGCAAATAGTAGTAAGAAGATATATTGATTTTCTAAAAAATGATTCACTTTCTTTAAAAGATTACGATTATTTTAAAGAAAAATTTAACCTTCTTCCTTGTGCAACATCAATCGATATAGATACAAATTTTAATCTCCTCTCTGTAGCTTCCTATTATTACCAAAATTTAGACAAATTAAATCTTTTATCGGAACTTAATTAGAATAAGTATAAGTAAATATATGAGATTTGACGACAATATAAATGCTTTGAATGAAGGACTTTGGGATAGAACTAAAGCACGAGCTGCAGGAGCTGTGGGTGCTGTAAAAGGAATAGGTAATCAGGTTGCAGGCGGGGTAAAGGGAGCTATAGCTGGAGCTTCTGGTAATGTAGCTGGGGCTACAGCAGCTGCACAACAAGGAAGACAGGGTGCCGTATCTGGACAAGTGGCAAAAATTAATAGCTATAAAGCTACAGCGCAAGAAAAAATAAAAAAACTTACTAATGAAATTTTTAGTGATCTAGGTAAACTTGGAATAGATGTTAAAGCTAACTCTAATATAGCTAATGGATTTGTTGGTCAACTCAATAAAAGCTTCGATCAACTAACAACCTCACTTCAAGGAGATGCTTCAGCAGCTGCTCCTGCAACCGCAACACCAGGCGCTAAGCCCCCAGTTCTCAGGTCTAAGTCTCCAGCTCCTGTAAGAGCTCCCGCACCTACAACAGCTGCACCTGCTCCTTCAACTACAGTACCAACGCCAGCTTCAGCACCGGTAGCTACTACGCCTCCTTCGGATGATAAGGCTA
>Ga0209401_1003187_pt1 | contig 10385 bp, 7 predicted proteins | sample M_140807_MF_Meta_FD_187318 | JGI IMG/M metagenome (GOLD analysis project Ga0209401, IMG submission 187318) | Freshwater microbial communities from Lake Montjoie, Canada to study carbon cycling - M_140807_MF_MetaG (SPAdes) (version 2) | ecosystem: Environmental > Aquatic > Freshwater > Lake...
CTTACGTCAACAGGGGTTACAAAGATTTCTTGTAATTTTGCTTCAACATTTGCCACTTGACTTGGACTCATCAATTTGTAAGTTATCAAATTTCTTCCAATGTATTCCCAATCTTGAATAGCACCTTTAAGGCTACTTGCTGCTCGTTTTGAAATAACTTGACCAACAGCCTCTGCAAACTTTTCTTTTCCTCCAGGCGTAGACAAAACAATTCTAGATGTCTCTTCCCAAACATCTTTGTCTGAACCAAGAATTATGTCTTTAACTCGCTTCTCATCTGTTGTGCCAGCAAGTATGGTGTCTGCACGTTTCTGTGCTTCATCACGAATAGCTTTTGCTTTTTCAGTTAATGGTTTAGCTTGTGCTTTTGCCGCAGTTTCTGCTTCTGACACAACACCTTTTGCCGTTTTTTTCTGCAACTCCAAAGCTCTAGCGGCATCTTGAATCCGCTTTTGCTCTGCTTTAGAGCCTGTCTTTTGAGATTCAGCCAATACTTTTTCTGTTTGTTTTGGAAGTGCTTCAGAAAGAGTTGTTGCTTGTGTACGCAAAGATTCAGCCAATGTAGAACGTGCGCCACCGAATTGCTCTGCTCTTTCTAAATTTGTAGCGTATTGCTCAACTTTTCTTTTAAGGTCTGCCAATGATGGATGACTCAAAAAGTCACTGTTCTTTGGGTTTTGCATCCAAGCACGAACAGCTTTAGCGTCTTTGTTTGCCAAACTACTAGCAGCAAAATCACTTGCGGTTTTCTTAACCAAAGCCTCTTCACCAGTTAAATCAATCAACCGTTGAACACCAGTCCTGTTTCCAAAAAAGGTAGCACCTAACTCAGCAGGAGCTCTTAAAGTATTTGCAGTTCCCTCTTCAATTTCTGTCAGAGTTCTACCTGCTTTGGTTTCAAACTGCTCAAGATTACGAGCAGCCTTTGACCAGTTGTCTTGCAAGGCTTTACGTTCAGCAGCACCCACATACTCTTCTTGTAACCTCTTGAGCATGTTATAAACATTTTGTTGCTTGATACCTTTAACAGCACCGTAGCCTTCTGGTGGATTTCTAAATATCTCTCCCACAAATCTACGTGCATCATCAGCAGCTTCAAAAGAAGACTTGAACGTGCGGAAAAATCTGTCTCCAGATTGCTCAACACTGTAACCAAGTCCTCTTGCTATTTCTGCTTGTTCAGGACTTAATTCGTATCTTCTGTTAATTACAGATTCACGTATACGCTTGTAAAAACTGAGTACGCCAGGGTCAGTTGTTCTAACAATTCCAGGAGATGTAACGGGGTCAAATCCTCTTGTAAGAACTTCAATTTCTTTATAAGCTGGCATTTGGTCAAGAGTTACACCCCTTGATTCGTTTGCCTGAACAATGTCTCTTTGTGCATTTCTAAGAACTTTGTCTAAATCATCCCTGTCTTTAATAAATTGTTCTTGTCTTGCAATAGTTTTTTTCTGAACAGGGTCAAAAACATCAGTCAGTTCTTTTTGTTCACCAACTTGCTTTATGCTTTCTTTGGCTTTTTGGGTTTCTTTTTCAGTCTTAGTTCCTACCTTGCCAGAGGTAGAACGCAACTGTGCAATCTGTTTGCGTGTTTCTGCTTCCAGATTCTTAGCAGCTTGCTGTCCTTCTTGTATAGCAGCATTAGCTTCTGCTTCAGCAATCTGTCTTACAGAAGGGCTTTGTGAACGAGCGTTGGAACGAATTCTTTGAGCCTTTGCTTGGGCATCTGACATGATTTGTTGAGCTTTAGATGCGGCTCTTGCTTCAAGAGTTAATGCTTGACCTTCTGCCGACTGAACAATCAATCCAGCACCCGTCTTGAGCATGTCCATTATTTCTTTTTGAGCGTCAAGGCTTGATTTACCACCCCTAATGTCTTCTAATTTTTTAGCAATAAATGCTTCTTGTTCTTTTGTAAGGCTTTGTGGCTTAGTGCCAGATTCTTGCAAAAGTTGACCAACAGTCTTGGCTGTTGCTGTACCTGGCAAACCAAACTTACCAGCAAGTGTTGCCATCAGTCCACCAGCTTTTGTACCTAAATATTGAACAGGAACAGGGCCAAGTGTGGATGCAAGTAAACGTGCTGTTTCTGCACCTACGCCAGGGCCATATTTAGATTCAACAGCTTGACCTGCTGTCTCACCCATACCTCCACCAATAACGCCAGCAGCCATAGATGCAGGACGATAAGCCTTCATTGCTTCACCACCAGCAGTAAGAGCTGTACTTGTGACTTTTGCTGCTTTACCAGCTACTCCTGGCAAAGATTCAAGTGGTCTAATAACACCACCTGCGGCTTGCATCATTTCAGGCGCAACTATGCCGTATACGCCTCCAGTAAGTGATTCACGACCAACTCTTAAAGCACGGTCAACAAACCCAGGCTTTTTTTCTTCTGCGGTTGTTTCAGGAGCAGGAGCATTGGGTGCGTCAACAATTGCAGAAGGATTAAACTTTGGTTTTTTCTCTTCTACAGGAGTTGCGGTGGATGGGTCAAAAGCCATTATTGAATATCCTCCCACTCATCATTGCCTAGATACTTGGCTTTATTGCCTTCTTTATCTGTATAGACTTTATTGATTTCGTATGTGGTTTGTGAATTTATAGAATAGTCATCATTTGGCTTAAGGTTGGTTTTCATGCCTGGCGCAAGGTTTAACTCAGGCAAACCAAACAATTGACGTTTAAGCTGAATTGTTTGATTAACACGACCAGCCATTCCATCTAACTTGTTAATCATCTCACGTGAATCATCCCCTGGTTGAGGAACAGTTCCATAATTACGCAATGCTTCTCCACCAGTAACAGCTTTACCTGAAATGGTCAGGTAGTAATTGTTTCTGATGTCTCTGACTTTTACTAGGAATTTTTGCAAATCATTGGGTATGTCGCCAGTAATCAACTGATTAAGGACTTTTCCTTCCTCAGTCAAAAATGCTTCAACTCTGTATTGTTTGAGCATTTCTACCAATTTTGGATTTTGCAAATCTTTCTTCAAGTCTTCAATGTCATTTTTTAAGACTGTATCTGCAACATATCCCTCTGTAATTTTTGCACCAGGCTTTAACGTACCGCCTTTTTTAGCGGCCTCATCTTTTGCCGTTGCCGCAGCCTTTGCTAATTTTTCACGCAAAGCCATTTGGTCTTTTGCAATACGCTCACGTTGAGCCATATCTGCTTTATGTCTGCGCTCTACTGCATCTTGTTCACGTGCTTTAGCTTCCATTTGCAAAGCATGTTCAGCACCTTTCCCAGATTCTTTTACAAGGTCTCGACTTTCAATCAATCTGCCTCTACGCAACATGGCTTGCACAATAGGGCTACCTGCTTTTACAGCGGCCATCTCAGCCGCTCTAAATCCTTCTTCTTTGTTGGTAGCTGCCAATTTAACTGCGTCTTCCATCTCTTGACGAAACTCAGCATGTTTCTGAATCATGGACTTGAAGTTCTTGTCAAACTCTGAACGCTCTTTCTCGTACAGGTCTTTTCTACCTTTGCGGTAGCCTTCCATCATGCCATTCATGTTGCCAAGAGCAAGCTGACCAGACATGCGTCCACCACCGCCCACCAACATGCTGATGACGCTGATAACGCCAAACAGACCAGCAATGTCCTGTGCAGTGTCTTTAGATGGAATAAAAGCAGGAAGAGGTTCTTTCTCAATCTTTTCCTGATAGCCTTGCATGGCAGCTTCTTGCTGTTGACCAAACCGCATCTGAGCAGACAACTCACCCGTAGATTTAATCTCTTTTTGCTCTTGCTGACCTTTGGCAATATCAGCTTCAGCCTTGGCTATTTCAGGCTGGATTTCAGCTTGACGAGCAAGAAAAGGCTGTTGTACACCAATAGCTTCCTTGAAGCCTACACGCCCCTTGCCTGATGGGGCAACAGGTGTGGGTAAGGGTTTTGCAAGTACGTCTTGTTGGTCAGCCATCATGAAGTCCTTTGCTGGTACTGTTGAGGTGCTTGTGCTGGCATACCACCTGCAATGTTTGCCACGTTGCTGTAGAACTGGTTGCTCAACTGTTGAACATACCTGTCAGCTTCAAGTCCTGTCTTGATAGCACCCAGAGCAATGTTGTCACCAATACCAGACATTTTCAAGCCGTAATCATATTGCTGTTGGAGCAACTGCTGACGGAAGGCTTCTATCTGGGCTTGAGACTGCTGTGCACCCACACCGCCTCTGGCAGTTGCTGCCTGTGATGCTTGAGCTTGAACAGCTTTTAACTGCTCTTGAGCAGCAGGGGTGAGTTCACCTGCTTGTGCCTGACGTTGTAATTCAGCACCTTTTTGTTGGTAAGGTGCGGCAAGTCCCTGCTGTTCTCTTTTGGCGGCGGCTGCGTCTTCTCTTGCTTGTTTCATTTGATAAGCACCGTAAAGTGAACTTATTCCAGCAATACCAAGTCTGCCAAGAGTTTCGGGGGCAATACCAAGATTCTTTGCCAACTCGTTATATTTTCCACCCAGAGTAGCAGAAGGTTCTTTTGCTGTGTCTATTTGATAAGGTTCGTAACCTCTTCCAGCACCGCCTTCAGGTGGAGCAAAAGCACCAGCGGGGAATGCACCAGAAGGCATATACGGTATTTCAGCTTGTCCTTGACCTATGCGAGATTGACCTGCGGATTCCATTTGTGGTGTAACAGCACTTGGAAAGCGGTCTGCTCCAACAGGGGCATCAAATCCAGATGGATAAGCAGATGCCGATTTGTTTGCAACATACGGTGTAGCAGAAGGCAAATCTGTTCCAGTAACTTGTGCTATAGGCATAGGCTCTGCGGCTTGATACTCTATTCCTTCAAAACCACCTGTGTCATATCCACCATCGTATTCATTCTCAAAAGATGGCACTCCCGTGTCTTCATGTTCCTTACCGCTACCGCCCTGAGACTTCAGCAACTTTGCCTCGTCAGGGGTGATGTAGGCAAGCATGTGTCCTTCTGGTGCTTTTGCTTGCAGCAGACGAGCAATCTGGCGCACATCTGCGCCCATACGGGTAAGTTTTTTCAGCGTTGCCATCTCACACTCCTAAAGCATCTTTGAGGCGCAGGGAAGCCTCGTTCCACACGTTTTTACGTTTCTTGCCAGTTTCTTTACTCTCAATTTCACCCGCTCCACGTGAGCCTGTCAAGCCTGTAGTAGCTACGCCTGTAGAGTACGTACCACCTGTTCCCAAGGATTGAGACAGGGTAGACGGGGTTGTACCACCGTAAATACGCAAATTTGGCTTGTACTTGTCTGCGGGTTTTGTTGTCGTATCTTCTGTTGCTGTATCTGTTGTATCTGTTGTATCTGTGGCTGCATCCGTAATTGCACCAGTACTTGCATCAGTACTTGTACCTGTGTCAACAGCAGTAGTTCCTGTACCTGTATCAGTAGCTGTTCCTGTACCTGTAGTTTTATCAGTAGATATTAAGTCAAGAATAGCTTTGTCTGTACCAGTACCAGTGCCAGCACCCGCTCCAGTGTCAGTTCCAACAGTTGTAGTTGTTGTACCCGTAGTATCGGGTAACCCTGTGGTTGCTCCCGCACCTGCACCTGCGCCTGTACTTGTTGTTGTGCCTGTATTTGTTGTAGCACCTGTTGTTGTATCTGTGCCTACACTTGTTATATCTGTAACTGGCTTGCTTAAGCCTAAAAGAGCAGCATCAGCTCTTGCTTTTGCATCAGCAATTTTTGTTTTTGTTGTTGACATTCCTGTTGTTGAAGGAGCTGTGTCAACTTTTGTGGTGGTGATTGGATTGGATAAAGAATCTCCTATTGATTTTGCAAGCGTTGTCCATGCTTTTGTTTTTGCATTAAGAATACCTTTTTTTGTTGCTGCGGCATCTGTTGCTGTTGTGTCTGTAACAGGAGTTGTGACTACTCCAGCACCCGTATCAACAGCAGTGCTTCCTGTATTTTGAGCATCAATAGCTGCTTGGTCAGAACCTGCTCCTGTTCCTGCTAATGAACTTCTTATTTCATCAAGCAATATATTTGCACGAGCATTTCCAGCAGTATCAGAAGAAACAAAAGACGGATAGTTTGCATCAGTTGTTGGGCCACCACCAGTAGTTGTTCCTGATATTAAATCAAGAATAGCTTTATCTGTACCACCTGTAGTTGATGTGCCACCAGTACTGACAACATTTGATGGTGTTGTTGTTATTGTTGGTGTATACCCGCCTGAGGTTGTAGTGTCTGTTGTAGAAAAATTAGGACGAACAGTTGTTGCTGTCGCTGTTGCTGTATCACTAGAGCCTGTTAGGTATGTAACTTGTTGATTTGTAGGTGCTGTAGGGTCATAAGTAGCAATGTACTCATACGGTTTTCCATCTGGAGTTGTACCCGAAATTTTTCTTTCGTAAAAAGTTACGCCTTCTTCTGTTTTTGCGGTAATAGGACTTGCTGTTTCACCTGCTTTGCCAAGCATTTCTGGCATAGCAGAAATACTTGCCATATTTAATGCGGTTGCATCATCTCCACCAGCAACCTTAATTCCAGGGTCTGCACTTGTAGCATCTGTTGTTGTAGTTGTAGTGCTTGTATCTTTTGCCGCATCTTGACCTAGCGCACTAGCAGCACCAGTTAATGCGCCAGTAACACCACCAGTAACAGCACCTCCTACGGTACTACCCACAACATTACTACCTGTTGCAGAAGAGGTTGCAGAGCCAGCAACAGCACCAACAATGTTCCTCTTAATGTCTTCAGCAGACCCGCCAGAAGCAATTGTTTTTACCGCAGAAGCACCCGCAGAAACCAGAGCATCTGTAACAGCAGGGTTTTTAATAACATCATTAAGCTGTGTTGCCGCAGAAGTTGCTCCTGTTTGCACAATAAGATTAACACCAGCATTTTTAATAGCTGTTTCTAAAGGTATGCCTTGACCTGCTTGCACGGCAATAGAAGCCATTGCTGTGCCTATAGCAGTAGCTGTAGCAGTAGATGTACCAGCGGCAAGAACACCGCTACTTAATAGATTTGCACCTATGCTCTGTCCTATACCTGGCAAAGCAAAAGCGAATGCAATCGGCATAGCAATAGCACCAACTTGCGTTAACGGGTCTGGGCCACCCAACCAATCACTGTATGCACTTGAACCTGATTCAGCCGCCGATTGAATTTGCGGTATAGGCACACCACCTTGAACAGCAGCAGTAACAGCAATTTTAAAATTGTTTTTAGCTGTTAAATATGCTCCATTATCAGGTGCTGCTCCTAGAGCCATGTATCCATAGTTATATGCAGCATTTCTTACCGCTGTAGTAAGAAATTGTTTAGGGTCTTTTGCGTATAGTTGAACTACATACGCTGGATTTGATAATGGGTTGACTTTTCCAGCTAGTTCTGGATGAGTTTGACCAGCATATTCTTGTAAATAAAAAAGATTATAAAAATTTGTAGGTAAAGAAACACCTAACCTAGCAGCTTCAGTATTAAAAGCTGCAATTTTTTTTGCTTTTGTTTTTAAACTTTTCATATCAAACTCCCAAAGCCGAAGCTATTTGTTGATGAATAGACTGATGAACACCAATCCAATCATAAAAGTCATCTTCTACATTCCAATCACTGTCAAGCAACTGAAACGGATTATCCAACCCTAGAACACTTGCCAGACGCTGATGCTCTTGGTTATGCACAAACAACCAATCATCAAGGTTATCTGTATCAGCATCTGTCAGCGGGTACTTCTGCACTGCAATACCCTGGTCACCCAAGATTTCATAAAACAACTGGTGCTGCACACCGTTTTCAAACAGGAATTCCCCTAGTCCGTCTTTGTCACCGAACTTTACATAGGAGAGTGCTTCCATGTTCAAGATTTGTCTGCCTTGTTGTCTAACTTGTCGAAGATTTGTTTGAGGATAGCTTTGATTTCAGTGATGTCAGAGCGGTAGTCATCTTTTGCCACATACTCTTTAGGAAGTTCATTTATTTTGTCCTCAAGTTTCTGAATCTGCTTTGTGAAATTTGTGAACACAAAGACAGCAAGGAAGCCAGCAATGCTGACTACGGCGTTGAATATCTGTTGGTTGTCCATTACCAAGGCACACCCGTTGCAGTGACAGGATTCTTTAGCAATTCAATCTGGCTTGCTAGGCTTGCTTCTGTTGCATCTTTATCTACACCATTAGCCCAACACCAATCAAGCACATCTTGCTCAGTGACGCTAGCATAAGGGATGGATGGGGAGGCACTAGCAAAGCCACAAGTGCTGTAAACAGAGGCTGTGTAGTTCCCATCTAATGCTGTTGCTGTCCAATGTGCGGTAGTGATGAAACCGTCTGAGACTAGGTATTCTGTTTGTGTGATTGTCCAAGTTGTTGCCATGATTGCTCCTGATTAAACCAAACGATAGAGAACAAAGGTGTTTGCCGCTGTTCTGCGGATGCGGAAATGGGCAGATGCACCAATTGAAACAGTCAGTGAACCCAATGATGTAACGCCTGTGTTTACAGCCATCGTGATAACTCCAGAGGCTGTGTTGATGACAAAGAAGTCATACGCAATGTTTGTGGTTGCCCATGTAGCCAATGTCTCCAATGTTGTACCCAGAGGCATTGTGATGGTGTACGTTGTACCAGTGGCACTGATTATTTGCCCTTGAATGTTGGCGTTGGTCAGCGTTGTTGCGGCGGCAATTCCTGTAGGTGCTGGTGCATACGGCATGACTGCTCCAGCACTAACTTGTACGTTGCCACTGGAGTCGATACGAAGGTCAGGCGTTCCCCATGTTCTGGCAATATCAAAATTGTATGCACCGTCAGACCCACCAACATAAAATGTACCTCTACCGCTATTATTAAAAATAAGTCGGGGGCCATACGTTGTTGTTGAGCCATCCCAATTGCTAATTGATAGTCCATCAATGTTGGCGTTAGCAGTATTGACAACGGCAACAGCATTAGTTGTTGTTAGTCCAGTACCTACTGTGAACTTGTTAATTGCGCCCGTGGCAGATGTTGCGCCAACCAGCAACCGACCAGACGCATCAAGCGTCATTGCTTGGGTGAAGGTTATTAAGTTACCTGCCGTGCCTGATGGGGCAATCCACCAAGCATGTGACCCATTACCAGCACCTTGCTGATAATCTGTAGCAAAGCCTGTTGCTATATACCTAAAAGCAGTTGCACTATCTAAATAAGCATTAAAACCAATACGCTGGTTGCTGCCGTTGCTATACAACGCCCCGCCTGTATTTTGAATGGCTCTCCAAGTAGAGAGCCAAGCACTAGGCGTAACACCTATACCCACATTACCGCTGGAGTCAATACGCATACGTTCAGTTGCAGCTATTGCATCACTAAAAAGCAAAGCACCTGCACTTAATTGGAATCGCCATTGATTTGATGCGTCTCTTTCTAGACGAAAAACATCTGATGTTGAATTAAAAACGTGAAGTTTGCTTGTAGGCGAACTAGTACCTATACCCACATTGCCAGTAACAGTAGCATTACCTCCAATAGTTGCGTTAATTACAACAGCAAGAGTGGATACATTTGCTGTGCCACTGATGTTTGCAGTTGTAGCAGAAACATTGGTTGTAGTGACGTTAGAGATGGTCACATTACCGCTATTGATGGTGACGTTAGAAAGGCTCAACCCATTGATAGACGTAACTGTGCTACCTAGAGTAAGTGTGGTTGTACCAACAATGACATTGCTGTTTGCCAAGTACCCATTAGGAAAAGCGGTAGAAACGCTTGTTATGGCTACGTTACTAAGGGTCAGGTTGTTGATGGTGCTGATAGTGTCACCAAGAACAACAGCCGTGTTACCGATAGTAATGGCGGTAGAAAAGTTGCTGTCAAGTTGAGACAGCGGCAAAGAGCCTGTGGCTGTTGAAAAGGTATACGGGACTGCCATTTAGAACCTCACTCTTAATTCGTGTTCAAACTCAATTGTGTTCACAATAAATGCGGCATTGTTGGAAGTGATGGTCAATCCCAAATATTTACCGTACTGCTGTGCATCTGACTTGTACAAGTTGTATCCCTTGGAAGTAACCCACGGGATAACCGTACTTATGTTGTTTGTCCAAGGTATAACAACCCCGTTCACATTTACCCAATCAACCCCTGTGTTGGTCAACGAGTAAACAGGACTGCTTCCATATTCGCTGTCTACTGTCACGTTAAATGTTGCAGGGGTGGTAAGCGTTGCTTCTACGCCAAACTTCAAGGCTTGCTTGGTACGGATAGGGTCTTTCATGGGAGAAAGAGCCGTCTGTATCTCGCTGGATATGTTGGCTGTGGCAGAGGCATACAGCTTGTACAAAGCCGTTCCTGTCACTCCGTACATGCTTATCAACCCGCCAACAGCTACAGATGTGATGTAAGTTTGTGTGCCCTGGCTGGTGATAAACCATTTCTTCTCAAAGAAAACAGCCTGAACAT
>Ga0209401_1003191_pt1 | contig 10382 bp, 9 predicted proteins | sample M_140807_MF_Meta_FD_187318 | JGI IMG/M metagenome (GOLD analysis project Ga0209401, IMG submission 187318) | Freshwater microbial communities from Lake Montjoie, Canada to study carbon cycling - M_140807_MF_MetaG (SPAdes) (version 2) | ecosystem: Environmental > Aquatic > Freshwater > Lake...
CGCTGCAAACCCTGGTGCAAACAACGGGTGTGGCCGATGGCACAACGCTGTATTGGTTGTTTAGTGGAACCAACATCACGGCGAATGACCTCAGTTCCGGTGCCCTGACGGGCCAGGGCCGCGTCGTTGCCGATGCCAGTGGCAGTGGAACGTTTTCCTTCTCCCACACCTTGCGCAATGACCTGATCACAGAAGGGCCTGAAACGCTCCAGATCAAGCTCTTCACCAATGCTGCGCGCACTCTGCAGGTTGGCAGCACAGCTTTCGTCACGGTTCTCGATACCTCCGTGACACCGACGCGCACCTACGCCATCACGCCGTCGGCCACCGCCGTGAATGAAGGCCTGGCGGTGCTCACCACGGTCAAGACCACCAACGTACCCGCCGGCACGGTTCTCTACTGGGCCCTCTCGGGCAGCGGGATCACAGCGGCTGATTACACCGTTGGCAGCCTGAGCGGATCGGCTGCCGTGCCCGCCAACGGGCAATTCAGCTTCAGCCGCACCCTCGCCAACGACAAGGCCACCGAGGGCCCCGAAACGGTTGAGATCCGGCTCTTCTCGGATGCCGCCCGAAGCGTGCAGGTGGGCGGGACAGCCTCCTACGTCATCAACGACACCTCCACGACGCCCACGCGCACCTACGCCATCACCCCGTCGGCTGCCGCCGTGAATGAAGGCCTGGTGGTGACCACCACGGTCAAGACCACCAACGTACCCGCCGGTACCGTTCTCTACTGGGCCCTCTCGGGCAGCGGGATCACAGCAGCTGATTTCATCGTTGGCGCCCTGAGCGGATCGGCTGCCGTGCCCTCCAACGGCCAATTCAGCTTCACCCACACCCTCGCCAACGACAAGACCACCGAGGGCCTCGAAACGGTTCAGATCAAGCTCTTTTCCAATGCCGCCCGCACCGTGCAGGTGGGTGCCACGGCGTCCTACATCGTCAACGACACCTCCTTCGCGCCCATCCCCACGTTCACGATCACTCCGTCGGTGATCAACATCGATGAAGGCTTGGAACTGATCACCACGGTGAAGTCCACCAACGTGAGCCCCGGCACCCAGCTCTACTGGCAACTTTCGGGTACCGGAATCTCGGCTGCCGATTTCCAACCTAGCGTTCTCACCGGTGCGGGCGCCGTGGATGCCAACGGCCAGTTCGCCTTCACCAACTCGATCGCCAGCGACTTCCTCACCGAGGGCCCAGAAAGACTTCTGATCAAGCTTTTCAGCGATCCCGCGTTCACCACTCAGGTTGGCAACACAGCGTCCGTCGCCATCAATGACACCTTCAACACACCGAAGCCGGTTTCGCCGAAGGCGACCTTCATGGTCATGCCATCCGTGCGAGTCATCAACGAAGGCTTGGTGCTGACCACGATGGTGCATACCGGCAATGTCGCGCCGGGTACCCCACTCTTTTGGGACCTCTCGGGCAGCGGCATCACGGACGCCGATTTCAGCAATGGTTTCATCAGCGGATCCAGTGTGACCGCTGCCAACGGGATGTTCAGCTTCTCCCACACCATTGCCAATGATCTGATCACTGAGGGCGATGAAAATCTGCAGATCAAGCTCTACACCGATGCCGCACATACCAATCAGGTTGGCACCACTACAACCGTCTTAATCAACGACACCTCCAAGACCCTGGGCCAGGCACTGGTGCCCAGCTTTTCCATCAGCACCTCGGCGATTTCCCTGGCCGAAGGAGTGGAGCTGACCACCATCGTCGATACCGCCAATGTGGCAAAAGGTACACAGGTGTTTTGGACCCTGAGCGGAGCCGGTATCACCAGCCAGGATTTCAGTGCTGGCACCGTGATCGGTTCAGCCACGATAGGCAGCGATGGCCAGTTCAAGTTGAGCCATGTCGTGGCTCTTGATCAGAGAACCGAAGGTACGGAGACGCTCGCGATCAATCTCTACGGCGATGCGGCACTGAGCACTCTGTTGACGAGTGCATCGGTGACCATTGTGGATACATCCAGGGCTCCTGGACTGGAAACCTATCTGCTAACACCCTCAGCTTCAACGGTCACGGAGGGAGATCGACTGGCATTCAAAGTTGCCACTTCAAATGTGCCAGATGGCACAATTTTATACTACCAAATTCGTGGTAGGAACGTTGATAGTACTGACTTCAGCGCAGGCAACACCTTCGGACAGGTCATGATCAAGGCCGGCCAAGCTGCGTTTGCGCAAACTCTCAATAAAGATGTCAAAACCGAAGGTGATGAGGTGCTGCTGGTCCGTTTATTCAGTGACAAACCGGGCGGCATTGCGATCGGATCCCAGGTTCAGGTCACGGTAACGGACACATCCAGTGCCCCCCTTGTGGCAACGGAGATCTTCCAGCCTCAATTCACGCCCTTCCGCGTCCTTAAGTGGGCTTCTGCGTTGCCAGTACCCACCCTGAAACAACCCGACTACGTGGGCACTCAGCCCGACATCTGGGGCACAAATTTTGCTTCTCAACCCGACCCAGGTGGTCAGCCCGGTCTTTACAATAATCTTGATTCAGACCAGATTGATTATCACGGTATTGCACCCGAATTTTTCAAGCAGGATGTTGCTGGAACGAATATTCCTTATTACAATACTGGTCAACTGACCTCCTGGTACACGCAGCGCGAAAGGGCTGGTTTTCAGGTGATGGTCGATGGTGCTGATCGGGTTTATGCCACTGATATTTTTGGGTATGACGGTACCGTGCCCGGTTCGACCTTCAAGACCAGGGTCGGTCAGCCCGTGGTGATCAGGCACTGGAACGAATTGCCCAGGGTTCCTGGCCTGCCGGATGTGATGGTGGAACGTGAATCGGTTCACCTCCATGGCGCCCACACCCCGGCCCACTCCGATGGTTACCCATCCTTTGTGATCAATCCTGGTAATTACAAGGATTATTATTATCCCAACACCATCCCGATGGGCAACGATGGCAAGCCAGATTTCAACGAAGCACCCTCCACGATGTGGTATCACGACCACGGCGAGGACATCACCGATCTCCAGGTGATTAAAGGCTTGGCAGGTTTTTGGCAAGCTTTTGATGGCAGGGAACTCGACCTGGTCAAAAACCATATCTTGCCCGGCTGGTGGAAGTCCACGGCCGAGTGGAATGAGGAAGAGTTTATGACACATAATTCTCCCTATGATCTCCCCATGGCCCTCAGCGATCGCCGCTTCAATGCCGATGGCTCGATCTTCTATGACGGCCTGCCGATCGGCCTCAACACCGATGGCTATCTCGGTGATGTGATGACCATTAATGGCAAGGCTTATCCCTTCCTCTATGTAGAGCCCACCCAGTATCGAATGCGCATGCTCGATGCTTCAACGGCTCGCATTTGGAATCTGCATTTTGAGAATGAAACTGGCGTTGTTCAGCCCCACTTGCGTGTCGGTAATGACACCTGGTTGTTGCCCCATCCAGTCCAGATGGATCACTTCCTTCTGGGGCCAGCCCAGCGGGCCGATACGGTGATGGATTTCTCGGGCTATGCGCCTGGCACGGTGCTCTATCTGGTCAACACCTCCGAACAAGACAAGGGCACGGGCCCCACAGGAGATCTGCTCACCAACGGCACAACGGGCTTTACCGAGAGGATCATGAAGATCGTGGTTGGTGATAAAACTGCCACAACACCGGTCAACAGCCTGGATCCAACCACCCCCCTGCGCGATAACACTCCGATTCTTGCTTCCGAAATCAACAACCATCGCACTTTTCAGTTCGGCCGAAACAATGGCTACTGGTCGATCAATCAGACCAAATTCGAGGCTGAAATTTCTAACAATCCGATGGCCGTGGGCGTGGCTGAAGAATGGACCCTGATCAACGGTGGTGGTGGCTGGTGGCACCCGATTCACATCCACCTGGAGTCGCATCAGGTGCAGACTATCAATGGCATCGCTCCCTCAGCCACTTATTTCCCTGAGAAGCAGTTCAAGAGTGATACCACGCTGTTGGGCCCCAATACCGAGGCTGTTGTATACATGAAGTTCCGCACTTTTGAGGGACCCTTCGTATTCCACTGCCATACTCTGCAGCATGAAGACAATATGATGATGTTTAATTTTGACCCCAATCTCGATGGCGATGCCTATGTAGCTGGCGATCTGATTCCCGAGGATCGCGACTACACTCCTTACCCCTATCCCCATTCCCACACCGGCTTGGTTTCGCAGGGTCCCTCTACTCCCGTGACGCCGCCATCGCTGGAGGCGACTGCACCGCCCACCCTCTCACCGCTGCTCTTGGCCAACTTCCCCTTCAGTGCTTGGGGGACCAATGCTGCTGATCGGATGCAAGCAACCGCCCAGAATTCTTATCTCAATGGTCGTGACGGAAACGATACCCTCGAGGGTGGCGTGGGCAATGACATGTTGGTGGGTGGCCGGGGCCACGATGTGATTAATGGTGGTGACGGCGATGACCTCCTAGCCGGTGAGGTTGGCCATGACATCCTCACCGGAGGCAAAGGTCGCGATGGTTTCTATTACGTCTCCGCTGACCCCTTTTACAATGATGTGATCACCGATTTTGAAGCCGGAATCGACTTTATCTCGATTGATCTGGCAATCAGAAATACAAATGGTTCGGACGCAACCTGGACCTGGATCGGCACCAACAGTTTTGATGGCGCGATCAAGGGTCAGGTGCGATTTGTTAATCAGTTGTTTCAGGTTGATCTCGACGGCAATACTTTTGCCGATATTAATGTTCTTATGAACGGGATCACCAACTTTGAGCCAACCTGGTTGAACGTTCCTCTGGCGGGTGCTATTCCCACCGTTTCCGGACCTGGGCGTCCGATCTAGTCCTCCTCCCCGACTAAGGTTGCGCGATCACCTCCGACAACCAGGTTTAAACCCGTGCCTGCGACCCCTCCCGATCCTGCAAGCCAACCGATTGATTCCCTGGTTAGGCACCCTGAACCAGTCTGGATCGGCGAGGCGCTCGGCACCACGGTGACCAGCCTCGAGGCCAGGCTTCTTGGAGAGGCGAGGGGATTTCAATCCACCACTTGGCGACTGGAGCTGAGCTGCGACCCCCCCGAGGCGGGCCCCGCCAGTGTGATTCTGAAAAGCGAAACAGCCAATCAAGAATTCAACACCTTCAGCCGCCTCAATCATGCCTTCGAGCGCGAAGTGGGCGTGTACACCCACTGCACCCCCAGGCTCACGGATCACAAGCCCAGCGTTTATGCCACCAATGCCACAGAGCCCTTCTGGTTGCTGATGGAGGATCTCACCCATCTGCGCTCAGGCGATCAGGTGATTGGCTTGAGCTATCAGCAAACGCTGGCCACGATCGAACGCATGGCGGCGATCCATGCCGAATTCTGGATGGATCCTGCGTTGCAGGCGCACGACTGGCTGCCCGGCCATGGTTTCTGGTTTGCCGATCCCAAGCCTGAAGTTGTTGATGATTTCTTCGCCACCTATGGCGTGCGCTTTGGCGACGATGTCTGCCGGCTCTACCGAGCTGTGCTGGAGCAGAGCAGCGCAATCGATCAAGCCCTCGAGCCCAGGCCCTGGACCCTTGTCCATGGCGATCTCCGCGCCGACAACCTGCTGTTCGGACACACGCTTGAAGATCCGAGCGCAGTGATCATCGATTGGTCCTGGGCCAGCCGCAGTGTCGCCGCCATCGACATCGGCTTTCTCGTGGGCGGCAGCACGCCGCAGGCGCAGCGCCTTGGACGCCATGAAGACCTGCTGCTCGCCTGGCACCGGGAGCTGTTGAAGCGTGGCGTGCGGGATTACCCCTTGAGCGAGGCGCGCTATGACCTGCAGTTGGCGGCCCTGCGCTCGATCACCGCTGGTCTGGCGATGCATTCCTTTTTCGGGAACCCTGAAACGCCAATCCGGGCCGCCCTGTTCATGGACGATGCGATCCAGCGGCATGCCGCCTATGCGTTGGAGATCGAGGCCTGGGCTGCCCTTCCCGATCCCTCGGCTTTCTCCCTCGCCCGCTGAGCTTCCGGCGTTGCTGCGCGTGCGCAGCCTGCATCCTGAGGGCAATGCTTGAATGGGTGTGTTGAACAATCGAATTCGATCTGAGGGCATGGATCTGCAATCCTCCGGGGCCCTGCTCAGAATCCTCAACCTGGTGGCGCTGGCCGATGGAGAGTGTTCGACGGAGGAGGCACATCTGCTTGAATCCCTTGCGAAGCAGCACAAACTGCAGTCGGCGATGCTCTCCTGGCAGGATGGCCTCTCGGATCCCACTGATGTAGCAGAGCTGGCGCGCCACATTGCAGCTGAACATCACTTTCTCACCATCAAGACAGCCACCATGGTGGCCAGCATCTCCAGATCAAGACAGGAGGATACCTTCGTTAACCCCGCCGAAGATCAGCTGCTCACGAAACTGGCCAAGGCCCTTTCCCTCTCCCCCGAAAGAATCGCCGAGGCCCAACGTGACGCCGAAGAACAGATCTGCGCTCACCCCTCGCTCTGGCAGGTGTTGTATGCCTGTTTTGGTGGCCAGTTCGGTTCCCAGTTCGAGCGCCAGATCCTCACCTGAGCATCAGCGCAGCCGGGCAGGTCTCCGCCTTGGGTCGGTTAACCGCCCCGCGCCGCCTCCGGGCGATGTCTTCACATACGGTTACAGTTCATCAAACACCTCAACCCACCATGGCTGACACCTCCTCCCGCTTCGGTTTCGTGGCCTTCGCCGAAACCTGGAATGGCCGCCTGGCCATGCTCGGCTTCGTGATCGGTCTGGCGACCGAGCTGCTCACCGGCCAGGGCATCCTTTCCCAGATCGGTCTGGGTTGAACGCCATGAGCACTAGCTACACCGCCGCCATCGCCAGCGTTTTTGGCCTTGTGGTTCTGCTCACGGCCATGGTGGCGTTCGTGCTCACCAGGCCCACCGAACCCTTCCCCAACCAACGCTGAAGTCCTTTCCATCCCTCCCATCACCTCGGGCCCATGACCAACACTCCCTCTACCGACCCGTGGTTCGCCAATCGGGCCGCTGAGCAGATCCACCAGGAACAGCTCCGCCGGGTCGAACTGTTCAATGGCCGCGCTGCCATGCTCGGCATTGTGATCGGCATCATCACCGAGGGTCTCACCGGAGCTGGCATCGCCCATCAGATCGGCCTTGGCCCTCTGGTGGACGGCTACGCCGCCTGCCACACCCAGTTCCTTCCCTTCTGTTTCTGAGGCTCAGAAGGCATAGCGCAGGCTCACCACCAGGCCATGGGTCTTCAAGGAGCTCGTGGTGCCCCCGATCGGGATGCTAAATGTGCGAGCGGGGCGCACCACTTGGGCTTGGCCAGCACTTGTTTTCACGCTGCCTAGGTCACTGAAGCGATAGGCCAGATCGAGATCGAGTCGCCCACTCAGCGGCAGGCTGATGCCAGCGGTGAGCAGATAAGCCAGATCACTGGTACTGCCCCCATCAATCGTGGTTCTTGCCGTTGGAGCGATACCGGGAAATCGGAAGTTGAGCGCTTCGATGCGGTTGCGGGCCGCTCCAATGCCGGCGCCCAGGAAGGGGCGCACCTCGCCAACCCTGGGTAGATCCACATAGGCCACACCAAATCCCGCCACCGATGACACCGCTCCATTGACGGGCTGGTTCGACCCGGCCGCTCCGCGGAAGTTGCTCTGGCCCTGGAACTCAAGGTCGGGCAGCCAGCTCACCAGCGCCTCAGCCCGAATCCAACGGTTGAAGCGATAACCCAAAGCGCCATCCACCGCGAGGGCCGGATTGAAGCCGCCCGTGGCGCCCAGCCGCCGGCCGTCGTTGCCCGCCCCGCAGCCAAACAGAGCAGCAGGCTGCGTGCTGGTGCAGTTGCCATCGCGAAAACCGTCCGTCTGAGGCCACGCGACCCCAGCTCCAAGACGCCCGTAGGCTCCTGTCTCCCGCTGCGGGGTTGCTTCAGGTTTGCTTGGGGCGGGTTCGCTGTGGGATGGAAGCCCGAGGCAAAATGGAAGCAGGGCAGCCAGCTGCAGACCCCGGCCCAACCAGCGACGCTTCCGCTCAACGTGGGGCATCTGGGCAAACCTGCAAGGGTGCCTCAATGTAGAGGGCAGGAACTGCGTGTTGGCGTTGCTGTAGATCGTCTTGTTCATCCATACTCAGAAGGTCTGCGACCCCTGGTTCATGGCTGAGCTCAATCGCTCGATCACCCCGGTGATGCTTTGGGCGATGGGGGTGGGCTGCGCCTTTGCTGGTTTGTTTTTTGGTTGGAATCTGGGCTTGGCCAGGGGCGGCACATTAGGTCTTGGTCTGGCATTGGTCGTGGTGTCATTTCTCTACCTGACCTTTACCTTGAGCTATGCCGAGCTTGCCTGCGCGATCCCGCGGGCTGGCGGAGTCATGTCCTATGCGGACCGAGCTTTGGGGAGGGGTTGGGGGTTTTTGGCCGGCATGGCCCAGAACGTGGAGTTAATCTTTGCCCCACCGGCGATCGCCTTCGCGATCGGTGACTACCTCCACCTGTTTATCCCACAGCTGCCCCTGCTCTCGATTGCCTTTGGCGCTTATATCTTTTTTACTTGGTTGAATATCCGTGGTGTCAATGCTGCGGCCATGGCAGAGCTCATCGTAACCGCAGTGGCTGTGGTATCTCTCATTGTCTTTTGCGCTGTTTCGCTGCCGCACCTGCAGCTCGAACACTTAACAAGAGATGCCTTGCCCCATGGCTGGAAAGGGGCTGTGGCTGCCATTCCATTTGCCGTATGGTGTTTTTTGGGTATTGAAGCCATTGCAAATATGGCCGAAGAAACAGTGAATCCCCAGCGCACTTTGCCCAGAGTTTTTATTGGGGCTTTTCTCACGCTTGCCGTACTTGCCGTTTTGACCTTCGTCGGCGCTGCTGGGGTGGATGGCTGGCAGACCATCGTGTTCAAGCTCGATGGCAGTGTTTCGGATTCCCCCCTGCCCATGGCCCTTGCCAAGGTGATGAGCACCCAGCATCCGCTTTATCAATTCCTCTATGTGGCCGGATTGTTCGGATTGGTTGGCTCCTTTCATGGGTTGATCTTGGCCTCAGGTCGATCCACACTTGAGTTCGGGCGGATGCGCCATGGACCGGCATTTCTTGGCAAGCTTGACCCGCGCCATCAAACACCTGCCAATGCCCTCAAGTTCAACTGCGCCCTTGGCCTGCTGGCCCTTGCTTCGGGACGCACAAGCGATTTAATCCTACTCTCGGTTTTTGGAGCTCTAACGCTCTATATTTTTGCAATGATTTCCCTGTTGGTTCTCAGGGTCAAGGAGCCCTCCCTTCCGCGCCCATTCCTCACCCCTTGCTATCCCTACTTCCCCTGGATTGCTCTGGTGCTTTCGTTGTTGACATTTCTTGCGATTCTGCTTAGCCATCGCAGTTTGGGATGTATTTATCTGGCTTTGATCGCGGTAAGTTTACTGATTCACCGCCGTACAGCCCCCCTGACTGCCTGATCGTGACGACGGCTTCGCCAAACAGCTTCGCCAAACGAAGCATGGCCGATTCGCACCGGCGACTTCCAGAATGGGAGCGTTGTTGCCGGTTGGGCCCGTGAAGGTGATCGTGGATCTGTGCGTAGTGCCGATCGGGGTGGGTGTGCACCTGGCTCCCTATGTGGCCGCCTGCCAGAAGGTGTTGAGGGAGGCCGGCCTCACGATCCGCCTCCATCCCAACGGCACTGCCATCGAGGGGGAGTGGGCGTCCGTGTTCGCAGCGATCGAGGCCTGTCATCAGGCGCTGCATGCCATGGAGTGCCCGCGCATCTTCACCACGGTCACCATCAACACCCGCACCGACAAGGTGCAGAGCCTCGACGACAAGTTGGCCAGCGTTCAGGCGCTTCTCTGAGCGTCAGCTGGGCTTCAGTCGTCGTCCTCGCTGCCGCCGACGGGCACCAAGCGAATCTGGCGGCGGCCCAGCTTGATCTCGAAGGCATCGCCGGGCTTGAGATCCAGCATGGCGGTGTAGGCCTGGCCCACCATCAGGTTACCGTTGAACTGCACCTTGGTGGCATAGCTGAGCTTGCGGCCGGGCCGTTGATGTTCCTTGCTGGATCGCTCGCCGAGATTCATGCCCTTGGCTTCCAGCAGGGCTTCATAGAAGGCGGTGTAGTTCAGGCGCTCGGAGCCGTCTTTCTTGGTGCTGAGGTAGCCGGCTGCTCTCACGAGCTCCGACTTGGAGGCATCGCCGAGCTCCTTGACTTTGGCCAGCAGATCGGCGCCGGTGAGCATGGTTTCCAGCATTGGAATGGTTCCTAACGTGCCTTATTACTGTAATGCTTCCCATGGGCTTGTTCTGGTGATTGCATAATGATTTATGCAGCATCCTGATGCTTGGATTGGGCGGATTCACGCCACCTTGATCGGCGGCCTACCGATCCGCCGACGGCAGGCGCGGGTGTTGCG
>Ga0209401_1003198_pt1 | contig 10371 bp, 6 predicted proteins | sample M_140807_MF_Meta_FD_187318 | JGI IMG/M metagenome (GOLD analysis project Ga0209401, IMG submission 187318) | Freshwater microbial communities from Lake Montjoie, Canada to study carbon cycling - M_140807_MF_MetaG (SPAdes) (version 2) | ecosystem: Environmental > Aquatic > Freshwater > Lake...
CCCGCACTCAGCCCAGCGGCTGCAGCTGCGCCAACGGGTACGTAGCGCTCGATCAATTGGCCTGTGGAGCTGAACTTATAGATTGCCGGACGATACTCATCGCTCATCCAGATGTTGCCATCCTTGTCCTGAACGATCGATTCCAGATCCGCGCCCAGGGGGTCGTAGTTGAGCAGGTTGCCATTGGCGTCAACCGGGATCTGATCGCCCTTGCCATTGGAGCGGCCTGTGATGGGAGTGCTTCCATCTTTCTGGGTGAGCTTCACTTCACCCACAACGGTTACAACGCCGCTTCGCTCATCCAGCGCCATCTTGTAGAAGCGGGCCTGATAATCGGGCAGCAGGAAAGGCTGCACGGCATCAGGGGTGCCGTCGGTGCCTGGGCTGCCATCGGCCTTCACCACATCCTTGCTGCCCCCGTTGCCATTGGGCCCTCTGTCCGCCGGTGAGAGGAATGTGAGGCGCCCCAGGTTGTCGCGCCCAGTGGCATACAGGCCGGAAAGCCCGCCCCCTGGAACGACTGCACCCCCTGCCGTCGTACCCGGGCTGGCAATGGTCAGGTCGTAGGTGGTGACGCTGGCCTGGCCACGCACGTAGTCTTGAACACCAACACTGCGCAAGCTCGCCAGGTTGGGGGCGCCGCTGCCGGTGAGGTTCACAACGCCGATGGCGCTGTTTTCCTGAAAGGTCACATAGGCCTTGCTGCCATCAGCGCTGATCGCCACATACTCCGGTTCCAGATCCTGGGCGGCCGTGGTGTCGCTCTTGCCGGAGATGCGGATCCCCAGGGCCCTCAGTTCCGCTTCGCGTCCGTTGAGCCCCTTGAAGTCCACTGTGGCCACAGTGGAGTTGGCAGGTGTGGCTGCATTGATGGTGATGACGGAGATCGTCCCCTCCGGGTCCACCGTGTAGAGCTCGTCCGGTTCCCCTTCGTTGGCGACGACCAGCTTTGTGCCATCCGGTGTGAAGGCGAGCGAATCGGGCACAATTCCCACGGCCACTTCGCCCGCAGCGGTCACGCTTGCACTGGCTCCGCTGCCGCTGACCTTGAAGAAGGCAACCGTGCCTTTGGTATAGCGCTCCGTCCCAACACCTTCCACAGCAACGGCCACCAGTCCGCTGCTGCTCACCGCCACGCTGTTGGCCAGGCCGCTCAGATCGATGATCTCCTTCAGGAGAGGAGAGGCTGGGTTGCTGAGATTAATGACGGAGAGTTTGCTGCTGCCGCCGATCGTAAAAACAAGCCCAGAAACGCTGTGGTAACCACTGATCTCAGCTCCCCCCACCGCCAGCCTCAGGGTGCCCAGGGTGCTCAGAGTTGTCGATGGGGTGAACGTCACAGAGAAAGGCACGATGAATCTCGTTGAACCCTCTCAGTCCCCCATTAAGCTCCGGTAATGAACATGTGCGCTTGGACGCTTCCGATTGTGTTGGCAGCTACGTGCTGGGGTATCCCAGGATTTTCGCTTTTGCCCAGCCGTCCAGATGCGCCCGTTTGGCAATACATGAGGCGTAGCAGGTTCGCTTCCCTATCCGCCTGAGCGCAGATCAGGGAAACCGGCTAATTGCCAAGGAGGCAGCATCGGCGGGCACGCATAATGCCTTTGGAAGGCAAGCCATCCTTGGCGCGGCGACTTTGGTGACGACGATCAGCACTTTGTTTTCAAGCCCGCCCCCCTGGTCTGAGCTGCTACCCCTTCTGGCCACCCCCCTCGGGGCCCTTGCCTTCATCCCCCTCTATGCCCTCTGGGTCAGCCTGCTCCTACCAGGCGTTTGGGCCTCGATGCTCGCCGGCGCCCTCTACGGCACCTGGTGGGGCAGTTTGCTGGTGTTCGTGGGGGCTTGCCTCGGCGCCGAGATCGTGTTTCTGCTCGGGCGAGGCCGGCTGCGGGGCTGGGCAAGGCGGCGGCTTGCAGCGGCTCCGAAGCTGCTGGCGGTGGAGCAGGCCGTGAGCCGGGAGGGGCTGCGGTTGGTGCTGCTCACCCGGCTCTCGCCGGCCTTTCCCTTCAGCTTGCTCAATCTCGCCTATGGACTGAGTGAGGTGAGCCTGCGGGATTACACGATCGGGCTGATCGGGATCCTGCCGGGCACGGTGCTGTTCTGCGCCCTTGGGGCCCTGGCGGGCGATGTAACGCGTTTCAACACCGTGCTGGCTGGTCAGGCCGACCCCCTCACCTGGGTTGTGCGGATCCTGGGGATCGGGGCCACCGTGGCGGTGACCCTGCTGATTACGCGGGTGGCGCGCCGGGCCCTGGCGGATGGGCAGGGGGAAACGTTATCGGTTGGCGAGGATCCCGGTGCGGAGCGCCAGGCGATGCCCCCCCCGGAGCCGGGTTCCCAAGCCAGCGGCGATGCAGCCGAGGAGACGTAGCCCGCTGCCTGATATCCCGCGACGAGCACGGTTGGTCTAGCTGCCTTCAGGTAGGGGCTGCCCCAGATCCCGCAGGGCCGCAATCAGCACGAACCAACCGAGCCGCAGGCGGGCCGGCAGCCCGGGTCGCGCCGCCAGGGTGAGGTATTTGGCGCGTCCGCAGGGGGTGCGGATCCAGCCGGCCAGGGAGGCGGGGAATCCTTCCGGAAGGGCTGGCCCTAAGGGGCAGCCGGCTGGAGTTGGCTCGTTGGTGCTGTTCGGCTCTGGGCCCGCTGTCGGGGAATCATGGCTGCCGTGCATCGCGGGCTCGTGTTGTTGTTCAAGGTTGTTTGAGGGGGCGGTCCCGAAGGGTGGTTCCGCATCCCTCCGGCCCAGGGTTCCCCTCAGATCCGCTGCAGAGATTTCGCCTTGTCCTTGAAGTCGCTGAGCAGCAGCTGCAGATAGGTCACCTTGCGCAGCTTCACGTTGGCCGTGATCGACATGCCCACTTGCAACGGCAGGCTGACGCCGCTCTTGAGCTTGAGTTGCTGGCTGTTGAGGCGGATATCCACCGGGAATCGGTAGAACTGCGTGAGCTGGTCGGGAGGAAGCGCATCGGAGCCGATCTTGCGTACCGTGCCCTGAAGCACCCCGAAATCGCTAGCGGGGAAAGAATCGATGCTGATGTCGGCGGCCTTGCCTACCTGCACGAAACCGATGTCCTTGCTCGGCACTTCGACCCTGGCCTCGAGGCGATCGAAGGGAACGATCTTCATCACCGGCTCACTGGTCTGGGCCACGAAGCCCCTGGATTTCGGTTTGAGCTCAAACACCAGTCCGGCCTCTGGGGCGCGGATCGCTTGGTAGCGGATGTTCACGTTCAACTCGATCAGCTTGCTGCGCAGGTCCGCCAGGTTGCCTTGCAGTTCGCGTGCTCCCTGTTCCAGAATCGCTTGCTGGCGAAGTCGTTCCACCTTTGCCTGCTGCAGCCGCCCCTCCACCTCCTGCACCTTGTTGCGTTGATTGAGGAACTGCAGTTCGGCGGCGGCTCCCTCCCGGTTGAGTTTGTCGAGCCGGCTGAGCACCTCCTTTTCCAGCACCAGGCTGTCGCGCAGCACCTGTTGCTCGGTGTCATTCACCGCCAGGTAGCGGCTCAGCTCCTCCTCCTTGAGGCTGAGCTGCTGTTCCTTGAAGAGGATGGTTTTCTCGACGCTGGCCTTGCGGTCTTGGGTGGCCTCGGTGTCGAGCTTCAGGAGCAGTTGGCCCTTCCTCACCTTTTGGCCTTCCTTCACCAGCACCTGATCCACCACGCCCCCCACGGGGATCTGCACATCCTTCACGACCCCCAGGGGTTCCAGCTTCCCAGGAGCGGTCACGATCTCTTCGGTTTTGGCGAAGGCCAGCCAGGCCACGGCGAAACCGGTGACACCCATCAGGGCCCAGCTGATGCTGCGGGCCCAAAAGCGCGATTGCTGCAGCACCACATCGTCGCTGTCGCTGTGGATCGAGTGCTCAAGGCTGTTTTGGACCTGACGGAAGAGGTCGTTCGGCGTTGGTATACGCGCGCCCATCAGCTGGCCTCCTGTTGGCGATAGAGGGCGTAGTAGCGGCCTTTGAGTGCCATCAATTCCTCGTGGGTTCCGGTTTCAACGATGGCGCCCTGGTGCATCATCACGATCTGATCGGCCCGCCGGATCGTGGAGAGCCGGTGGGTGATGAAAAACACGGTGCTGTCCCTCAGCGATGCCTTGAGGTTGTCGCACACCTGCCGTTCGGTGTCGTAATCCAGGGCGCTGGTGGCTTCATCCATCACCAGCAGACGGGGGTTGCTCAGCAGGGTGCGGGCGATGGCGATCCGCTGACGCTGGCCACCCGAGAGGGAGGCACCCCGTTCGCCCACCGCGGTGCTGTAGCCATTTGGCAGTTCCATGATGAAATCATGGGCGGCTGCGGTGCGGGCGGCCTGCACGATCGCATCGGAAGGAGCCTCGGGATTGGTGAGGGCAATGTTCTCGCTGATCGTGCCGGAGAAGAGCAGAGGATCCTGGGGCACGATGCCGATCTGGCGGCGCAGCGAATAGAGCTCCACTTTGTCGATGTCATAGCGATCCACCAGGATTCTTCCCTTGTTGGGCGAATAAAGGCGGGGTAGGAGCTTCATCAAGGTGCTCTTACCGCTGCCGCTCTGGCCCACCACGCCAACGAAGGTGCCCTGGGCGATATGGAGGTCCACATTCTTGAGAACCTCCGGAGAGCCAGGGGAGAAGCTGAAACTCACGTTTTCAAATTCCACATCACCGTGCACTGAGGGCAGGGGGATATTTGCCTTGTCAGCAGCACTTGATTCCTCTGGTGTATCCACCACATCCGCCAGTCGCTCAAACGACACCCGCAGCTCCTGGATGTTCTGCCAGATGGATGAAAGACGCAGCAGGGGCTGGGTCACATAGCCGCTGATGATCCGGAAAGCGATCAATTGGCCAAGGGTGAGTTCACCCTTGAGCACCAGGGATGCACCAACCCAGAGCACCAGCAGCTGGGAGAGCTTCTGCAGCACCTGGCTCGTTTCATTGAGGAAGGTGCCGGTGATCGTTTTCTCAAAGCTGCGGGCGATGTACTTGGAATAAAAGTCCTGCCATTTCCAGCGGCTCACCATCTCCACGTTCTGGGCTTTCACCGTTTGGATGCCGGTGAGCACCTCCACCAGGTGGCTTTGGGTGCGGGCGTTCTCCTCGGCAGACTGGCGGTACTGACGCCGGAACAGGGGCGCTCCCAGCAGGGTGAGGGCGATCTGGATGGGCAGCACCCCTAGGGCAATGATTGTGAGCAGCCAGCTGTAGAGAGCCATCACGATGATGTAGATCACCGAGAAGGCCGCATCCAGCAGGGTCATCAACGCCTGGCCCGTGAGGAAGTTGCGGATCTTCTCCAGCTCGGCGATGCGGGTGCCGAGCTCCCCTACGGGTCGTCGGTCGAAATAACCGAGCGGCAGTCGCAGCAGGTGGTCGATCACCTCGGCGCCGAGCCTCAGATCGATCCGATTGGTGGTGTCGGTGAACAGGAAGGTGCGCAGCGCGCCGATCACTCCCTCCATCAGGGTCACCACCACCAGGGCCATCCCGAGGATCTGCAGCGTGTCGAGGCTGCGCTGGGAGATCACCTTGTCGATGATCACCTGGATGAGCAGGGGATTGGCAAGGCTGAACAGCTGCACCACAAAGGAGGCCAGCAGCACCTGCAGCAACATGCCGCGGTAGCGCTTCAGGGCGGGCCAGAACCATCCCGGACCGAATTTCTGACCCGGCGTGGTGGTGCTGCGTTCAAACAACAGGAGTTCCAGGCCCTCGGGGTAGGTCTCGGCGATCTCCGCCGGCTTGAGCTGCACCCAGCCGTCGGCGGGGGACGCCAGCCGCAGCCCTGCCGCATTGCTGGCGGTCACCACCGCGAAGCTGCCCTTCCAGGGAATCAGGCAGGGGGTGATCAGCCGGGAGGCGGCGCCGGCTGTCACTTTGGCGCCGGTCACCAGCAGGCCGAGCATGGCGGCGATCTGGCCGCAGAGTTGCAGGTCGGGTTCGAGGCCGCGGCGCAGCTTGTCGCGCAGCACCTTGTCGATGGCGTCGCGCCGATAGGGCAGTTCGAGCATCTCCCCCAGCATCTGGAAGCAGGCCAGGGTTTCTTCGAGGGTGCCCCGGGCCCTCACCAGTTGCATCCCCCTGGAACGGTCGCCGCCGCCGAGATCGAGGCTGGTGGGCTGGCTGGGGCCGCCCGAAGAACCACTCTCCGTGATGGTGGGTTCCGGTGCGGTTGTAAGGGCGCTTGGGGCCCCGGCCACCATGGCGCTCTGCGGCTCGTCGGGATCCGTGGCTCCTTCCCGAACGGCCAGCAGCCGGAGGGGCAGCGGCGGCCGGGGGCGAGGCAGGGGGGAGCTGGCATCGAGGCGGCTCCCGATCGCCAGGTCCGGCACATTGGCGCTGGCGAGCACAGCGTGTTCGTCTGCTGCCAGCTCCAGTTTTCCGGCACCTGTGGGGGCCTCCACGGCCCTCACGGCGGCGCGCAACCGCTCGAGGCGTCCCCGCCAGTGGTTGGGATCGAAGCTTGGGGCCCCGGCGTGGGCGCTGTCCCGCCGCTGCAGCAGGACATGGAGTTCAGCGGTCCACACCTGAGTGGCGCACCACCGTCGCAGCTCCGGTTCGCTCTGGAGGAGATCTAGCACCACGCCATCCGGGATGGCGGCGACCAGGAGCTCGGTGGCGGCGCTCACCGCCTCGCAGCCCTCGGCTCGCAGTAGCGAGGCGAGCCCGATGATCGCCCCCGCCCGCAGCCGTTCCAACGTGAACGGCCTTCCATCACGCTCCCCCAGCAGGCGAGCCTCGCCTTCCAGCACCACCAGGATCCTGTCGGCGACGCTGTCGCCGGGGTTGATCACTTCTCCTTCGCGGAACCGCACAAGACTGGCGCTTCGTTCAATCTGTCGCCAGCCGCCGCTGGAGAGGGCGTTGAAGGGAGCGATCGTTGCGATCGACTGGAGAGATCCCTGTAGAGAAGCCGTCATGCCGCGGGGTGGGCGGCCAACAAAAGCGCCACCTCCTCGTCGACCCATTCTTCGAAGAGTTCGCGGGCCATGCGATCGCGCATTTCGCTGTCAAAGCTCGCCGATCTTAGCGATTCGAGCCTCACAACCAACCACCATTGTTCGATGCGAAGCGGAGCCTGCACCTGGCCGGGCCGAATGGTGCGCAGCAGTTCCGCCAGGGCCGGATGGGACTGCACGAGGGGCACCGGGCCCACCACCCCCCTGGTGGAGCGCTCCGGACCCTGGGCGTAGCGGGCCGCCAATTCTGCGAAGTCGGCCTCCCCTTCGGCGATGCGGAGGTAGAGCTCCGTGGCCAGGGCGGCATCATCGACCCGGAGCAGGCTGTAAATCACCTGGTCGAGCTGGTTCTTGCGGGCGAGGAAGCGTTGCTCGGCTCGAAAAGAGAAGTGTTCCTCGCAGTGGCGGGTGATCCTGCGGGGCAGTTCGGCCTGCCAGAGGGCATCGGCTTCCAGAAGCCCCTGGCTCTTGAGGTGCTGGATCACGGCTTCGGTGGAGCCCAGCCGGTTGGCGGAGCCCCAGGCCTGGCTGCTCTCCCTGCTCTCCTGCTCGCTGATGCTCACATCGGCAACGGCTTCAGCGATCACGCTCTGGCGCAGCAGGGGAACCAGCAGGCCATGGCGGGCCAGGGCCCTCCAGAGTGCAGGCGGGATGGCGGGCAGGCGACTGGAGCCGGAGCCCGAATCCCCGCTGATGGGAAGGGGCGCCACCGGAGCACCGCTGGGAGTGAGGGGTGCGTGGGTCAAGGCTGGCGACCGTCGCTGGCGAGGGCCCATCATGCCCGGTCCGAAGAGGATTAAATGTTTTGTGGGCTGCTCCGCGAGGCATTCCGTCTCCGCCAGGCGGTCAGTCCGCGCTGGGGCCTGGGGCCTTTGCCGCCAACAGAGCCCTCAGACCCGCTTCATCCAGCACCGCCACCCCGAGGCTCTCGGCCTTGGTCAGCTTGCTGCCCGCCTCAGCGCCGGCCACCACCCAGGTGGTTTTGCGGCTCACCGAACCGCTCACCTTGCCGCCGGCCGCCTCGATCAGGGCCTGGGCCTGGCTGCGGGAGAGGCCCTCCAGGGTGCCGGTGAGCACGAAGGTCTGGCCTTCCAGGGGGAGTTCCACCGCTGGGGTGGCGGCGGCCTGCCGCTCCCCCTCTCCGGCCGCCAGGGAGAAGCCGAGGCTCTCCAGTTCCGCCAGCAGCGCCTGGTTGGCGGGCGTGGCGAACCACTGCTGCAGCGACTGAGCGATCTCGCCGCCGATCCCGAACACCGCCGTGATCAGCTCCGGGGTGTCCAGCGCTGCCGTGGACAGCTCGGCGGCGCTGGGGAAGGCCCGGGCCAGAGCCTTGGCGTTCACCTCACCGACGTGGTGGATCCCGAGGCCGTAGAGCTGGCGGTGCCAGGGCTGGCGGCGGCAGGTCTCCAGGGCCGCCACCAGGTTGGCGGCCGATTTCTCCCCCATCCGCTCCAGGCTGGCCAGCAGGGCTCCGTCGAGCTGGTGCAGATCGGCGATCGAGCGCACCAGGCCCCGATCCACCAACTGCTCGATCAGCTTTGTGCCGAGCCCGTCGATGTCGAGGGCGCCCTTGCTCACCCAGTGCCGCAGGGAGCCCCGCAGGATCGCCGGGCAGCTGCTGTTCACGCAGCGGGTGGCCGCTTCGCCCTCCTCGCGCACCAGCTCCGAGCCGCATTCCGGGCAGGTGTGGGGCAGGGACAGGCGCAGCGTTCCGGCCGGCCGGAGTTCCGGCAGCACCCGCACCACCTCGGGGATGATCTCGCCGGCCTTGCGCACCACGATCGTGTCGCCGGCATGGAGATCCAGCTCGGCGAGGCGGTCGGCGTTGTGGAGGGTGGCGCGGGCCACGCTGGTGCCGGCTAGGGACACCGGTTCGAATTCGGCCACGGGTGTCACCACACCGGTGCGGCCCACCTGGCAGGTGAGGCGCAGGAGGCGGCTGGGGGCCTCTTCGGCGGCGTACTTGAGGGCGATCGCCCAGCGGGGCGCCTTCTGGGTGAAGCCGGCGGTGTCCTGGAGGCGGAGGTCGTCGAGCTTCACCACCACGCCATCGGTGGCGTAGGGAAGGGCCTTGCGGGCCTCCTCCCAGCGGGCGAAGAAGGCCTCCACCGCCGCCAGATTGGCCAGGCGCTCCGCATTGGGATTCACCCGGAAGCCGGCGGCTTCCAGCCAGCGCAGGCATTCCCACTGGCTGCGAGGAGGAGGCGGATCGCCCGCTTCGGGTCCGTTCCTTGGGCCACGGTCATCGCGCTGGTCCGGTTCGACGACGGCGCCATCGGGCCCCTCGCGCCCGTCAGGGGCGCCCTGCAGCCCATCGACGCCCTCCGGCAGGTGCAGGGTGTAGGCGAAGAAGTCGAGCCTTCGGGCCGCCACAACCTTCGGATCGAGCTGGCGCAGGGTGCCGGCGCAGGCGTTGCGGGGGTTGGCGAAGGCGGCCTCGCCGCGGGCGGTGCGCTCGGCGTTGATGGCGGCGAAGGTGGCATCGGGGATCAAGGCCTCGCCCCGCACCTCCACCCAGGCCGGCGGATCGGCCAGCTGCAGGCGCAGCGGCACACTTTGGATCGTGCGCACGTTGGCGGTGATCTCCTCACCCCGTTCGCCGTCGCCCCGGGTGGCGGCCCGCACCAGCAGGCCGTGCTCGTAGCTGAGGGCAAGGGCGTTGCCATCGATTTTGAGCTCTCCCACCATCGGCAGCGCCGGCAGCGCTTCCCCCGGCCCCGGGGTGCGATCCAGCACCTTGAGCAGACGGCCGTACCAGGCCTCCAGTTCGTCGAGCGAGAAGGCGTTGTCGAGGCTGAGCAGGCCGATGCGGTGCTCCACGCTGTTGAAGCCTTCGGCCGGTTGCCCCCCCACCCGCTGGGTCGGACTGTCGGGGCTGAGCAGCTCGGGGAAGCTGCTCTCCAGCTCCAGCAGCTCCCGGTAGAGCCGGTCGTAGACCGGGTCCTCCATCACGGGTGCATCGAGCACGTAATAGGCGTGGGCGGCCCGTTGGAGCAGCTGATGCAGTTCGGCGGCCCGTTGGCGTTCGGCGTCGCTGGGACCCGGGTTCGGGGCCGGCAAACTGGCCGGATCGGGAGGGGCTGGGCTGGTCACTTCAGACGGCACTTCGGTTGGTGCTGTGGGGGTCGGCGCATGGCGGCGGCCCATCGCCTGGGCGGACTGGCCCCGATGGGGCATCAGGTCGGCAATCGGCTTCCCGCGGAGGGCTGGCGTCGCTGGTTGGTCTCAGCCGCCGGTCTTCTGAATCCGGTCCACCCGCCAGGCCTCATCCACCTTCACGAAGGTGAAATCAAGCGGTAGCTCCTCCTTGGCGTCGGATTTCAGCTTCACGGTGAGGATCACCTGGTCGTCCTGGAGGCGGGGCCGGCCCGATTTGAGGTTGCGATATTTGTTGAGCTGCAGGCCCGCCAGGAAGCGGATGAACTGCTGC
>Ga0209401_1003200_pt1 | contig 10365 bp, 10 predicted proteins | sample M_140807_MF_Meta_FD_187318 | JGI IMG/M metagenome (GOLD analysis project Ga0209401, IMG submission 187318) | Freshwater microbial communities from Lake Montjoie, Canada to study carbon cycling - M_140807_MF_MetaG (SPAdes) (version 2) | ecosystem: Environmental > Aquatic > Freshwater > Lake...
ACATCCATTATTTTTACATCCATTATTAAACAATGTATGTAAAACTATTAATACCCATTCAATTTTGATACAAAAATAACGCTCAAAAGACTATTCAATTTAAGGAAGGGGTTAGGGGGTCAGAGGGCGAAGCCCTCAACCCTTGGGCGCTTTCTATGGGCTTCGCCCAAAAGCCCTGAGGGAACCATGGGTTCCCCTGATAGGAAGGGTTTAAGGGGAACCTTGGTTCCCCTTAGTGGAGGGTCATCAAATACAGGAATTGGTTGACATCACCCAATATCTCGTCACGGATATTCAGCAAATCGGTGTCTTTTTTGGCGTCAAAGCACTTGTCCAGGTCGGTCAAGAACTCGCGATATTCGTACATACACTCTTTGAAATCGATGGATTGGCCCCGGGCCCGGGGGCCGTGCGCGCTATCAAACGTACGAATCGTGTCGATACGGCCCAAACGCTCGATTTGCTTATCGTTCTTGCCCAACAACACCTCGACAAATTTATCGACATGTTCGTTGAGCCGCTCGTAGAGCTCGTCGGTAGCTTTGTGTTCCGCGTAGGACCGGGTCTTCCAGTGGTACAGTTTGACGGTATTGAGCATTTCCATGAAAATACGCACAATTTTCGTTTTGACGATGGGACCCTGAGAGCAGGTTCTCAAGGTCCGCCTTTTCATCGACCTGGTAGATTTCTTCTGTTTTGTATTTGTATGTTTTTTATCGGTGCGTCTGCGAGAACTCATAAGTACTATGTAAATATATATAATATAGCCGCACAAAAAAGTATAAAAAAATTGATTTAGATATAATCGAGGTAGGTTAGGTAGAAAGAATAACATGGTAACAATCGAAATCAGTGAAAATAAGAACGGAATCAAAGGCCCTAAGACCGTGAAGGTGGCCAAAAAAGGTACAAAGGGTACAAAAGGCGCGGAGGCAGCGGAGGCAGCGTGCAATGTGGAGATCAAAGAAAATACCATTGTTACAACTGATACAAAAAAAGAGGATGGACCGAATGAGGGGGAATCTAAGAAAGAAGAGACTGAAACTAAGGACGGTAGCCCGAAGGAGGACGAACAAAAAAAGGAGCCCCGGGTCTACGAAGACGTCGTTTTCACCCGATACCTCTACCCCAAACTCTTCGTCAAACAATCGCTCATGTTGGCCCTTCTGGACCAAGACTTTGATGAAACCATGAACTGGCTCTACGAGCTCTATTTCTCGGGTTTCGAGGACGAGACCTACGACTACATCTTCCAGCTCTACAACGAATTTTACAAGTACGACAACCCTGGCTTCATCGAATTCATGGAGGCCACCCGGAAGGAGTGGTACGAAGATACGCTTAAATATTGGTTGATCGCGTCTATTGTCGCCACACTTGTATTCTGTAATTACAGAATGGACAAATTTGTAGAAACTTATTTCAAGGTCCGGTGCGCGCATATCCAAAAGCCAACAAAGAGGCTTATGATCATCCATATGAAAGAAGAGGACGTACGGGAGTTTAAGATCAACCGTGCTACTACCCCGCCACGCGCCTACCTACCTCTCGTGTGTAAGTACCCTATAAGGACCAATGTCAACCGCCTCTTCATGATCGAGCCGACGGATTTACATAAAAAGTGGCGTGAGAATTGGACGTATTATGCGGGGCTGTCGCCGCTCTGGGAAGAGCGCATGGAGACCTTCTCGGGTAAAATGAACCGGAAGGAGAAGAAGGTCGAATTCCAGGACGAGAAGCTGGAAGAGGAGTTTTACGAGAAATGGAACTTGGAGCCAGACGAGCAACCGAAACATATTCGCGACACCATCCTAGGGAACGACGAAACTGTCCAAATGGGCTTGATGGAGTTTTGTGAAAGATACGGCTGCCCTATCGTGGCGGTGATTGGTGAAGACGAAGAATATATTATCGATGAAGCGTACTGCTCGTCACCATAGCCGCATTAGCGGTACCGGACCACGTAAAGCTGTACCGGATAACGTAAGGACCACGTAAAAAAAAGAGGTTTTTGATTTATAATGTTACACACTAACTATAATCAAACACAAAATTATATAAACACATTATCTACGCATCGACACCCTCAATTGCCCCCTCAGATACCCCTTTTTTCTCTTTGCCGGGTTCGACTGTATTGCTAGCAATGCTGCTGCCATTTGATTCGAAGTCTCGGTTGGGTTCGAGGATTCGGAGTCGCTTGGTCAAGTACTGGATTTGCCCGGCTTGCTTGCTGATGATGGCAGAGTCTTCTTGAATCCATCTTTTCGTCGTTTCCCAGATGCGCTCATTGTTACGACAGTATTCGTCACACTCGGCCTGCATGTAATGGAAGGTGTGCTTGAGCCCCTCGATCTCGGCGTGGGCCTCGGAAATCAGTTTCATCCACCTTTTGTTCTCCTGCTTGAGCATGTCGTTCTCGTACTGCAACATGATGTATTCTTCAGACATGATGTTACAATTTGTTATTGTTAGTGCAACAATTATTGTATTGTTTGGTTATTAAATGTATTTTTCAAGTAAAAATAATTCAATTTTTTAAGGGAAACCTACGGTTTCCCTTATGATCCCTTCCCTATCAGGGAAACCTACGGTTTCCCTCAGGGCGCCTACGGCGCCCAAGGGTTGAGGGCTTCGCCCTCTGACCCCTGCGACCCCTTCCCTTAAATGTAAAAGATCTTGGAAACCACCTTGGAAACCACCTTGGAAACCACCTTTGTAAATTAGCTTGGAAACCACCTTTGTAAATTAGCTTTGAAAATTAGTTTTCAATTAAGGGAGGGGTCGCAGGGGAACCGTAGGTTCCCTGCAAAATTGAAAGCGCGTTTGTTGTATGATGTATTTATCTGTCAATAATACATCATATCGCCATATCATCCTATAATGTGTGGAATTGTAGGCATCAGCACCAAAGTGAGCGGTCAAGAAAACACTTTACGGGACGAATTAGTGACCGCGCTCACCTATCTCCAGCACCGTGGCCAGGATTCGGCCGGGATCGCTACCTTGCAGTCCGACGGTAAAATCAACATTCGCAAGGGTATGGGGCTCGTGTCCAAGGTCTTTGATCAAGGGATCGTGTCCCAGGTCTTCGACCAACATAATGAAAGTGAAAGTGACGATGCGAAAGGTGGTCCCAAAGTAGGGATCGGACACGTCAGGTACTCGACCCAGGGCACGATCAGTGAGGCGGAAGCCCAGCCCCTCTATACCAACAGCCCCTACGGCATCGCCCTCGCGCATAACGGTAACCTCACCAACATCGACGAACTCAAAGAATATCTCGCTAACATGCAACGGCACCTCAATACCGAGTCTGACAGTGAAATCCTGTTGAACATCTTTGCGGTCGAATTAGCCGAGAGTCCGAATGACCTGTTCGGGGCCATGAACCGATTCGTGAAATTGGTCAAGGGGTCGTACTCGGTGGTAGCCGTGATTGCGGGGGTCGGTCTTGTCGCCTTCCGCGACCCTCGAGCGATCCGCCCCCTATGTTTCGCCAAAAACCCGTCGGGGTATATGTTCGCCTCCGAGTCCGCGGCATTCGTGGGCTCGCCCTATCAATTCGAACGCGACGTAGGTCCCGGGGAGTGTATTATGGTCGACGAAGACCAACAGTTCTATTCGCACATTGTAGCCGAGGTGGCGCGTTGTACTCCGTGTTTGTTCGAATATATCTATTTTGCGCGGCCGGACTCGGTCATTGACGGGATCTCGGTCTACCAGGCTCGTGAGCAGATGGGGGTCTACCTGGCCCAGGCTATTCGCGAAAATATTTTGTCGTCCCCCCAGCTCGACATCGATGTCGTGATCCCGGTCCCCGAAACCTCGCGGACCTATGCGATCAAAGTGGCCGAGGTTCTCCAAATCCCTTATCGCGAAGCCTTTGTGAAAAACCGGTACATTGCCCGGACGTTTATCATGAGCAATGGCTCTACTGCTAGTGCGGTTGGCACAAGTGCTATCGCTTGCGCTGGCGCTGACACGAGTCGTAGTAAAGCCGTGAAAATGAAGCTCAGCACCATCCAAAGCGAGTTTAAAGATAAAAACGTACTCATTGTGGACGACTCGATCGTGCGCGGCACCACGTCCCATGCCCTGGTCAAATTGGCGAAGGAGGCGGGGGCGAAGCGGGTCTGGTTTGCGTCGGCTGCGCCGCCCATCTGTTTCGCGAACCGGCTCGGCATCGACATCCCCAACGATAAAGAGTTGATCGCCCACGGCCGTAGCAACATCGAAATCGCCGACCTGCTCCAATGTGACCGTGTGTTTTATAACGACCTGGACACGGTTTATCGGGGGCTCAAGGGGCTGGCCTCATCCTCGGACCCGTCCTCGGCCCCATCCTCACTGGACGGATTTGAAATCTCGTGTTTTTCGGAGTAGTCGAGAACTTTGGCGACGCGTTTCTGTATGTTACTCTGTTGAATATAATATTTTACATAATAGGGCATGTTGGCGACCATGTTCATCGGCGTGTTATACGTAAAACCACAAAGCAGCGTATCAACACCATTATCATACTGAATACTGTACCACCAGTAGGGCGGGACATAGAGAACAAAGCCTTCGCCCACCTCAAACTCTAAAAAGCGTATTTTGTCGGTTTCGTGGCGATATTTTTTTTGCGGGGTCCATACATTGACCGGGGAACGGAACTCGTAGGTCTCGAAATCGCGGTAAGGATAGAGGTATTTGGTGCTCTTCCACGGGGTCATCTTGACCCGAATCTTCCCGCTATTCACAGATACGAAATGGCGGTGGTGGGTGTGGTAACGGAGGGGCAGGGCGACCCCGCGCGAACCCAACATGAGATCGTATTTGGTCTGGACTACCATCGGGGGCTTCAAATAGTCGTTGTTACGCTCTAAATGCGCGATCAGGCCGGATTCCTCGACAAATTCGTCGTTGTTCTCCGAGAAATAGGCGGATTTAGGGTCGGATTTCATCAGGTTGGACCCGCTCGAATAAGGTAAGACCACGTAGTCGACCGATACGTCGCTTCCCTCCACAAAATAATCGGCAACCTCCTTGACCCGGATGTCGTAAGAGGCGTAACGGTCGTCTAATAAATCGTCGTAGGTGACCGCCTCGTAGAACTCGGGGACGACGGAGCGGTACTCGAACAAGACAGGCTGCTTCACGTCACAAACCTCTTGTAAATAGGCATTGGAGGCGTAGTCGAGCTCGTAGATCTCTAAATCCTCGCTCCGCTTGTACTGGTGGGCGAGATGGACATAGAGAAAGAGAACCATTAAAAAGATGAGAATTTGGAGATAGGTTTTCATTATACACCGACTGTTTTACAGATAATAATAAAACATGTTTTAATAAGGGGAAACCAACTAAGGGGAAACCACGGTTTCCCCTTAAACCCCATCCCTTGCAAACCCTCCCTTAAACAGTATACCAGGTTTATTGAATCTTTTACAACACCTTCATCCGGTCTCCGGTCTGCCTTCGGGGCCCGGGTGCATAGTTTTACGCAAATTATCTAAACATGGTTGTTAAGATAATTATCAAAGTGGTTCCCAAGATAATTTACTCTTTAAGGAAGGGTTTAAGGGGAACCATGGGTTCCCCTTATAGGTACTTGGCTCTCAGTGGCACCGAGCTATACGTCCGGCTAATCTTAAGAAAGCATTCGTCGGAATATTCCATAATCTTTTTGATTTCGTCGATATGGTCCAAATTATATTTCCATTCGGGCTTTTTGAGTTCGTCGACGAAACGGAAAATGATGTCGGTCATAGTGGCGATCAACAATTGAATCACATCGCAAATCTCGCGATATTTACAGCTCTTTTTATACTCCTTTTGCAGTGCCACCTTAAAATAGTCTTCACAAATAAAATTACGCATATACTGAATTCGTAGCTGTTGGGTAATATCGTCGCTATTGTATTGGTACCGGGGGAGCGAGGCGTAGCGGTAATGGATCACTAGCCGGGCGTATTCGGTGATTTGGTTCAAAAGTTGGCGGAGTTTGGTCGCGTTTTCTGGATCGGTCGACTCGTGCCGGGCAAACAGTGTTCGTAACGTCGTGAAAATATGATGATTTATTTCACGCCCGCAGGGAACATCGTTAGCTTCACGTTCGAGCGTACCGTTACGGCGCATCCATTCGTAGTAATGGGGGTTATGGAGGGGGCCAGTCTCTACCCGGCCAGTGCGCCAATCGAACGCAGTATGACATATAGTACAAAACATTTGACTGCAATTATGTAAGCATGTTTTATCGGCCATCAGAAAAAGTGACGAAGATCCGTCCAATGCCCATCCGTAATATTGCCCCCGCCCTATACCAGTGATCGTAATAGGATATGTGGTATGCTGCAGTGGTGCAGCGACCTTGTATCCCAACAAATACGATTTTTCCTCGTCGGTCAGTTTCATGTAATCGTCGGTTCGGATGTCGACCGTGATGAGCGGGTTAGCCAAATACTTATACTTCAGGGTCAGTGTATGCTTACTGTTGACCGTATAAAGCGTGCCGTTATTTTGTTCGACTTCGTACATCTCATCCTCTCCCTGCATGGTGCGAATCACGTTACGCGGTTGGCCGTCGTCGCCCACGAGCACGTCTCCCACCACAATGTCCTGCGACATTTTCACCGTGGAATCCCACATGAGAATCGGGACATCTGGTGCGAAACATCCATCGATCTTGAAAATACCTTCGCCGCACTTAGGGCACGGTTTGGTGTCGGCATTGAGTAAGTTCGCGGTAGCGACATTGTTCGGATCGCACTCGTGCTCGCAGTCGCGCTCCGCCCCCTTGACCTCGTGGCAGGTCGGACACGTCCATAAATTACAAATACCGCACTTCCACTGGCTGCTCAGGAACCCGCGGCAATCGGGGGACGGGCACGCCCGGATGAAGGTTGCACGCTCGTTGTCGCCCTTACCCCGGTTAATAAACGCAAAATATTCGCTTTGGATCTTATTCATGTTCTTGCGGGCCTGGTTGACCAACTCGTTCGCAACATTGATGCGGTGCAAATACTCCTCCCGCTTCAAGATGTTCTCGACCAGGGGTTGGGTGGCCGGGAGGAGGGCCCGTTGTTTATCGAACAGCACCTTTTCGCGGTGTAATTTGAGGTCCTGGGTCACGAACTTTTTAGTGAAGGTTTTAGAGACAAATTCGTGTGTCCACGGGCGTGCACACCCGCTGGCCATGCAGTGGGCCTCGCTCTCCATCAAGATATAGCGTTCGCAGCACTCGCGGCAGGCCTTGAAGTCGCAATATTCGCATTTCACGGGGCAGCGGAAGGATTGGTTGAATTTTTCGACACAAATATCGCATGTTTCTGGTGCTGGCGCAGGGGCCACTTGTGCTTGCGCTTGCGCGGGCGTGGGTGCACCCGCTCCTGCTTGTACAGTACCTGTAGTAGGTGCGGTCGTAATATGCTCCGTGGTCAGTTTTATTTCATTTTTAAGCTCATTCTTAGACTCATTCTTAGCTTCTGTTTTCTTGGTTCTCGGAGCCATCACTAATAAATACAAGACAAATTATGTTTATTAGGTTTACGATAATGTTTTATTTGACTGATCAAATCTCCCCATAATATAACCGCTCACTAACGGTCATGAAAGGGATCGCCCAAGAGGAATACGATACAATCACTGCGTTTCTATTCTCGTTGGGGTTTTTTAGCGAGATTTTCCTCATCATTTTAGTGATTGCCCTTATCCACCGACAATCGATCGACCTCATAATCTACTTGTTGTTTCTCTGGATCAACGGACACACGAACCGTTGGCTAAAAGACCTCATACAACAACGCCGCCCCACGAACCCCGTCAAGTTCCTCGCATCGGAGCATTTCGATAAAAAAAAGGTGGCATTTGGCATGCCGTCAGGTCACAGTCAAAACGTATTTTTCTCAGTGACGTACCTGTTTTTATTTTTCGGTTCTATGAATAGGTGGATCTATCTGGCCTTGTTTATCGCATTGCTTATGCTGATCGAACGCTGGTGTTTCCATAATCATACGGTGGCACAGTTGGTGATGGGCGCCACGATCGGATCAGGGATCGCTTGGATTGCCTACGAGGTGAAGAAGTATTGGTCTTATTATTCGTCGTCCTTGATCTTCGGTGCCAAGTAGAAGATGAGCCGGGTATCCTCGCTGGCCGGGTCGGTGCCAAAGTTATAGACGATTTGCATGGGGTAGTCCTTGATCAACTTGATCTTGACCTCCTTGGCGATCTTATGGTATAAACAAATGTTACCGAGGGTGTTGAGGGTGAAGGACAGATTGATCGTCTCGCCCTCGTCAATAGAATATTCGGACAATTCTTCGATCTGGATGTCGACGGCCATTTTACCGGCCCCGTCACTGAGCGATTTGAGCTCGATTTTCTCTTCGGTACACTGGACATCGATGGTGTCGCCGAACAGCTTGAGCTGGCTTATGATATTAGCAAAACTAGCGGAGGCGATGGCGAACTCGGCATTACACTCCATCTCGGGGATCGTCATTAACTCGTTGTCAATGTCCATGAGGGGGAGCTCAAACCGCTTATCGAAGACCGACTTGTCCTCGGAGGTGAAATTGATGTTGAGGTAATCGCTGTTGTCGGTGTCGAAGGTGATCTCGGTTTGCTGGATCTTGTCGCGTGTATTGAGAATCTTGAACAAGAGCGCCGAACTGAGCCCGATGGGGACCGTGCCGGGGCTCGTGTGGTCGTAGGTGTCGAACCAGTCGGCCGGGATAGTGAGTTCGAACACCGAAATACGCGACGAATCCATCGACTGGAAATAGAGCCGCTCCTTCTCGAACATGATGATGACGTGGTCGGTGAAGACCTTGAGATGCTGGAAGATCAGGGCGAAGATCTCCGACTTGATAGGGTTCTTGATGATGATGTTCATTGTTTCAGATTCTTGACAAAGCTTTATATCAACTATTTACAATTATTATTATATTCAATTTTGAGGGGAACCCAGGTGCAGGGAACCCTAGGTTCCCTTAAGATCCCATCCTTGCAGGGAACCTACGGTTCCCTTGCAAACCCTCCCTTACACAGTAATTTTTCTCGGAGAGCTGTTTCGTCCTTCTATATATGTCCCTATATTGTATAGAATATAAAGCAGCTATGAACGACTGGGCCAAACTCGTTAACAAAATCTACAAAGAGAAGAGCAGCACCAACAAGAACTATAAGTTGATGCATGCGATGAAGGATGCTAAGAAGGTCTACAAGAAGAACAAGACCATGAAGGCGGGGCGGGCCGGCAAGAGCCGTAAGAACCGGGCCGCCAAGTAAATAGGTTGTGGTCGGGGTGGCGGTGGTCCGGGGCGACGGTTGGTCAATGTCATTGACCAAGGTCGGGATGCGTTTGTAAGTATTTAGAGAAAACATGGACGAATAATATATTCCACGTTTTCTGAACATGAGCAAAGCCAATGCATCTGCCAAGCAACGCCGCGCCTTCGTGAACACGCCTATTCAGTCCACCCCGACCCCTTCGACTTCGTCCATGCAATCAGGTTCGCCTTCTGCGGTTCAGGGCCTGACCCTGCAACAGGTGATCTCCCTCTTTGACCGCCGTATCGTGAATTTAGAGAGCATCGTGAAGGACATAGACACGACCCGTAAGGTGACGTTTGAGGACGAGGTGGCACCTGCCACCAACGACACGATCAGTAATTTGCCCGACATTATCAACGAGTTCAACTCCCGATTCGAGATGTTCGCTCAAGAGATTGGGGATATGAAGGATGCCCTCCTCAAGCTCCAGACCTATACCATGGAGGTGAACAAGATGCTGTTGGAGGAGCGGTCCAAGGCGGCGGTTTTAGGTGAACCTGCTGCCGCTGCCGCTGCCGATGGGTCTGAGGTGTCTGAGGCGCCAGTGCAGCCGTCAAATAACGGCAAGAAGTCGCGCGCCTAAGGTAGAGCCCCATAATAGAATATTCAACGTAAAAAATATAAACAATAATGGTATATTTTTTACAGCAACTATGTCGTTCCCCCAAAATAAAGACGGCGAAGACGACACCCTGAAACAAATCGACGAATTGCAAAACACCTATTATTCGACCAACGGAAAGAACCTGCTATTTAAAAACAAACAAAAAATGGATTGCGCCAGTGTGGTGTGCGAGAACATCCCGCTCGAACAACTCATCGGAAAAGCGGTATATATTTTGACCGACACCAACAAGATATTTTTTGATTATACCGTGTTCAAGACGTTTGCACACCCCACCAATTTCCACTACATCGCCGACACCATCATTTACTTTTTCAACGATTGCGTTGCCAAATACTCGTCGTTCGAGCTACATGTCAATTTGGAGTCACTGACCGTCTCTGCCCTCGAGCGCTACAAGGAAATGATAAAATACTTTGCGC
>Ga0209401_1003206_pt1 | contig 10361 bp, 7 predicted proteins | sample M_140807_MF_Meta_FD_187318 | JGI IMG/M metagenome (GOLD analysis project Ga0209401, IMG submission 187318) | Freshwater microbial communities from Lake Montjoie, Canada to study carbon cycling - M_140807_MF_MetaG (SPAdes) (version 2) | ecosystem: Environmental > Aquatic > Freshwater > Lake...
CCAGGTCGAGCACGGGATTGAGCTCGTCGAGCACCACCACCGAGTAGAGGTCGCTGGCGATGGCCCCCTTGGCGATGTCCCAGCCGCGCTGGGCTTCCTGACGATCGAAGCGGCTGGCCTGGTCGGCCGTGAAGTAGTCGCCCCGGCCGGTGCGCACCTGGTCGATCAGGTGGGGAAAGCCCTGCTGCAGGGCCTCGATCGCGGCGTCCTCGTCGTAGGAGCGGCCGGGCCCCTTCAGGAACCGCAGCAGCAGAACGCGGGTGCGCTTGCGCTCGCAGATGCCCAGGCCGATGGTGCGCAGCACCACCCCCAGGGCCGCCTGGCTCTTCCCCTTGCCGTCCCCGTCGTAAACATGCAACTGGCCGTGGGCGCGTTCATCGCTGCCGGCGGCCGTGCGGATACCGATGCCCCGGCCGGTGCCCCGTTGGGGGGTCTGGGTAGGGCCGGGGGGCGGGGGCGTCATCGGGGGGCAGTGATCAACGGATGCTACTGAGCCCCCCGGGGGGATCCCATGGAACCCGCCAGATCCGAGCCGCGGACCCTGGGCACCGCTGGCCGTCTCCTCCCTCAACTGGGGGGGGACTTGCCAGGATGATCTGCATGGATTCCTCGCCCCCTCCCCTTACCCTGCTCGAGGCACTGCCCCCGGAGCTGGGGGAGGCCTATCGGGCGGTGTGTGCCCGCATCGCCGCCTTTACCCGGGTGGTGGTGGCCTATTCCGGCGGGGTGGACAGTGCCCTGGTGGCGGCCCTGGCTGTGGACCAGATGGGGGATCGGGCCCTCGCGGTCACCGGTGTTTCCCCGGCCTTGGCACCCCATCTCCGCCAGGAGGCGCGGGCCCAGGCTCGCTGGCTCGGACTGCGGCACCAGGAAATTCCCACCGCCGAGCTGGAGGATCCGGCCTACGCCAGCAATCCCCAGAATCGCTGCTATGCCTGCAAGCGGGAACTCCATGGTTTGCTGGCGCCGCTCGCCCTCGCCGCCGATGCGGTGGTGCTTGATGGGGTCAACCGGGATGATCTGGCCGACCACCGCCCCGGCCTGGGGGCAGCCCGGGAGCAGGGGGTGATCTCTCCGCTGGCCGAGGCCGGCATCGATAAGCAGGGGGTGCGGGGGATCTCCCGGGCCTTGGGGCTGCCCTGGTGGGACAAGCCGGCCCAGCCGTGCCTGGCTTCCCGTTTTCCCTACGGCGAGCCGATCACGGCGGCCCGGCTGCAGCGGGTGGCGGCTGCCGAGGACTGGTTGCGCGAGCGCGGATTCCACGAGCTGCGGGTGCGCAGCCAGGGGGAGACCGCCCGCATCGAGCTGCCGGCAAGAGCCCTGCCCGAGGTGCTGGCCAGGCTGGCCCAGGGCCCATTGCGACAGGAGCTGGTGGCATCCCTGGCGGCCTTCGGATTCACGGCCGTAGCCCTCGACCTTGAGGGACTGGTGAGCGGCAAGCTCAACCGTGACCGCTCCGCTGCCTCGGCCTTTGGGGTGGCTGGTTTCACCCCAACGCCGGGGGCCGGCAGCTGAGCACGCCACGCGAACCCCCCGGATCGCCGTAGGCGATCCGGGGGGTTGTGGGAGGAGCAGGGAGAGCCTCAGGCCGGAGCGAGTTCGGGCTCCCGCGGGCCTCCGGCGATCGAGCCCGGTGTTTCGCGGCGGAAGCTGGTGAGCTTGTGCCGAACGGCTCCGAGTTCTTCGACCAGCACCTGACAGGCCCTTTCGGGCATGGTGTGGTCTCCGCAGGTAAACACATCCACGGCCGCATAACCGGATTCCGGCCAGGTGTGGATGGAGATGTGGGATTCGGCCAACAGGGCCAGTCCCGTTACGCCTTGGGGCTCGAAGCGATGGGTGATGAGGTTGAGGAGGGTGGCACCGGCACGCTTGGCTGCTGTCGTGATGGTGTCCCTGAGGAAAGCTTCGTCATCCAATCGGCTGCTGTGACATTCGTACAGCTCGAGGATGCAGTGTTTCCCAACCGCGTCAGAGATGGCGGGCGTGGAGGAGGGTTGCTGGGCGGCGACTCCACTCCATCCCGGGTTGGGGTGGAGGCAGGACAGGCGCTGGTTCATCGAATCCAGTCAAACAGCTTCCTACATTAGGGGCCGCACGGCGCAAGCCCGGTTCGGATGGCCAGGCCGTGGCTCATTCCGCACACATTCGCCAGCCGGAGCCCGCGGTTCAGGCGCTCACCAGGCTGCCTTGGAGCATGCGCACCACCTGGGCGTCGGTTCTCCAGCCCCCGTTGAAACACTCCAGGTGGGTGGCACTCACAAGGCACTGGTGGCCGTTGCCCACCGCCTCCAGCAGCAGGTTCTGGCGCCGGGGATCCAGTTCGGCGAACACGTCGTCGAGCAACAGAAGTGGAGGCTCCCCCACCACCGCCTGCACCAGATCCAGCTCGGCCAGCTTCAGGGCCAGCACCAGGGTGCGCTGCTGTCCCGCCGAGCCGTAGCGCCGGGCCGCTGCTCCCCCCAGCAGCAGTTCGATCTCATCACGGTGGGGGCCCACCAGGCACTGCCCGAGCCGTTCCTCCTCGCTGCGCTGAAGCCGCAGTTGGTCGAGGAGGGCGCCCCGCCACTCGTCTTCCCCAGCGGAGGCCGCCTCGAACTCCAGCTTCGTGCCGCTCCGATAGGCCAGCTCCAGGGCCTCTTTCCCGCCGCCTAGGCGCTCCTGCCAGATCCGCGCCAGCGGCTCGAGGCGTTCCAGGGCCCGGCGCCGCCGGCGATGCAGACGGGTGCCCACCAGCGCCATCTGGTGGTCGAAGGCATCCAGCAGGGCACCCCGTTCCGCCGGTGCCAGGCCGCGCCGTAGCAACTGGCTGCGCTGGCGCACCAGCCGGCCGTAGCGGCTCAGCAGGGAGCCATAGATCGGCTCGAGCTGCAGCACCACGCGGTCGAGCCACTGGCGGCGCAGGGCGGGTTCCCCCCGCACCAGCTCCAGATCCAGGGCACTGAACCCCACGCACCGCAACGGCCCGATCAGGTCGATCAGGCGCTCCAGGTTGCGGCCATTGCGCAGGGCCCGGCGGCCGCCGCGACGCCGCAGCTCCAGTTCCAGTTGGTCCCCTTCGCTGGTGCGAGCCCGTAGCCGGCTGGTTGGTTCCCCCTGGCGGATCAGGTCAGGGTCGCTGCTGCAGCGATGGGAGCGCAGGCTGGTGAGCAGCTCCACGGCCTCCAGCAGGTTGGATTTCCCTTCGCCATTGGCACCGATCACGAGCAAGCGCGGAGCCTGGAGCTCCAGCTCGAGGCCGGCGATGTTGCGGAAGTGGAGCAGCTCCAGGCGGTGCAGCCGGATGGGTCTGGGGCGGTCTGCGGCTAAGCTAAATCCAACAGGGACAGCTGTTGGATCCGATCCATCCGCCGTGGTCCCTGGGGCACCTCTCCCGGTGTTGGGCATGTAGCTCAGTTGGATAGAGCATCAGATTCCGGTTCTGAGGGTCGGGGGTTCGAGTCCCTCCATGCTCGTAGTTGAGATGGAACGGGGGAGACCCCGTCTCTAGACGCCTCCGCCGGAACGGGGGCTTTCTTTTTGGCCCAGGCCTGGCCTTGTGAGGTCGAGCCCCATGGCGCGGATGCCGCCCGGATCCACCACGAATCCCGCCTGGGTGAGGATCTCGAGAGCCTCCGGAGGGGCGGAGAGGGACACGCTGCAGCCCGCCAGCTCCCGCCTCAGCCGGCCCAGGGCGCAGCGCACCAGGGAGGTGATCACCTGATCGCGCCCGGGGTCGGCGGGATCGCTCAGCAGGTCCCAGAGGTTGGCGTTGAGGGCCAGGTCGCTGGTGGCCCGCAAGAATCCCACCAGACGGTTCTGGTGATCCTTCACGCCCAGGTGCCAGGTGCTGCGTTCCAGCACCTGGCACCAGCGCTCGGGACTGCGGGGCCGCTCGTCGCAGCCGAGCAACAGGCGATTGAGAGCCTCGGCGGCGGTTTCCTCCGCTGCTGCCAGATCAGCCTCGGGGGACTGGATCAGGTTGTATCCCTGCGGCAGAACTGGGGCCGAGCCGGAGGAGCGGAAAGGACTCAACAGGGAGGCAAGGCGATCAGGCGGCGGCATCAGCCGGTGTTCCGCATGCCGGCGGCGATGCCGTTGATCGTCAGCAGGGCACCCCGCAGCAGCTCGCTGCGGCTGTAGGTGCGGGCGTCACCGCCGCCCTGGCCGCTGATCGGACCTTCACTCATCGGGGGCTGGCGATTCTGGTCCCGCAGGCGGCGGAGCAGGGCCACCTGCAGGAACCCGAGCGGCACGATCGTGCGGTTGCGAAGATCGACCGAGAGCTGCAGGGCCGGATCGCCATCCAGCAGGCGGGTGTGGTTGCTGATCTGAAGCACCAGATCGCGGGTGCGGCCGAACTCGGTGGCGATGGCGCTGAAGATCGCCGCGAAGGCTTCGCGGTTCTCGGGGCGTCCCAGCGAGAGCACGTAGTGATGGGCCAGTTCCAGGTCGACCTTGGAGAGGGTCATCTCGACCTTGGAGATCAGCATGCGGAAGAACGACCAGCGCTGATACAACAGCTGCAGCAGTTCGATCTGGGAGGGGTCGCCGGCCACCTCCTGGTCGAGGGCCATGCCCACGCCATACCAACTGGGGAGCAGGAAGCGGCTCTGGGTCCAGCCGAACACCCAGGGGATCGCCCGCAGACTGGAGAGATCCTTAGCGCCGCTCTTGCGGCGGGCCGGCCGGCTTGAGATCTGCAGCTTGCTGATCTCTTCGATCGGCGTGACCTGCTGGAAGAAGGCAACCAGGTCGGGGTTGTCATGCACCAGGGCCCGGTAGTGGTCGCGGGAACGGGACGCCAGCCGCTCCATCAGGGCGTTCCAGCTGGGGGTGTCATCAATCGGGGCGCTCACCAGGCTGTTCTGGAGCACTGCGGTGGTCACCGTTTCGAGGTTGTAGAGGGCCAGCTCGGGGAGGGAGTATTTGGAGGCGAGCACCTCGCCCTGTTCGGTGATTTTGATGCGCCCCCTCATGGTGCCGCTTGGCTGGGCGAGGATCGCCTGGTAGGCCGGACCGCCGCCGCGTCCTACCGAGCCACCGCGGCCGTGGAAGATACGCAGGGCCACGCCGTGCTGGGTGGCGAGCTGTTGCAGGGCGATCTGGGCCCGGTGAATCTCCCAGTTGCTGGAGAGGAAGCCGGAATCCTTGTTGCTGTCCGAGTATCCGAGCATCACCTCCTGAAGCGGTTCGCTCTCCTCACCGCCGGTGATCAGGAGCTGGCGGTAGAAGGGATCGGCGAACAGGCGCCCCATCACGGCCGGGGCGCCCTGCAGATCCTCCACGGTCTCGAACAGGGGAATGACCAGCAGGTCGGAGCGGCGGGCCAGGGGATCCACCAGACCCGCCTCTTTGGCCAGGAGGAGCACCTCCAGCAGGTCGGACACCGTGTGACTCATCGAGATCACGTAGGTGCGGCAGATACGGGAACCGAACTCCTGCTGCAGCCGTTGCAGCATGCGGAACACGGCGAAGGTTTCGGCCGTGGATTCACTCCAGCGAGCCGCAGGCGGCAGCAGCGGGCGGCGGGTCTGGAGTTCGGCTAGGAGCCAGGTGATCCGTTGCTCCTCATCCATCGCGCCATAGGCCACCGGCAGCTGCAGGTAGCGGCTGAGTTCGTCGATGGCGTCGCTGTGACGGGTGCTCTCCTGGCGGATGTCGAGGCTGGCCAGGCAGAAGGAGAAGATGTGCACCTGGCTGAGCAATTCGCCCAGGGATTCGCAGCTCAGGCCGGTGGCCACCAAGCTGTCGCCCACCAGTTCGAGGTCGGCGCGGAACTCTTCGGCGGTGCCGTAGTGAAGGTCTGCACCGCTGGCTGCCGGGGTGAGGTTGCCCGGGTTGAGGGTGAGGCCGCCGCCGCCGCTCTCGAAGGGGGCCTCCCAGCCCGTCTGGTAGAGGTGTTGGTTGCGCTCGAGGGTGAGTCGCAACCGCTCCAGCACATAGCTGAGCTTGAGCCGGTAGGGCTCCAGCCGGTAGCGCGCTGCCCGCTCCTCGTAGATCTCGGGAAAGCGCAGCCGGTCCATCTCCAGGGATTCGAGCAGGGTGGAGCTCACCTGGCTCCACTGCATCGAAATGCTGAGTTGATCACGCAGTAGCTCCACCGATTTCACATAGCGCTGCAGCATCAATTCCCGCTGATAGCAGGCGGTGCGCCAGGTGATCTCCGGGGTCACCGAGGGGTTGCCGTCCCGGTCGGAGCCCACCCAGGAGCCGAAGGTGCAGAAGTCATCCAGGGGGGGTTGCACATCGGGGTAGCTGGCGGCCAGGGCCGAGCGGATGCGTTGCTGCAGCTTCGGCATCGCGTCGAAGAGCACCTGCTGGAAGTAGTGGAGCGCGTAATCCACCTCATCGAGCACCGAGGGTTTGAATTGGTGCAGTTCGTCGGTGCGCCACCAGAGGCGGATCTCCTCCTCCAATTGCTGGCGGTGCCGTTCGCGGGCCTCACGGCTGCCGCCACGGCCCTCCTCCAGCTGCTGGATCAGGGAGGCCACGCGGCGCTGCTTGTGGCGCACGGTGTGGCGCACGATCTCGGTGGGGTGGGCCGTGAACACCAGTCGGATGTCGAGTTCGCGCAGCAGGTTCTCGATCTGGGCCGGTGGCACCCCCAGGGCCCGCAGCCGCTCGAAGAGCTGCCGGAAGGTGGCCGGCTCGCTCTGGCTGGCGAGGGCCGGCAGGAAGGGATCGTTGATGCTGGTGGAGGGGCCGGTCTGGAGACTCGCGAGGTAGCTGTCTTCCTCGATGTGCTGCTCGAGGATGTTGACCAGCTGGAAATAGAGCGAAAAGGCACGGGCAGCTGCGATCCCATCGGCCAGATCCATGGCGTGGATCACCGCCACGATCGCCTCGCTGGCTCCGCTGGAGAAGCCCGGCGATTCCTGATCGGCTTCGATCTCGGCGGGCGAGAGGGGCCCGCTCAGTTCCTTCAGGCGGATCAGGCGTTCCACCTGGGCCGGTGGACATTCGCTTCGCAGCACCGTGAGCCAAAGGTCTTCGACCAACTCAAGCCGTTCCTCCAGCAGCCTCCCCACCGCGGCGGGAACTTCGGGGGTGGCGGCAGCGGCAGCAGGGGATCCGGCTATCGGCAACGACCCCGGAGGTGGGGGCGCTGCGGCTGGCGCTGGGGAGGGCGGCCGCATGGACAGCGGGAAAGCATTGGAGCGATTCATGATCATCCCAAAGCGTGAGCTGGGTCTGTCGCAAGACATGCCTCCAGAGCGATTTCCCGCGCTTCGAGGGCCGCGGCTTCGGCCGCCACGATCTCCCCCACGGGTTGGCCGGTTCGCTGAAGGGCGAGCCAGCGCATCGCCGTGTTGCCTCGGGTGAGCAGCATCTCCAGGCAAGGCAGCAGATTTCCAAGGCCCAGCGACCCGGCCAGGGGGGCCATCTCTTCGAGCTCCGCCCCGATCCAGTCCCGGGCCAAGATCGGGGCGCCGCTCTTCCAGTGGCGCAACTCCGCTTCCAGGCTGGAGCGGGCGGCGGCCCGGTCGTTGGCATCGGCGAGTTCGGCCAGTTCTTCCGGTGCAAGGGTGCTGGCCAGGAGCGGATCGAAGCGCCCAGGGTCCGCGAGGAGCTGCAGCAGGCGCAGCTCCGCAAAGGCGGCCACCGCCAGCAGCTCGAGCGGGTCGGCGATCAGATCGCAGATCCGCACCTCAATGCGGTTCAGGTCGTGGGGGCGGTCGTCACCGTTCGGGCGCACGGAGGTCCAGAGGTGGCGCACGTTGTGCATCGAGCCGGCGGCGAGCTGCTCCTCCATCCAGCGCACATAGTGCGGATGGTTGAGGAACAGGGGAACCTGGGGCGGCGTGATCGGGAACTGGAGCCATCGCTGGGAATGGGCCCCGGTGGCCTGGCCATCGAGAAAGGGAGAGCTGGCGCTCAGGGCCAGTAGCAGGGCCCCCTCGCAACGGAGCAGGCGCAGGCCGGCGAAGAGGGGCTCCATGGCCGTCAGACCAAAGTTGATGTGCACACTGGCGGTCACCACCCGGGTGCCGTAGGTCTGCTCGATGTGGGCGTGGTAGGGATTGGTGAGATCGGATCGCTCGAAGCGGTCGCTACCGCCGGTGGCCAAGGTGCTGCCAGGCAGCAGCGTGAGCCCCCGCGGCTTCAGCCAACGGCGTAGCCGTTGCCGCGGTTCCAGCAGCAGTTCCAGCTGCCGCTGATAGCTGGCATCGGGAGGGGTGGTGTATTCGAGGTTGCGGTGGTCCGGTTCGGTTACGAAGCCGGCCAGCGCCTGCGCCGCTTCTGCGGCGCAGCCCACCACCGTGCCGTCGGCGCGACCCGTGTACATCTCAACCTCGAAGCCCTTCAGCAACAGGTGGGGTGTGCTCATGGCAGGGCTCCGATAGGGGGCTCAAGACAAGCGAGGGCTTTGAGCATGCCACGGGCCTTGTTGAGGGTTTCCTGGTACTCCGAGGCGGGCACCGAATCGGCCACGATGCCGGCTCCCGCCTGCACCCTCACCCTCCAGCCTGCCTGGGCATCCCCGGGTTCAGGGGGGAGCACCACCATGCTGCGGATCGTGATCGCCGTGTTGAGGGCGCCGTTGAGGTCCACCGCTCCGTACACGCCGGAATAGGGGCCGCGGGCATTGGGTTCGAGAGCGTGGATGAGTTGCATGGCACGGATCTTGGGGGCACCGCTCACGGTGCCGGCCGGGAAGGAGGCCATCAGCAGATCCCAGATGTCATGGCGGGGATCGAGATCCCCCTCCACCTGACTCACGATATGCATCACGTGGGAGTAGCGCTCGATCACCATCAGGTCGCGCACCGCCACAGTGCCCGGCCGGCAGACGCGGCCGAGGTCGTTGCGGCCCAGATCCACCAGCATCACGTGCTCCGCCCGCTCCTTCGGATCGGCCAGCAGCTCCTGGGCCAGGGCCTCGTCCTCCCGGTCGTCGGCGCCCCGGTGGCGGGTGCCGGCGATCGGCCTGAGGGAAGCCTTTACGCCCCCTCCAGCACGCGGTTCAGCCTTCACCATCACCTCCGGGCTTGAGCCGATCAGGAACCAGTCGCCGAAGTTGAAGAACGCCATGTAGGGGGAGGGGTTCACCATTCGCAGGCTGCGGTAGAGATCGAAGGGATCCCGATCCACGCGGGCCTCCAGCCGCTGGCTCAGCACCAGCTGGAACACATCCCCGGCGGCGATGTGCTCGCGTCCCTGACGGACCGCGGCCTCGAAGTCCTCGCGGCTGCGGTTAGCGGTGGTGCCCACTTCGGCGCCGGGATGGTCGTGCCATTGCAGCGGTGTGATCTCCGGCGGCAGGGGAGCGTGCATGCGGGCTTCAAGGGCCTCGATCCGGCCGGCGGCCTGTTCCCACGCCTCTTGGGCAGTGACGTTCTGGACCAGGTTCACGTAGGCCACGGCGGTGATCTGGCGCTTCACCTGGTCGAACACCAGCAGGCTGTCGGCCAGCATCCAGTTCCCGTCAGGGGGGTCCCCGGGGGCCGGGGTGTGGACCGGAACGCTGGGTTCGATCCAGCGGATCAGTTCATAGCCCCAGGCTCCGAACAGCTGGCCGAGGGGGGGGAGCTCCGGCACGGGCGCCGGGCGGATCGGGGCAAGGCACTGGCGCAGCAGGTCGAAGGGATTCCCTTGCATCTCCTCGCGGCGGCCGTCGCGCCATTGCCACCGCGCATCCTGGCCCCGGCAGGTGAGGGTCCAGAGGGGGTCGCCCACCACCACACTCCAGCGGCCGAGCCGCTCGCCGCCCTCCACCGACTCCAGCAGCACCCCCTGACGTCCGCCAGCCCCCACCTTCAGCCAGGTGCTCAGCGGTGTTTCCAGGTCGGCGGGCCATCGCTTCCACAGGGGGATGAAGGTGCGGCCGCCGAAGGCCTCAACTCCCCGGGCGGCCTCCGCGAGAAAGGCGGAGCGGTGGGTGGCTGGATCGGAACCCGGCATCACGGCAGGCAAAAAAAACGGGGCTGTTCAGCCCCGCCGTTATAGAGCTTCGCGCTGGGCTTCAGACTTCGTAGGGCTCCTTGCCGCTGAACTTGAGGCTGGCGGGGTTGGGGTTGGCGCCGATTCGGCGGGGATTGTGGCCCACTTTTTCGCGGCCTTCATTCACCTTTTCAGAGAATACGCCATCCTTGGGATGGAGGAATTCGGTGTCACCACCGGGGTAGATCCGATAGATCTTGTAGTCTTCGATGCGGGGTTTGAATTTGGTGCGCAGTTGGGTGCCAAGCGCCAGGCACTGCTCTTTGCGGGAGAAATACATGATGTTTTCGCCTTTATTCATCTCGGCGGCTCCACCGGTGGGGAGCTCGAAGGCCTGGGCGGCGGAGCTGGTCCAGGTGATGGCGTATTTCTCTTCGGTTTCAGCAGAGTTGAGCAGGCCTCCCGTGCTGCCGATGTACTTCGGAAGTTGACCGTTC
>Ga0209401_1003209_pt1 | contig 10359 bp, 7 predicted proteins | sample M_140807_MF_Meta_FD_187318 | JGI IMG/M metagenome (GOLD analysis project Ga0209401, IMG submission 187318) | Freshwater microbial communities from Lake Montjoie, Canada to study carbon cycling - M_140807_MF_MetaG (SPAdes) (version 2) | ecosystem: Environmental > Aquatic > Freshwater > Lake...
CATATTTAATAATAAAATTATAGGCGCTCAAATGCTAGGCATTGATTTAAATAAACATAGTGCAGCGCATATATATAGGGCAGCACAGGAAGGTATTGCCTTTGCTTTTAGATATGGGTTGGATATTATGAGAGAAAATAATTTACAACCTTCTGTGATTAAAGCAGGCCAAGCTAATTTATTTTTAAGCCCTGTATTTACCCATGCTTTTGTAAATGCAACAGGGGTGCCTGTCGCCTTGTATAATGTAGAGGGAAGTGTGGGCGCTGCCTTAGGCGCAGGTATAGGGGCAGGTATTTATAAAGAATTAAAAGAAGCATTTGCAGATACAAAGCCTATTCAACAAATAGAGCCTACTGAAACAAAACTATATGACGCGCTTTATGAAAATTGGAAAAATAAATTAGCAAATATTTTATAAACTTTAATACACTATTTTATGTCAGTACTACTAGGAGAAAAAGAATTTTTTAAAGGTATAGGTCAAATTAAATACGAAGGCTTAGATAGCGATAACCCATTAAGCTATCGTTGGTATGATGAAAGCAAAATAGTAGCGGGTAAGTCCATGAAAGAGTGGTTACGCTTTGCAGTGGCCTATTGGCATAGTTTTACAGGTAATGGGGGAGATCCTTTTGGAGAGCCTACACATATATATCCATGGAATGAAAAACAAGATGCAGTGGCACGCGCCAAAGACAAGGCCGATGCAGCATTTGAATTTATTACTAAGCTAGGCCTTCCTTATTATTGCTTTCATGATGTGGATGTAGTAGACTATACCAATGATGTCAATGAAAACGATAGTCGCTTGCAAGCACTTACTGCTTATTTAAAAGAAAAACAAAAAGCCAGTGGTGTAAAATTATTATGGGGCACAGCGAATGTGTTTAGTAATAAGAGGTATATGAATGGGGCTTCTACCAATCCTGATTTTCATGTATTATCACATGCAGCAGCACAAGTAAAAGGGGCCTTAGATGCCACCATTGCATTAGGCGGTGAGAATTATGTATTCTGGGGCGGAAGAGAAGGTTATATGTCTCTTTTAAATACAAATATGAAAAGAGAGAAAGAACATTTGGCTAAGTTCTTACATACTGCCAAGGACTATGCAAGAAAAAATGGTTTCAAGGGCACTTTCTTTATTGAGCCTAAGCCTTGTGAGCCAACGAAGCATCAATACGATTATGATAGTGAAACAGTGATAGGATTTTTAAGACAATATGATTTACTAAACGACTTTAAATTAAATATTGAAGTAAACCATGCTACACTTGCAGGTCATACCTTCCAACATGAATTACAAGTAGCCGTGGATGCTGGTATGCTAGGTAGTATGGACGCCAACAGAGGCGATTATCAAAACGGATGGGATACCGACCAGTTCCCAACCAATATTAATGAGTTGGTCGAGTCCATGCTTATTATTGTAGAAGCAGGGGGCTTTCAAGGAGGTGGAATTAATTTCGATGCCAAGCGAAGAAGAAACTCCACCGACCCTGCCGATTTATTTCATGCGCATATTGGAGGCATAGATACTTTTGCTCGTGCCTTAATTACAGCAGATACTATTTTACAAAATTCTGAGTATAGGAAAATTCGATCTACTAGATATGCTTCTTTTGATGCAGGCAAAGGCAAGGAGTTTGAAGAAGGAAAGTTAAGCTTAGAGGACTTAAGAGCTTACGCAGTGGAAAAAGGAGAGCCTACTCCAATAAGTGGCCAACAAGAATTAATAGAAAACATTATTAATAGGTATATTTAGTAATGCAAGCAGTTGACAAAAAATTGGGTTTATGGACTAGTACTTCTTTAGTAGTAGGTAATATGATAGGGGCAGGTGTTTTTATGATGCCTGCAACACTGGCTAGTTTTGGAGGTATTAGTTTAATAGGCTGGGTTTGCTCTTCTATTGGTGCTTTTTTACTTTCAAAAGTATTTGCACATTTAAGTAATTTATTACCGGCAGCTAATGGAGGTCCTTATGCTTATTCTCAAAAAAGCTTAGGCGATTTTGCAGGATTTCTAGTAGCCTGGGGTTATTTATTTTCGGTATGGACTACAAATGCAGCTATTACTGTTTCGTTTGTAAGTGCTCTAAGTACTTTTATCCCTGCCTTAGCTACTAATTCAGTATTAGCTATTGTAACTGGTTTAACTACCATTTGGTTTTTAACTTGGATTAATTCTTTAGGCATATATACATCTGGCTTAGTACAATTAATAACTACAATATTAAAAATTGTACCCATTGTATTAATTGGCTTGGTAGGTTTATTTTATATTCAATGGGAAAATTTCTTACCCTTTAATACAAGCGGTACTTCTACTATTGCTGCTATTACAGCCACTACCACTTTAACCTTTTTTGCTTTTTTAGGTATTGAATGCGCTACTATTCCTTCGGGCAGTGTGGCTAATTCAGCAGCTACCGTAGCTAAGGCTACTACACTTGGAACGCTTATTGCAACCGTTGTATATATTTTAAGTACAGTAAGTATTATGGGTATGATACCAGCTTCTCAATTAAAAAATAGTGTAACACCTTTTGCCGATGCGGCTGTATTTATTTGGGGCCATGGGGCTGAGTATTGGGTGAGTGCAGGAGTTGCTATTGCTGCCTTTGGGGCTTTGAATGGCTGGATACTAATTCAAGGACAAGTTCCCTTCGCCATTGCTAAAGACAAATTATTTCCTGAAATTTTTATGCGCCTTAATAGTAAGGGAGTGCCTATGTTAGGGATAGTTATTTCAAGTGTACTTGTATCTGTTTTAATGAGTATAAATTATACTAAAGGTTTAGTAGAACAGTTTAAGTTTTTAATGCTAATGACTACTTCTGCTCTAATTATTCCTTATATTTTTTGCACCGCTTCTTATTTTATTTTGCAAATTAGATTGCCCTTTAGATCCAATAAATTTTTAGCTTCTGCTATTTTATTAGCTTCTCTTACTTTTATATTTTGTATGTGGGTAATGCTTGGTTTAGGACAAGAAGCTGTTTTCTGGGGCTTTTTCTTAATCTTGTCTTCTGTGCCTATTTATGTTTTTGCTGTTTGGAAAAGAGATAAAGTTTAACTTTATTCATAACAATAATCATAACAATATTCATATAATCATTTCACCGCTTTAAATTTCCTTCATGTCATCGCATTCGGAATTTGGAAAACTCAATTCTTTATTTATTAAAAAAGCATCTGCAGCATTTATTGACGATGCACATATGTCTAAGCATTGGGAAGCCTTAAATTATTTGGGCAAACCTTTAATGGATAAAGCACTTTTTGAATATGATGCGTTTGAAAAAATTTTAAAAGATAATGGAGTAGAAATTTTTTATTTTCCTGAAGACAGTTCAGTAAATATGGATTCTATTTATTGCAGAGATGCTTCTATTGCCACAAGCAAGGGCATGATTATTTGCAATATGGGTAAAGAGGGAAGAAAGAATGAGCCCTTGGCTCAACAAAAGGCCTATGAAGCAGCGGGTATACCAGTTTTAGGTGTGATTCAAGCACCTGGAACTATTGAAGGGGGCGATGTTGCCTGGTTAGATACTAAAACCTTGGCAGTAGGTCATACCTATAGAACCAATGAAGAAGGTATTAAACAAATTGCCGCTTTATTAAAACCATTAGGTGTAGAAGTCATTTCTGTACCGATGCCACATTATAGAGGCCCATCTGATGTATTTCATTTAATGTCTGTGTTAAGCCCTGTAGCCGATAATATAGCAGTGGTCTATTCTCCTTTAATTCCTATTGTCTTTAGAAATGAATTAATTGCAAGAGGTTTTGAATTAATAGAAGTACCTGAATCGGAATTTGATAGTATGGGTTGTAATGTACTAGCCTTAGCACCGCGTACTTGTTTAATGGTAAAAGGAAACCCGATTACTAAATCAAGATTAGAAGCAGCAGGTTGTAAAGTCATTGAATACGAAGGTGCAGAAATTAGTGTGAAAGGAGGCGGAGGTCCTACTTGTTTAACACGTCCAGTAACGCGTGATTAATTTTTAGCCTCATTTTAATAATATTAGGTTAATTAGTATACAGGCTAGGCTAATGCTGTTTAAACTTCAAACATAATCCAAAATATTACCTATTTTTAAGTAAGATGGAAAAATCATATAATAGACTCCTAGAAAATAATAAAAAGTGGGTAGCAGAACAGTTAGCCATCGACCCTGTTTATTTTGATAAATTATCGAATAGTCAAAATCCAGAATATCTATGGATTGGCTGTTCCGATAGTCGTGTGCCTGCTAACCAAATAACCGGCACCTTGCCTGGTGATATTTTTGTGCATCGCAATATTGCCAATTTGGTAGTACATAGCGATATGAATATGTTAAGTGTTTTATCCTATGCAGTAGAAGTGTTGAAAGTAAAGCATATTATAGTTTGTGGCCATTATGGTTGCGGAGGTGTGCTAGCTGCTATGGAAAATAAACAATTTGGGTTAATTGATAATTGGCTAAGACATATTAAAGACGTTTATCGCTATCATCATAAAGAATTGGATGCCATTGAAGATAAAACACAAAGAGCTAGAAGATTTGTAGAATTAAATGTGATTGAACAGGTGCACGATTTAGGCAAAACATCCATTGTTCAAAATGCTTGGAAAAACAATCAACCTTTACATGTTCACGGCTGGGTATATGACATACATGACGGGATTATTAAGGACTTGAATGTGAATTTTACCTGCACTAAGGATTTGCATAAAGTCTATCATTTAGATTAAATACAATTTATTGATTTTCAATAATTTATATAATATTAGGTATCTGATTTTTTTCTAGAGTTAATATTAAGTTCACATTTAGGTAACATTACGGTAACATTGGAATCTAATCTTTGCGGTATAAATATTTATACTGTGAAAAGGTTATTAATACTCATTGGATTTATCGCAATTGCAACTATATCTCAAGCTCAAAAAGCTAAATTAACTGGTAAAATTACTAGTTCAAAAAACGAAGCGCTTGCAAGCGTTTCTCTTACTCTAAACTCAGACAAGACACAGGTTTCAAAAACAGACGTTGAAGGAAGATATAGTTTTACTATTGACGTAGCTAAAAACTATACCCTTGTTTTAACCTATGTTGGTTACAAAAACAAAACAGTTCAAGATATTAAAGCAACTACTGCTGCTGAAGATTTAGTAGTAGATGTAGTATTAGAAGAAGCGAATTCAAAATTAGCAGATGTAGTGGTATCAGCTAACAGATCTTCTAACAAAGGTTCTACCGATAACGCTTTAATCTCTTTTCAAAAGAATACCAATACAGTGGCTTCTGTAATTTCTGCAGAAACTATTAAAAGAAGTCCAGATAGAAATACAGCAGAAATTTTAAAAAGAACACCAGGTGCATCTATACAAGAAGGTAAATATATCATTGTAAGAGGTTTGGCTGATAGATATAACCAAGCTATGTTAAATGGTATTTTATTAACAAGTACCGAGCCTGATCGTAAAACTTTCTCTTTCGATTTATTCCCATCTCAAATTATTGATAATATTATTATTAATAAAGCATTCGTTCCAGAATTACCTGGTGAGTGGGCGGGTGGTTTAATTCAAGTAAACACAAAAGATGTACCTTCTAAGAATTTCTTTAATATTCAATTAGGTACAAGTGCCAATAGCTTAATTACTGGCAAGGATTTCTTTAAAGATAAAGGTGGTAAAACCGATTGGTATGGTATAGATGATGGTACAAGATCTTTACCTACAGGCTATACAACAAAGTCTAATTTTGATACATCTAGCATTGCTGCTAAAACAGCATTAGGTAAAACAATGTCAAATAATTGGGCTCCAGTGCAAACAACAGCAAAACCAAATGTAAACATGCAAATGAATGGTGGTTTTGCAGGTACTTTATTTGGTAAAAAAATTGGGGGAATGATTGGTATTAGTTATGCGAATGCCTACCGTTTTCAAGATAATACAAATAACCAAAATGGTATTAGTAATGATAAATTCGTCCCAATTACCGAATTAAAAGATAGCAAATACTTCCAAGACATTAATATGGGTGCTATTGCTGGTTTATCAATGTTCTTAAATCCATTAAATAAAATTAGTTATAAGGCTATTGTAAATGTTAAAACAGCAAATACTTATAACTCAAGAATGGGTACCGACTTCTCAAGAGGAGATTTATTAAAAGGCAATGAGTTTGTTTTCGGACAAAACGTATTTTTCACTAATCAATTGAATGGTGAACATAGTTTGTCTAGTAAATTGAAGTTTAATTGGTATGGAGCCTTTAATATTTTAGATTCTTATTCTCCAGACCAAAGAAGAATTCTTTATACAAAAAGTATAACTGGAAGCGACCCTTATGTATTAAATATTTCAAATACTTTATCACAACAATCAGGTAGTAGAATTTTCCAAACTTTGTCTGATTATATTTATACAGCAGGGGGTGATTTAACTTTCAAAATAAATCAACAAAATACTATTAAGGCGGGTTATATGGGCCAAGTAAAAGATCGTTTATATGATGCTCAATTATTTGCCATTACCATGCCAAGAGATAATCCAGCATTAAGATTGTTACCAGCAGAATCTGCTTTTGTGCCTGAAAATTTTGGTACTGGTACAGATAATAAATTTGCCTTTAACTCTATTCAAAATAGAAATTTCAGATACTTAGCCAACACCATTTTAAATGCAGGTTATGTACAGTTTGACAATAAATTTTCTGAAGGTTTAAGAGTGGTTTGGGGTTTAAGAGTAGAAAATTTTGACCAATTAGTAGGATCTGTGAAGAAATGGGATCCTCGTCATACTTATTCTAAGGTTACCGATTACTTACCTGGTGTGAATGCAACTATCAAAGTAAGCGATAAATCAAATTTAAGAATTACTGGTTCTCAAACTGTAATTCGTCCAGAATTAAGAGAATTATCTGCTTTAAGTATTTATGACTTTGAATTAAACGCATCAGTATCTGGTAATCCATCATTAAAGCGTACAAAAATTACCAACACCGACCTTCGTTATGAAGTTTATCCTGCAGCAGGAGAATTGTTCACAGTAGGTGTATTCTACAAGAACTTTGATAATCCTATAGAAAGTATTTATCAAGAAGCTTCAGGTGGTTCAAGTTTATTCTCTTTTCAAAACGTTTCAAAAGCAACTGCCTTTGGTTTTGAAATAGAAGCACGTAAAAAATTAACTACAAGATTCACCTTACAAGCAAACGGTTCATATATTAACTCAAAAATTGATGACGCTGCTTTAAATGTAAGTAGAGCATTACAAGGTCAATCACCTTATATCATCAATACTGGTTTATTATACGACGTGGTTGAAAAAGGGTTCAATGCCACTGTATTATTTAACCAAGTGGGTAAGAGAATTTACTTAGTAGGAGACATTCAAGCAGGTGCAGGTTCTCCTGATGTATATGAAAACCCAAGAGCCTTGGTTGATTTCCAAATAAGCAAGAAATTTTCAAATAATAAAGCAGAAATTAAATTTACCATTTCTGATTTACTAAACCAAAGACAAATTTTCTACCAAAATAATAGTAGTAATACTGGATATGATAAAGCAAATGATGCTACACGTTTTTCTAGAAAATTTGGTACTACTTATGGCGTAACAATCAACTACTCTTTATAATATAACAAAATCAAAAAACTTTTTTTAAATACAACAACAATGAAACAATTATTTATTTTATCTCTAGCTTTTTTAGCCGTAACTGGTTGCAGAAAGATTGAAACCGATGGCGAAAAAGAAATCTTCGTAGTTACGAAGGAAGTTGCTCCTGTAGGTGTGGTATCAAATACCATTACTTTATCAGGTAAAATTACAAAAGACACTACTTTATTTGCAAAAGACGTAAACTACCTTTCAGGTTTAGTATATGTAACAAATGGTGTTACACTTACAGTAGAAGCTGGTGCAAAAGTACAAGGTAAATCAGGTGCAAATGTGGCAGCCTTAGTTATTTGCCGTGGTGCTAAAATAGTGGCAAAAGGTACTGCTGACAAACCTATCGTATTTACTTCTGCTCAACCAAATCCTGCTTCAGGTGACTGGGGTGGTATTGTTTTATTAGGAACTGCGACTGTAAACCAAGCATTAACTTGGAAAGGTGCTGCGGTTACTGGTTTAACTTCAGTTGAGGGTGGTGTAAACGATACAGAAGTGGGTTATGGTTTAGCTGGTTCTGGAGATGCAGCTTTTCTTAAAGGAAACGATGCTGACAACTCTGGTTTTTTACAATATGTAAGAATTGAATATGCTGGTTATGCTTACCAACCAGATAATGAATTGAATAGTTTAACAATGGCTGGTGTGGGTAATGGTACAACTATTGACCATATCCAAGTTACTTATGCAAAAGATGATGCTTACGAGTGGTTTGGTGGTACTGTAAACTGTAAGTATTTAATTGCTTACAAAACACAAGACGATGATTTTGATACAGACTTTGGATATTCTGGAAACGTTCAGTTTGGTATAGTTTTAAGAGATTCAGTTATTGCCGATATCTCACAATCTGAAGCATTTGAATCAGATAACGATGGTAAAGGTTCTTCATTATCTCCAAAAACAACAGCAGTTTTCTCAAATATTACTGCAATCGGACCAAAAGCAACTTTAGCTAATACTGGAAATAGTTTATTTAGAGCTGGTGCGCATATTAGAAGAAATACAGGTATTTCTATCATGAACTCAATTATTGCAGGATGGCCTGTTGGTCTTAATTTTGATGTTGCATTAGGAAATGTAGATAAGAACATTGATGATAGTACAATTAGAATTAAAAACGTTACACTTGCCGGTAATAAATCAGATTTAACTATAAGTGGTACATCTACTGTTACAGGTTCAAATTTAGCTTCAGCCTCAGCTTTATTAGCTTGGTTCTCAACTCCTGCATTTGGTAATGTAATTTTAACAAATGCTACTCCTGATGCATTAAAATTAATTCAACCATTTAACTACACAAGCCCTGATTTTACACCATATGCTAATGCTGGCGCAGGTGCAGTTTCAACAGCAACAACTATTGACAAATACGGTGTAGGAAATATAGCATCAACATTAGGTTCATTAGGTTTAAATAGTAATATGTCATACCAAGTAAACGGTAGCTTTACAGATTCTAAATTACAAAATGCTTTCTTTGATAAGACAGCTACATTTAGAGGTGCAGTTGCTACATCTGGTGAAAACCAAACTTGGTGGAAAGGTTGGACAATATGGAAATAAGCTAGTATTTAAAAAATTGTTAGATTCTATATACAAAAGCGTCCCGAATTTCGGGACGCTTTTTTTATGTAAATGAAAATAGTAATTGAATAAATAATGGAGCCAAGTATAACTTAATAATATAAAGTACCCTAAAATTTAACGTTACTTCTTAATTTATATACTCTTCTACAAATTTTTCGCAGTACGCTTTTATTAAAGTCCTTACACTTCTAAACTGCTCATTAATTTCATCTTCTGTGCCTATTGCTTTGGCTGGGTCAGGAAAATTATAATGTAGTTTCACTGCCTTGGTAGGAAAATAAGGGCAACGCTCTTCAGCATTGTCACAAACGGTAATGACATAATCAAAATTTATATCAAAGTATTCTGTAATATTATTTGAGGTATGACTTGAAATATCAATACCTATTTCTTGCATAGTAGCTATGGCCTTTGGGTTCACACCATGTGTTTCTACGCCTGCTGAATATACATGGGCTTTACCTTCAGTCATAGCAGCTAAAAACCCATGGGCTATTTGACTTCTGCAACTATTGCCTGTACATAATACTAAAATATTTTTCATAAGCTTCATATCGAAATAGTTAATTCAAAATTACTTTGTTTTTATTACATAAAAAAGCCCAGTCTTTTAAGGACCAGGCTTTCCATTCTCAAACTCATATGAATACTAAGCGTTGAAAGCGTCGGCTACGCCTTTATGTAAAATTTTTCCTGCTTTTATATTTAAGCCTTTTGCTAATGCTGCATTTTCAACACATGCTTTTTCCCATCCTTTATTCGCAATAGCAATAGCATAAGGTAAAGTAGCCTGTGTAAGTGCACGTGTAGAAGTTTGTGGAACTGCCCCTGGCATATTGGCCACACAGTAATGCAAAATATTTTGCTCCATGTAAACAGGGTTCTCGTGCGTAGTAGGTTTGCATGTTTCAATACAACCTCCTTGGTCCACAGCTACATCAACTACTACGGTGCCTGCTTCCATTAAAGCTAAATCGGCTTTCTTAATTAAATGCGGCGCTTTGGCACCATGTAATAATACAGCACCTATCACTAAATCAACAGTAGGTAATTTTTCTTGAATAGCCATTACGGTAGAATACT
>Ga0209401_1003211_pt1 | contig 10350 bp, 8 predicted proteins | sample M_140807_MF_Meta_FD_187318 | JGI IMG/M metagenome (GOLD analysis project Ga0209401, IMG submission 187318) | Freshwater microbial communities from Lake Montjoie, Canada to study carbon cycling - M_140807_MF_MetaG (SPAdes) (version 2) | ecosystem: Environmental > Aquatic > Freshwater > Lake...
CGGTGGTGTCGACGTCGGGGCGCCTCCATCCGGTCGAGGTGTGCTATGGCCGGCGCGGTGATCAGCGGGAGCTGGTCGATCAGGTGGCCGACGCGGTCGGGCAAGCGCTCAAGGGCTCGACGGGCCACGTGCTCGTGTTCCTCCCTGGCGTCGGGGAGATCATGCGATCGGCCGACGCAATCGATCCGCTCGCCGACCGGCAGGGGCACTCGGTCGTCATCCTCCATGGCGAACTGCCGCCGGAGCAGCAGGATCGCGTTCTCGAAGAGACTGGCGGACGGAAGATCATCCTCGCCACGAACGTGGCCGAGACGAGCCTGACGATCCCCGGCGTCGGCGCCGTCGTCGACTCTGGGATGGTCCGTCAGATGCGTGTCTCGAGCGCGACGGGGCTGCCGCGGCTCGAGCTGATCCCGATCTCGCGGGCCTCGGCCGACCAGCGCGCCGGCCGCGCGGGGCGCACCGGGCCCGGCGTCTGCTACCGGCTGTGGGACGAATCGTCGCACCAGCACCGCCCCGCCGCCGATCTCCCCGAGATCCTCCGCACCGATCTCGCCGGCCCGCTCCTCCAGCTCCTCGCCCTCGGCGAGGCCGAAGGCTTTCCCTGGCTCGACGCCCCCCAGCCCGAGGCTTTTCAACAGGCCCTCCGGCTCCTCGGGATGCTCGGAGCGATCGAGACGGAGGGGGCGAAGACGACGATCACGCCGCTGGGGCGAGAGCTGGTCCGCCTTCCGGCCCACCCGCGCCTCGCCCGGCTCCTGCTTGCCGGGGCCCGGCATGGGGTGCTCCGGGAGACGTCGGTGGCCGCGGCGATGCTCTCCGAGCGGGATCCCTTCCGCACCGCCGCCCATGGCCGCAGCGGCCCGCGCGACCGGATGACCGTTCGCACCCGCTCCGATGTCGTCGACCGGGTCGCGGCGCTGCAGATGTTCCACGCCGGGATCCCCCTCGGCGGCCATCCGTCGACGGCCGACCTCGATCCCCATCCGGGCGGGGCACGGACGGTGCTCCGGGCGGCCGAACAGCTCTACCGGCTCGTCGACGTCGAGCTCGCACCGCGCGCCGCCGATCCGGCCACGGCGCTGATGCGTTCGCTCCTCGAAGCCTTCCCCGACCGGCTCGCGAAGCTCCGGCCCGGGGCCAACGACCGGGCGACGATGGTCGGCGGACGCGGCCTGCGCCTCGACGGCGGATCCCGAGTCCGGCAGGAGCCGCTCGTCCTGGCGATCGATCTCGACGACGGCGGCGGAGAAGCCCGCGTCCGGCAGGCTAGCGCCGTCGAGCGCGAGTGGCTCGACGACGAGGGGCTCCATGCCAATCTCACCAGCGGCGAAGAGCTTCTTTACAGCCCCTCGCGCCGTCAGGTGGAGGCCCGCCGACGCACCGCCTGGATCGATCTGGTCCTCGACGAGACGCCGGTGGCGATCAGCGACCCGGCCGCCGCCGCAGCCCTCCTTGCCAGTGTCGCCCGGCAGGAACCGGCCCGCAGCCTCCCCGATCCCGATTCGGCCGCCGGCCGCTTCCGGCTCCGAGTCGATTGGCTCGCGCGGACGATGCCCGACCTCGACTTGCCGACCTTCGACGACGACGCCCTCCTGGCGATGCTTTCCGAGGTCTGCCACGGGCTGCGGTCGCTCGACGAAGTGCGGGCCGCCGACTGGCTCATCCGTCTCCAGGGGGCGGTCGGCTGGGAGCGGCTCCCCCTCGTCGATCGCCTCGCGCCGGCCGAGCTCGAGCTGGCCGGAGGCCGCCGCTACCGGCTCGACTACCGCCCCGACGGACCACCGATCCTCGCCGTCCGGATCCAGGAGCTGTTCGGCACGCTCCAGACGCCGCGGGTGGCCGACGGCCGGGTGCCGGTGCTTGTCCATCTTCTCGGGCCCAACCACCGTCCGCAGCAGGTGACCTCCGACCTCGAGAGCTTCTGGCGCACGACCTACCACGAGGTGCGGAAGGAGCTGCGGCGCCGCTACCCGAAACACCCCTGGCCCGACGATCCGCTCACCGCATCCCCGCCGCGCCCCCGCCCGCGCGCTTGACAGACTGCTGCGATCGACGGAGCCACAGACGTGCTACGACCCGCCGAACCGCACCTCCTCCCTCGGCGCCACCGTCATGGCACGTTTGACCGGGCGCCGGTTGTGCGGAGCGTGCGCAGGGGACGGCGCGTGCCTCTGGTGTCGTTTATCGCGCGTGCAACGGCTCGCTTTTCCGGGCTGATGATCTTCGCTGCCCCGCGTCGATCGTCACCTCTGCCGGCCCGCTCCCACGGACCGGCACAGTCACATCCCCCGGGAATGAAGCAGGAGTCCCCCCATGCGTCGAGTGGTCGTGTTGATGGCGATCGTTGCCACCCTCGTGGTGACCGGTGTTTCGAATGCCCAGCAGATCCGTGGCCAGCAGGTCGGTGCCCAGCGCAACGGGCCGGTCGCGAAGCTCGTCGAGCTCGAGCGACGCAAGAACGAATGGCTCCGTCAGCGGTTCCTCGGCCGGTGATCGAGTTTGTCGCAGCGGCGCGGCCCGTCGGGGCACCACCTCCCCCCCCCGGTGCCGATCGATGAGGCCCGCCGCTCGCGACTGGCTCGACGGATTGAGACGGTTCTCCGCGGAGCACCGGCTCTCCAGGCCACAGCGGCCGGAGCCGGTGCCCGTGGAGACCGGTGCCAGGCATCTCCCCCGCATCACGAACAGCTCACCGGTACTCGTCGCCCAGACCGAGATCCTCGCCGCCCACGCGGCTGCTTGGGGCCTCTCGACGCTCAACAAACTCGCGGCGACGTTCCCCGACGGAGCGATCGTTGTCACCACCTCGCCTCCCGGACTGTCCGCGTGGGACAATCTGATCGCGAGCCTCCCCGCGCCCCTGGCGGAGCGTGTGGCGACCGCCACGGAAATCGTATACCGCGGCTGGTGCATGCGCTCCCCCGATGAGGCCCACCGGCTCCACGCCGTGGTCTGGAGCTGGATCAAGGCTCCGCTCCCTCCCCAGCGTCGGGCCGACTTCGCCCCCTTTCCGATCGCCGAGAGCGCCGACTACTGGGTTCTCCGCTACGGCCATTCCGGCGGCGGTGAAGGGGAACCCAGCGCCGATCTCTTCGCCTGGGACGGGACCGCGGCCAGGCTTCTTGCCACCGGCATCACCGAGCGTTTCCGCTCCCGAGGCTGACAAGCCCCGGCGAGGCCCTTGGCAGCGGGCAAGCAGGTCCGGTATCCTGTGCCCCTTGTCCTCCTCTCCTTCTGGAGCCGCGTCGTGCCCCACCCGTCCGCTTTCGTCCGCCTCTTCTTGCCGCTGTTCGGGCTGCTTCTGGCGCTGGCCGCGACCGAAGCCTCCGCCCAGCAGCCCAAACCCCGCGCTGCCGCCAAGAAGCCGAACATCCTCGTCATCTGGGGTGACGACATCGGCACGTGGAACATCAGCCACAACAACCGCGGCATGATGGGCTACAAGACCCCAAACATCGACCGCATCGCCCGCGAGGGCGTGTCGTTCACCGATTACTACGGCCAGCAGAGCTGCACTGCGGGGCGCGCGGCGTTTCTGGGGGGCAACGTGCCGGTCCGCACGGGGATGACCAAGGTCGGCCTCCCCGGCGCCAAGGAGGGCTGGCAGAAGACCGATGTCACGATCGCCACCGTGCTCAAGGCCCAGGGCTACGCCACCGGCCAATTCGGTAAGAACCATCAGGGGGACCGCGACGAGCATCTCCCCACGATGCACGGCTTCGACGAGTTCTTCGGGAATCTCTATCACCTCAACGCCGAGGAGGAGCCGGAGCACCGCGACTACCCGGGCGACAAGAAACTCGCCAACGGCAAGACCTTCCGCGAGACCTATGGCCCCCGCGGCGTGCTCAAGTGCAAGGCCGATGGCAAGGGCGGGCAGTCGATCGAAAACACCGGACCGCTGACGAAGAAGCGAATGGAGACGATCGACGAAGAAACGCTCGCCGCCGCCAAGGACTACATCCAGCGGCAGGTGAAGGCCGGGGAGCCCTTCTTTTGCTGGTGGAACGCCACGCGGATGCACTTCCGCACTCATATGAAGGAGGCGAGCCTGGGGAAGTCGGGGCAGGACGAGTACGGCGACGGCATGGTGGAGCACGACGGCCACGTCGGCGAGCTCCTCCAGGCCCTCGATGACCTCGGCCTCGCCGACGACACGATCGTTCTCTACTCCACCGACAACGGACCCCATTTCAACACCTGGCCCGACGCAGCCACGACGCCCTTCCGCAGCGAGAAGAACTCCAACTGGGAAGGTGCCTACCGGGTGCCGGCCTTCGTCCGCTGGCCGGGAAAGTTCCCGGCCGGCACGACGGTCAACGGGATCGTGTCTCACGAGGACTGGCTGCCGACACTCGCCGCCGCGGCCGGGGCCCCCGACATCAAGGCGAAGCTCGCCGAAGGGGTCGAACTCAACGGGCGGAAGTACCGCAACGCCATCGACGGCTACGACCAGACGGCGTATCTGTCGGGGAAGTTGGAGGCCTCGCCGCGGAGCGAGTTCTTCTACGTCAACGACGATGGCCAGATTGTGGCGATCCGCTACGACGACTGGAAGGCCGTGTTCCTCGAGAACCGCGGGGTGGCGTTAGAGGTGTGGCGTGAGCCGTTCATCGAGCTGCGGATTCCGCTCCTCTTCAACCTCCGCCGCGATCCTTTCGAGAAGGCGCACCCCAACGCCACGGTCTACAACGACTGGATGATCGACCACGCCTTCGTGGTGGTGCCGCTCCAGCAGATCGCCGGGAAGTTCCTGATGTCGATGAAGGACTACCCGCCGAGCCAGTCGCCCGGGTCGTTCAATCTCGACAAGATCCAGAAGCAGATCGAAGCCGCTGGCGCCGGCCGCTGACGAGTCGTTTCTACAAAAACCCAGACGCGGGGTGCCCGAGCGGGCACCCCGCGTTTTTTTGCGTCTGGCTCCCACGTGGCTTCGGGGTCGCCCGTGCCCCGTCGCCGGACGCTCACTTCGGCCATCGTGGCCTCCGTTCGCTCGAAGCCTGCTCGCTCCGCCATCCATGGCTGCGCTCGCATCCTACGCCGGCTCTCGGAGCACGGGCGCCCCCTCGCTTCGAAGCGTTGAGGGGCACGATTAACCCCGGCACAGAGGGGTCGCCCCGCGGGCGTCTCTTCAAAACTTCTGAATGGCGTCGAATCCGAGCATCGTTTGATTCGTGCTCACGCCGTCGTTGAAGGGAAGCACGCCACTTCTTCCACTGAAGAAATCCCAGCGGAAGCAGGGGCGAACGAGCACATTCGCATTCGGCACCCAGTTGGGGCCGACGGTGAGCGAGAAGTAGTTGCCAGGCAAGGGGACGTGATTCGGGTTGCTCGGCCGGTTGAGCCCGACACGCGTGCCGTCGACGTCGTCAAACCACTCAAACCGGGCGCCCCACTTCCAGGTGTCGCTGGCTGACCAATAGAGATACTGATCGATGCCGGTCCACAGCGCCGTGCTGCCATCGGCGAGCCCCTGGGCCTGGGTGCCGAGCCATTGATGAAAGACATACTCGACGTTGTCCGTCGGGCGGACTTCGAAAATCAGGCTGTAGCGGGTGCGGTTGGCCGAGGCGAGGATCGGCTGCGGCTGGAAGACCGGGGAGAAGTCGTCGCACTCGTTGCCGCTGATGATCGCAAACGACGTGGCGAGGGAATTGTCGTCATTCTTGAGGCGGGCACGGCCGAGGAAATTGGCCCGGGCGTAGCCCGAGGAGAGGGCGTTCCAGCCGTTGACGAGGCCGGCGTTGACCTCGAGGTTGTCGGTCGCGCGCCAGTTGGCGAGCCCGCCCCAGTGGGTGAACGGGCCGGCGAATTGATAGCTGTAGGCTTTCGTGTAGAAGAAATTGCCGACGGCGGGCAGGCCTTCGTAGCCCACCACTGAGTAGAAGTGGCCGAGTTTGACGTTGAGATCCTTACTCCCCGCCTCGGCGTAGAGCTGCGGCATCGCCAGCCCGTAATACTCGCCGCTGTTCCAGTCATGCGCGCGACTGGGGCTGACCTCCCATCCGGTCGACTGAGCGAGGAGAAAATCCTCTCCGTAAATGAGATCAGCCCGATAGCCGAGCCCGGCCTCGCCGTCACCGGGGAGCGTCTGCTCGCCGACGAGGTAGACCTGATTGAGCATCGGTTCGTTGGCCCGGTCGACGGCGTTGTAGGGGCCGTTGAACTTGCTGGCCGGACTGGCGAAGTTGCCCATGAAGCCGCCGTCGAGCCAGCCGTAGACCCCCGCGCGCTCGGGCTTCCCGAACAGATACCACTCCTGACCCATGGGAATGACGCCATCCATCACGTCGTCGTTGACCCTCGGGTCGAAGCGCTCGAACTGCCCCACCTGGTCAGCCCGGCCCACGAAATCAGAGTCCTGCGACTGCGCTGCGGCTGCCATGACCCCAGTGGCCATGATTCCCGTCACGAGCCGCACCACACCCGTTCGCCACCTCGGTTGCCCCAAACTCATAAGTAAATCCCTCTCTTTGATCGCCACCCCATGTCGCCGAAGGAAACGTTCCTTTCGTCTCCCAAAGACCCCGCTTGATCCATCGGCAAAAGCCCCGGCACGACCGTCATCAGTGGACCGTGCGGAGGAACCGTCACAGTTCGCCTGCCCCGGAGCCCCGATCCGCACGCGCTTCCACGGCTGCCCATTCCCCCCAAGCCGTCGATCCGCGAGGCCGACGGAGGCGCTGGTCCCCCGGTCGCGGCTCTCCCGGGGGGGAGTCCTCAAGGGAGACAGACAGAGACGCCGATGGAACGGGCTGTGCGGGTCGTGCGGAACGAGGGGGATCTGCGGATGAGGGGGGAGGCTTCGTGCGAGCAATACAACGGATTCTGATCCTTGCGGGAACGGTCTGGCTCGCTGCTTCGGCAGGAAGAGCCTCGGCTCAGACCTACGGCATCGACTTCCGCAACACCCTCATGCCCGCCTCCGGCGGCATGGCGGGCACGAGCGTCGCCGCTCCTCAGGATTTTGTCTCGGCGATCAATGGCAACGCCGCGGCCCTCACGCAGTATGAGGGGACCCACTTCACGATCGGCGGTGCCTTCGTCGGCCCGACGGCCCGACTCTCGCAGGCTGCTCCCCTCCCGCTCCTCGGCGTCCAGCCGTTTTCCCAAAAGAGCGAAACCCCGGGAGCAATCGTGCCGGCGATCGGCGTCTCCCAGCAGCTCGACGGCTTCGCCCTTCCGACGACAGTCGGGATCGCCGTCCTCGGCGCGGCCGGTGGTGGCTCGAGCTATGTCCAAAATCCGGCCAGCAACGGCACCTCCGCCTACCTCCTGTTCCTCGAGTTCGCCCCGTCAGTGGCCGTGGCCCTCACGGAGAGGCTCTCGGTGGGCGCGACGATGTTCATCGGCGACGGCTACGTCTCGGGGCCGTTCGTCGGCGTCAGCAACATGACGAATGCCTACGCCCTCAGGGGAGGGGTCGGGATCGATTACCTCGTCGGAGATGCCACGCGCCTCGGTGCTTATTACCATTCGACGCAAGCCTTCCGGTTTCCGAACGAGGCGACTCTCTTCGGCCAATCGCGCCCCATCGGCGTCGACATGGGCCTGCCGCAGACGGTTGGCATGGGGATCTCCAACGAGTCACTCATGAATGGAAAGCTCCTTCTGGCCGCTGATGCCCTGTTCCTCGACTGGGACTCAGCCGCGCTCTTCAAGAGCATCTACAACCCGCAGTGGGTGATGCAGCTCGGGGCGCAGTACCGCGCCACCGACCGGCTCAAGCTCCGGGCCGGCTACGCCTTGGCCGAGAATCCGATCGACGACGGCTTCGGGACGTCGATCGGGCCGGTCCAGGTGCCAGGCGGGATTCCGGCGGTGAAGTACGTGCAAAGTCCGTTTGCGATCGTCAACGAACACCGCATGTCTGCCGGCTTCGGTTACAGCGACGTGATCCCCGGGCTCGACTTCGACGCCTTCGCCGGCGGGATGTTCCCGGCGACAGAGTTTCTCGGCAACTCGACCCGCGTCGACATCTGCAGCTACTGGGCCGGCCTCGGCTTCACCTGGCACTTCGACCGCCCGACACCGCGACCGAGTCCTGCCCGCTCATGAGCCCCGACCGCGCCAGCAGCGAGCTTGTTCGATCGATCGTGTTCTTCCTGACCACGGCCGTCGCGCTGACGTTCTTGCTGTCGACGTCGCTGCGAGCACAGATGGAAGTCCTGCAACGACGCGCCGGAGAGGGGTGGACGGACGGGGAAGAGGAGTTCGAGACCGACCGCGATACGTTCACCTTCGCCCCGACCACGGCCGGGGCCGGCCGCACGATCACGGAAGCCTCGTATTCGTTTATCGACAACGCCACTGGCCCCGAGGCTCACAGCTTCCCGGAGCTCCTCGTCCGCCGCGGGATCGGCGACCGCTTCGAGCTGCGACTCGGCGTCAACTACGAAGCCGGTGGCCCCGGGCTCGCCTCTGGAACTCAGGTCGGCGGGGAGGATCTCGTCTCCGAAGAGGAGAGCCGGATGCTCTATGGCGCCAAGCTCGAAACGACCGATCAAGCCGGCTGGATCCCGATGTCGGCCCTCGTGATCCAGGGATTCACGCCGCTCTACGGGCCGACGCACCAATCGACGATGATGTTGGGCGAAGCCTGGGCCTATCGCTTCGCCAACGGCTGGGAATGGCGCTCTGCCGTTCGCTACGGCACCGGTTGGGCCGAGGAGGACTTCTTCAACCAGTGGGCCCCCTCCACGGCCCTCAAGATCCCGCTCGGGGAGCGGTGGGAGGTGCACGCCGAGTACTTCGGGATCATGACCACCGGCAAGGAGAAGGCGATCAACGTCCAGTATGGAAGCTGCGGCGGCCATGTCCTCCTCACGAAGGACCTCGAGCTCGGCCTCCGTTTCGGCTGGGGGCTCAACGACACCTCGCCAAACTTCTTCGCCAACACCGGGATCGGCTACCGCTACTAAAATCCCCTCTGGCCACAATTTGCGGTTCCGTTTCCCGTCGGGTAAGAGTGCTCGCTCAAAGTCTCCTCCGCGTCAGCCCAGGACACCTCGATGACTCCGCGAATCCTCCTCACCACGACCTCCTTCCAAGACACGCCCGGCCCCCACCACGCGGCGCTGGCTGCCACCGGCTGGGAGATCGTCACCGCCCGCGGACCGCTCTCCGAGGCCGACACCCTCCCCCTCGTTGGCGAGATCGACGGCTACCTCTGCGGGGATGATGCGATCACGCGGCAGGTGATCGAGAAGGCCACGCCCCGGCTCAAAGTGCTCTCGAAGTACGGGATCGGCGTCGACAAGATCGACGTCCCTGCCTGCACGGCGAAGGGGATCCCGCTCCTGTTCACCCCCGGCGTCAACCACACGACCGTCGCCGAGCACTGCATCCTCCTCATGCTGGCGCTCGAGAAGAATCTCCTCTTCCACACCGACTCGACTCGCACCGGCGGCTGGCAGCGGGCCACCGGCCACGAGCTGATGGGCCAGACGATTGGGATCGTCGGGATGGGGCGGATCGGCCGGGAAGTGGCGATCCGGGCCCGGGCCTTCGGAATGCCGGCGGTCGGCTACGACCTCCACTGGGACGACGCCTTCGCCGCCGCCCACGGCATCCGGCGTGCTGCGAGCCTCGTCGATCTCTTCGGGCTCGCCGACATTGTCTCTCTCCACACGAATCTCACCCCCGAGACGCGTGACCTCGTCCGCGCCGAGACGATCCGGCAGATGAAGCCGGGGGTGTTGATCGTGAATTGTGCCCGCGGCGAAATCGTCAATTCGGCCGACATGGCCGAGGCCCTGCGAAGCGGCCGGGTGCGCGGCTACGGCACCGACGTCCTCGACACCGAGCCGCCGCCGGCTGGCCACCCGCTCACGAACCTCCCGACGTGTCTGGTCACGCCGCATGTCGGCTCACGCACCCACGAGAGCGTCCAGCGGCAGGCGATGGCGGCGGTGACCAATCTCCTCAATTGCATGCGCGGCGAGAAGCCACTGGCACAGATTAACCCGGAAGTCCCGGTGAAGAAGGTCGTCTGAAGCCCACCGTGCCGTCCCCGCTCCCGGAGCCCAGCAGAACACCATGGCCGAGATCTTCCACGTCGTCCCCGTCGCGATCCACGAGCAGATCGTCATCTCCGCCTACCGCCACCGCGGCTACACCGCCGACGAGGCAGAGAAAGCCGCCAAGCTCGCCACGGCGGCGACGACCCACGGCATCCGCACCCACAACGCGATCAAGGCCCTCCACCTCGACGATCTGTTCGGCTCGAAGGCCGGCGGCTGCGTGCCCGGAGCCCAAGTCCGCAAGCTCCCGTCGCGGTTCGATGCGACGGAAGTCTGGGACGGCAACAAGAAGCTCGGCCAGGCCGTCGCCTGGGAGGCGATCGAA
>Ga0209401_1003212_pt1 | contig 10350 bp, 10 predicted proteins | sample M_140807_MF_Meta_FD_187318 | JGI IMG/M metagenome (GOLD analysis project Ga0209401, IMG submission 187318) | Freshwater microbial communities from Lake Montjoie, Canada to study carbon cycling - M_140807_MF_MetaG (SPAdes) (version 2) | ecosystem: Environmental > Aquatic > Freshwater > Lake...
ACACTCGGTAGTCTTGGGTGCTTTTTCCTGCTGAAAAAACAACACCTAAGGCCAAAACCAAGCCGGCAAAGCCTAGTCCCATGAACAAACGTTGGTTGGTATTCAGGGCAAGAAAGCGTTCGCGCAGGGAATCAATCACACCTGATGGTGTGTCTGATTTTGCAGCGCCCGCCCCGCCCATAGAGAGAACGACAGCGTCGCGATCTGGAGAGAGAACTTTGGGAGCATCCAATTAAATCTGTGCCTCCATATGTAATCACATTGTTTCAAATTTTCATTGACCAAAACCAATCATTACACAGCTGTAATGTACGAACACAATCTTTTAATTAAGCGCTTTTCCATAAGACTGTGAAGTTGACCCATTTGCCCGGCCCTTTTTCTAGCTTCAATGTGCCGCCATGGGCCTTGGCAATTTCTTGGCACAAGCTGAGGCCCAGGCCATCTCCTTTTGGCAACTCAATGTCTGAATTGGCGATGACGGTGTGTCGGTAGAAGCGCTGAAAAACGCGTTCGTCCAGATTATCCAAAGACAAAAAGGTGTGGTTGGCCAAAGAAAATTCAACCATGCCGTCAGACACTTCTGCTTTGAAGAAAATGGTGCCATTCGGGGGTGAGTATTTAACAGCATTGCTGATTAAGTTATTCAACAGCTGTTGAAACAGATTAAGGTCCGCCAAAACCATAATTTTATGTGACACATTGGCTTCAAACTTGATGCTGGGCATCAAACTTTGAATATCTTCGCCAATGACACCCACCAAATCATTCAGCTTAATGGCTTGAAGATCTAATTTGAAATTGTGCCCGTCCGCCTGAGAAAGCAAAACCAGCTTGTTGGTGATGGAGATCAATCGCTCGACTTCATCTAGCAGCATTGACAATTGCATTTGTTCTGGGCTGTTGTCTATCGCTTTGTTAATCAGTCTTTTTAAATTGCCATGAATCACCGTCAAGGGTGTTCGAAGTTCATGTGCGGCATCGCTTGAAAACCGAGAGGCTTGCTCAAAATTAAACCGAATGCCTTCAATCAAATCGTTGAAATAACGCACGAAGCTTGCAAACTCCATGTCGAACTCGTTTTCAGAAAGTAAAACGCCACCGCGCTTCAATTCAATTTGCTTGAACCTAAACCGCAAGTTCGTCAAAGAACGCGTGACCCATGCCGTCAAAACCCATGTGCACAAAGCAATGTACAAAAGCAACAGGGGCCACATCGAATTCAAGATGCTGTCTCTGGCATCCATGATGGCGTTGAAGCGTATTGCAAATGCGGCATCATTCACCGCGGTGAAAACATATTGATCTTGAAAACGCACTCGAAACACCACCCACTTAGAACCACTCGCTTCTGTGGTGGCCAGATCGACTGCATCGTTTGCATTGGGATTGCTCAACTTGCGCCATAGCACGCCTTTGGGCATGTCCAATTGCTGTGAACTGGACGAATCGCTTAGCCACACCAAAGATTTAGATGCGCTTAAGTCTGCGAAATATTTTTCAACATCCAAACGAATTTCTTGAACATTTGAATTTGCAACAGCTGTACTTGGTTTTTGAGTGTCAATGCTGACCAGTGCTTCCTGCTCCTTGACTGTGCTGACCAAATAGCTTGCAAAATTCGAATAAATAATGTCATGAATAGGTGTATTGGAAGAAGTCCTGACGTTGACGCGGGTGATGATTGCAAACAAAACAATCAACAGCGTCACGATGATGAAAAACTTCAGTCTAAAAGACCGTAGCATGTTTGGCATTGTATTTAAGACTGCGCCTTGAAACGGTAGCCCACGCCCCGAATGGTTTCGATGGGGAAGGCAAGCGCAGAGTCTGGCTTGGGATTGGTCAGTTTCTTGCGCAGTCTTTGCACCGAGACATCGACCACGTTGGTGCCTGGGTCAAAGGCAACATTCCAAACTTGTTTCAGTATTTGCTCTCGAGAAAAGATCTGCCCGGGCGCCATCATCAAACACTCTAACAAGACATATTCACGTTGCGTGAGGGTGGCCTTTTCGCCTTGCCAAGTGGCCACGCGTGTAAAACGGTCCAAGGACAAATCACCTTGCACCAACATCATTTCTAATTTGCCGCGCTTGTTGTTGATCAAGGCCTTGACACGAACCAAAAGCTCTTCGATGTAAAAAGGCTTGGACAAATAATCGTCTGCGCCTTTTTCGAAACTCTTCAAACGTTCTGGCAAATCAACCGAAGCCGTCAGCATGATGACGGGCGTGTTCAAGCTGTTGCGCCTTATTTCTTCCAGCACTTGAAAACCGTCCATGAGGGGCAATGCCACATCGAGCAAGATGGCATCAAAGTTCAGTTGCAGGGCCGTGCGCAAGCCCCTGAAGCCATCTTTTTCATGCTGTGTTTCAATGCCCAATGCCTCGAAGGCCGATACCACCAAGTCTGCAATTTGCGCATCGTCTTCAATCAGGAGGATCTTCATCATTTGCTTGAACAGCCCCCAAACGGTGGCCTGGCCTTCACTTAAATTAAGGTATATTGGTTTTCAGCCCTATTGAAAGCACAACAAAGCAGGTCAATGGATCGCAATCTTACTTTTAATATCAATTCAGAACAGATAAATTGACAAAAGATTCAAAGATGGCAAATTCAGAAAAAGCAACGCCACCCGCTCAAGCCAGTGATCTGGCTGGCGCGTTTGAGCTTTTTGTCGAAGCCTCTCAAGCGCTAGAGCAACAGTACGCCGCCTTAAGCCGCAAAGTCGAAGACCTTAGTGCCGACTTGTTCCAAGCCAACGAGCGCCTCAACGTTTTGCTTAACGCACTGCCTGCCGCCGTGGTGCTCATTGAAAACGACAAAATCAGCCATTTCAACCAAGCGGCTGAGCAACTTGTACCCGGACTGCAAACCGGAAATGCATGGACCACACCTGCCTCCTGGAAACCTGGCCATGGACCTGACGAATTTCACCTGAGCTCTCCTTCTGGCCTTCGCACCCTGCAAGCCCAGCGCGTGCAAGAAGGCTTGCGCAGCGTGATTCAAATTCAAGACATTACCGCCAACTTGCGCACTTTAGAAGACAACGAGCGGGTAGACCGCTTGGCCGCCATGGGCAAAATGTCGGCTGGCATTGCGCACCAACTCAGAACCCCTTTGTCTACGGCTCTGCTCTATGCCTCGCACCTTTGCACCGAAGAGCTCGAATTGCAAGACCGCGTGAACTTTGCAAAAAAACTGCAAAACCAACTGATTCATCTGGAAAAGATGGCCGGAGAAATGCTCCAGTTTGTGCGGGCCCGCCCCCACAAAACGCAAATCATTGCCTTAGACGAATTGGTCAACGAGGCCTTGCAAACCCTAGAAGGCTTGTCGCAAGAAAAACACATTGAGCTGTCGGTCAGCTTGAAAGCAGACAACTGCATGGTCAGCGTAGAGCGCCCCTCCGTGGTGTCCGCGTTCATTGCCATTTTAGAAAACGCCATTCAGTGCTCCAGCCCGGGCCAAACCATTGTGGTTCAAACCCAAGCCGACCATTTGCGCGGCCAACTGAGCATCGAAGACAATGGCCCCGGCATAGCCGAAGACATGCTTTCAAGATTGTTTGAACCCTTCGCCACCAACCGTGTGACGGGCACTGGCCTAGGACTTGCAATTGCACAGAACGCCATTCGCAGCCACCGTGGTGAAATTACCGCGCAAAACAAACCCGAGGGCGGAGCGCTTTTTGTGGTGGCTTTGCCCAGCATGGCCAACTTTTAAACCCTGCATTTGCCTACAAGGTCAACAACTGCTCACTCATGAACCCGTTTCAAATTCTCCTTGTTGAAGACGACACCGACCTGCGGGAAGCCATCAGCGTGACCTTGCGCTTAGGCGGCGTAGACCACGTGGCCTTTGAGTGCGCCGAAGACGCCCTGCCCGCCATAGACCCCGAAGTAGAGCAAATGTTGGTCACCGATTTCCGCTTGCCCGGCATGAACGGTTTGCAGCTGTTGGCCCAAGCCAGAGAAAAACACCCCCAACTTCCCGTGGTGGTCATGACCGCCTATGCCGACACCCAACTGGCCGTGCAAGCTTTAAAAGGCGGCGCCCGCGATTTCCTGATCAAACCCTTCATGCCCCAGCAATTGCTGGAGGTCATTGCCCGCCATCATCCCAGCCCGCCCGCGGCAAAAACCAGCGCTGATGGGGAAATAATTGCCTCCGATCCGGCAATTCTTGCCGTTAAAAACCGTTGCGAGCGCGTAGCAGGCACCGGCGCCACCGTGCTTTTAACGGGCGAATCGGGCGTGGGCAAAGATGTTTTTGCCAAGCAAATTCACCAACTTTCGGGCCGCAACAGCAAGCCTTATGTGGCCATCAACTGCGCCGCCATTCCCGACAACCTGCTCGAGTCCACCCTGTTTGGCTATGAAAAAGGCGCCTTCACGGGCGCTACCAAAGCCCAGCCTGGCAAGTTTGAACAAGCCAATGGCGGCACCTTTTTCTTAGACGAAATAGGCGAAATGCCGCTCGAATTGCAGGCCAAACTGCTGCGTGTACTGCAAGACCAAGTGGTTGAACGCCTGGGTTCTATGCGCTCTGTGAATTGCGATGTGCGCATTGTGGCCGCCACCAACCAAGACCTGCAGCAGAGAGTGAAAGACGGCAAATTCAGAGAAGATTTGTACTTCCGCTTGGCCGTGTTTCCCATTCGCATTCCGCCACTGCGTGAGCGTCACCAAGACATCCTGCCCTTGGCCGAACATTTCTTGGCCCGCTATGGCCGCACCATGGGCCGCCAAGGCCTGAAACTCTCCGTTCAAAGCAAGCAAGCCTTGCAAAGCTACCCCTGGCCCGGCAACGTGCGCGAATTGGAAAACGCCATGCAGCGCGCCCTGCTTTTAAGCGACGGCGATTTGATCGAGCCCAACGACATTGAACTGCATGGCAGCGAGCCAAGCACTGCATCTAACGCACCCATGGCCAATTTGAGCGCCGGTGGCACACCTCTTGCATACACTTCAGACACTGAAAGCACAACTTCGGGCGCACAGGACATGGATTCCATTGAACGTGAGCACATTTTGAAAGTTTTGAAGCAAGTTGGTGGCAACCGTAAAGATGCCGTCACCGTTTTGGGACTGTCCGAAAGGGCCCTGCGCTACAAGCTCAAGGCCTACAAAGAAGCCGGTTTTCTTTTTGATTGAATTGAATTAAGATAAATAGCATGTCAAACATTAACCTCGAGTCCCTTAGCAGCCAGATGAAAGTCATGGCCGATATGGCAGCGGGTCAGTTAAATTCAACGGCCACATTGCCCGCAGCAGGCGAGCCCGATTTTGAATCGGCTTTGAAAAAAGCCGTGTTGGCTGTGAACGAAACACAAAACGTGGCGCAAGCCAAAGTGCAAAGCTTCTCTACCGGTCAAAGCAACATGACATTGGAAGAAGTGATGGTCGACTTGCAAAAAGCCAACCTCTCATTTCAAACCATGATTGCGGTGCGCAACCGTTTGGTTGATGCGTACAAAGAAGTGACTAACCTGCAGGTTTAACTCCTTCTCGGTGGTTCTTATTAGCAAGCACTAAGCCTTGCTTTGAATGCTTAGTAAACGCTCTCAGCGTCAAAAAAATCTCATCTTTTCAGGTACGACTTTTGCTTAAACCTTGTTGGGCTTGCCAGACTGTTGGTTTGCCGACAAATCGTTCAACAAACTTCATCTTGAAAGCATGAAATGACATTCACAAAGTTCCACAGAACACATTCACTTTCAACACTTCGAATTTTTTGTTTCAGTCTTTCATTACTTGGCATAGCAACTTTAAGTCAGGCTCAGCCCCAGCCTCCAGCACCGACAAACCTAACCCGCCTAGAAAACTTAGGCAGTCAAATTTTCAAAGACAAAGCCTTGTCTGAACCCAGAGGCACTTCGTGCAACGACTGCCACTTGGCCAGCTCGGGCTTTGCTGGCAACAACGGTTCCAGAATTGGCGTGGCGCAAGGCAGCACCCCTCAATCGATTGGCGGCCGCAATGCCATGTCCAATGCCTATACATCTTTCACGCCTAAATTCCAATTTAGAGTTACCGCCGAGGACGTTGACCCAGTGGGCGGCTTCTTTTGGGACGGCCGCGAAGACACCGCAGAACTGCAAGCGCTGGGCCCGCTGTTGAACAAATTAGAAATGAACAACAAAGATGCAGCCAGCGTGGTTCGCAAAATTGCAACTGCCCCTTATGCGCAAATGTTCAAAGACGAATTTGGCAGCCAAATTTTCAACAACCCTACACTGGCGTTTCAAAAAATAGGCGTGGCCATTGCCGCATTTGAAAGAAGCTCTGCGCTTCAACCCTTCAGCAGCAAATACGACCAGTTCATTCAAGGCAAAACCAAATTCACACCCCAAGAATCCAATGGCATGAAGGTGTTCATGGACGTCAACAAAGGCAACTGCGCTTCTTGCCACCTCATGAACCCCAATTCCGCCAAGCCCAGCGATTCAATGTTTACAGACTTTGCGTTTTATGCCACAGGCATTCCCCGCAACATGGCTATTCCTAGAAACGCCAACCCCTCCTTTTTTGATCTCGGCTTGTGCGGCCCCGACCGCACCAAGCCAGCTCTCACCAGCAACGTGCCCGCCAACATCAGCATTGAAAAGTTTTGTGGCACATTCCGCATGACTTCTCTTCGCAACACCGCCGAAAGAAAAGCATGGATGCACAACGGTTTCTTCAAAGACTTGCGAGACGTGGTGAGTTTTTACGCCACGCGTAACAGCGATCCAAAGCGCTGGTACGGTCCTAAAGCTACACCTAACGACTTACCTGCTGCGTATGTTGGCAACATCATCAACGACCGTGTACCGTTTAACCGCCCAGCATCAGCTGGCCCTGCATTGACGGAGCGAGAAATTGACGATGTGGTGGTGTTTCTTAAAACCTTGAGTGATGCTCAAGCGCAGCCGCAAGGCCAAGGTCAGCCACCGTTGGTGGGTGTCAGAAACAATCCGTTTGGGAATTGAGTTTGAATTTGTCCTAAATATTTCTTCCAATTGAAGATTTGTGATCCAATTGGATTAAATATTGGGAAAAATTATGAAGCCGTCCATTGCTCTTCAAACACATCGGGCTGCAATTCGCACTGTCGTTGAGCGTCATAACGCTCGTAACGCGCGCGTTTTCGGTTCAGTGCTCCATGGAGAAGATCAAGAGGGCAGCGATTTAGATATTTTGATCGACCCTACGCCCGAAACGACACTCTTTGACATTGGTGCCATCCGCCATGAACTCTTGCAATTGCTAGGTGTTCATGTGGACGTGCTCACACCCAATGCGCTACCTGATTCATTCCGCGCTAAAGTTATTAATGAAGCTCGCCCAGTATGACGCGAGATCTGCAGCGACTGAAAAGTTAGCTTTGGGCAATTAAGCCTAAGAATCAGTATTTAGATTCTTCAAGCTTCTTGTCTTCTTCATGTGCCCACGCTAAGACTTGGGCTATTGCCGCATAAAGCTCTGGCGGCACCCAAGCGTTGAGGTCTAGTTCCATTAAGAAAGCAACCAAGCTAGGTTCGCTTCGTGTGGGAATGCCCAACTCTTTGGCGCGGTCCAAAATGGCTTGCGCAATTTCACCCTTGCCTTTGCTTAAAACTCGAGGTGCTGGCGTATTCGGTTTGTAGCCAACTGCCACCGCCTGCAGAATTTCTTCGTGGCCCAAGTTAGACATTGGGAGATTCCTGAGACAAATCATTGCTAGCAGTAATGGCCTGGATATCGGGTAACGATTCAATTTTTACATCGCTCACACCCTGCGTTTTCAATTCTTGCAATAACTCGGGCGCAAGCGCAGACCAATTAACTTTGCCGTTGCTGTAAGGCTTGCCATGCGAAATGTGCAAGCTAATGTCTTGCCCCCATTGCGATCCCAATATGCGAAGCTCACCCAAATTTGGAAGCGTTATCTCCACCTTCAACATGGCACCTTTTTCAAGCTGGCCTACTTGCTGCGGGTTATTGCGCCAAGCATCTTCTCGAACAATGCGCATCGGCAAACCGGGCACTAGTTCGGCCTGCCAGACTATGTTGCCTTGGGAAAGCATGCGGGCTGCTTGCTCTGCTGCATCGCTGTCGGGCTCAAGGGCTGAGACCCATTGCGTTAGCTGTGCAGCACTTGGCTCTTGAATAGGTTGTGCAAGTTGTTGGAAAACTTTTGAATCAGAGTTCTGAAAAGCTTCAGATGGCTGCGCATGATTGGCCACTACCCTTCTTGGCATCCATGCTTCATTAAGCCTTTGCGCCGCAAACACGTCGCTGCCAACTAAATTTTGATAAATACTTTTAAGTTGGCTCATCACTTCTGAAGAAGTAGTGGCGGCTTCATTACCAGCTGGCTTGACCGTTGTCTTGCCTAAACCATTCGCCATCAACATTGCCAGGCTTGCCACATTGGCAGCGCTAGAGGGTTTGGCCAATACACCACTGAGCCACGTAGACAAGCCTTGCGCCAACAAAGGATGAACATCCCCCGACTTCAATGCATCGGGGTCTGCGCCTTGAGGTTCATAACCAGGTACTGCAGTTTTGGGAGATTGAAGCAATGCATTGGGCAAAGGCGCGATTAACGCAGAGCGCCCAGCTTGCCCCTCGGCACCTGCAAATACTGGCTGAGTCCATTGCAAGGCTACTCGGCTGTCTAAGGATTGCGCCTCTTCAGCCACACCGGGCACCGCTGTAACCGGCAACACAGGACCTACCTCTGACTTTTGCGTCAGTGGCAGGTGCAGTTCTTGAACTGGTGTAGGTATAAACATGGTGCCAAGCAATGATATGGCTTAGCGGCCATTTGGTAAATGCCTTTTAGGCGGTAGCGGCAGAAGCGTTAACCATAGCGCCCATAGAGCCTTTACCAGCAGTGGCCGCGCCAGACAATTTCTTGACAGAAGCCATGGCGGGCTTGAGGTATTTAGACGCAAACGATTCGTCCTTCTGGCCAGCGTGTTCTAACCAAGCTTCTGCCAAAGGCACAAACGCATTGATAACGCCCTGAATCATTTCTGGATCACGGCGCAGACGTGCGCGGATAATTTCTTTGCCAGCCCAATCGTAGATAAAGGCCAAGTTTTGTGCAATCTCGCCGCCTTTTTCTTTGTCTAAGCAAGACTCAAGGCCGGTGGTAATGAGGTCAATGGCCTTCGTAAGAGCCTCTGAAGAGTCTGCGCCCTCAGCCATTTGAATCATTCCTGTTTGCAGATGATCAAGCAAGCGTTGGTAAACCATGGCCACCAGTTCGACTGGCTTGGCAGAAGAAACAGAAGTTTCGCGTTGTGTAGCAGCGTAGACGCGGTGTGAACGAGTTGTCATGAAATTTCCTTCGAATGAAGCTTAGTTATTTTTCTGGGAGTTGGTTAAACCATCCAGAGCGCTTTTGAGTGAGTCGCTGGTGCCTTGCAGTTTGAACAACATGGCATCAAGGGAGGCAAATTGCGCGGTATAGCGTGCTTGAACGCTCAACAGTTTTTCTTGCAATGTGGTTTTGCGTTTGGTGAGATCAGTCTTAGAGCTGGTTTCTTTGTCGATGCGATCTTGAATTAAGCCCCCACTAAACACCATTTCGCCAATTTGTGTAGACAAGTCTGTACTCGTGGTACTGGAATAGCCAATGCGAATGCCTGCAGCCAGTCGCGCTTGCAATGTGCTGCTGGCCGCAGAAAGCAAGGTTTCGTCTACTGCCAAATTGCCAGTATCCAAAAGCTTTAACCCCAAAGACGATAAATCCGTTGAACCAACGCCTTTATCGTAAAAATTGAGTGATGCTCCTGCAGCACTGCCTCCAGTTGCAATATTTGTATCTAACGTAACTGAAACACCAGCATTGATGGATGCTATTTTGGTTCCAGTGGCAATGTTGGTTCCAGTAACAAACATGCCTACGGTCAAACCAGTTGTGTTGGCTAGGGTCAGTGTTTTTTGTGCTGCCGCACTTTCAGCAACACCTCCAGCAATTGCAAATGACAAAGCACCTCCGGTGAGGTTGGTCACGGGAAGCATGAGGCCAGAAACCAACTGACGCATCATGCTGTTCACGCCAAAGTCGCTGTTCAAAATGCCTCGGGTGGCTACATCCATGCTGGAGGCTGTTTGCGATTTGTATGTTGCATACAAGTCGTTGTAAGACTTAACCAATGCATCGAGTTTGGTCCGAGCAGACACTGCATCGTTTGACACAGTCAATGTGATGGGCGTGCCTACAACTGTTTTGGATGTCAAGTTAAACGTGATACCCGTTAAAGCATCAGACACTGTGTTGCTCGTCCGGGTAAACGTAACGCCGTTGAGTTTAATCTCTGCATCTAGAGCTGACTGGTAGCTAGAAGCAGTTAAAGGAGAAGCTAGTGGCGTA
>Ga0209401_1003213_pt1 | contig 10349 bp, 9 predicted proteins | sample M_140807_MF_Meta_FD_187318 | JGI IMG/M metagenome (GOLD analysis project Ga0209401, IMG submission 187318) | Freshwater microbial communities from Lake Montjoie, Canada to study carbon cycling - M_140807_MF_MetaG (SPAdes) (version 2) | ecosystem: Environmental > Aquatic > Freshwater > Lake...
TGGTGTTTTACCCAACCTAAATCCTTTGCCCCTGCTTCGATCCATCGGCCGCTGCATGAAGAAAGATGATCTTCTCCTTTTCAGCGCAAACCTTGCCCCAGGAATCAAGGGTCGCTCGGGAGCTATTCGCGTCCTCCCTCAATACGACAACCGACCTACCCGAAATTGGCTCAACGCCGCAATTCTCCGATATCGCCCTAAACTACCCAAAGGCCATCTCGAATTTGGTGTTTTCCCTGATCCTAAGCAAAAAAATCTCGCCCGAATCGAGGCACGCTGGATGAGCAACCAGCTACCCATCGTCGTCTTCTCCTCGCGTCGCCCCACTCACCTCCAAGTCGAAAGCTGGATTCAAACCTCTGGACTCCGACGTCTGAAACGATGGATCGAACCCCGTGGGGAAGAGGGGGTCTGGCTTGTCACCCGCAAGGCGTGACCCTGCCTGCTTTTTCAGTTAACTTCCTTTTATGGGCCACTCCCTGCGGACAAAGATTATGACTGGGGTGATCGCACTCCTGCTTCTTTTTGCAGCCGCCCTCGCAATCACTCTCTACATGGTCAAGGACTCGGACGATGAAGTAAGCGGTATCTCGGAGTATCACCTTCCGATTCTCACCCGACTCAATTCCCTGGATGTCATAACATACGAAATCGAGGTCCTCGCCCATCGTCTGATGGACGAGGCAAAACCCACTCAAAAACGAGCTGAGGAAATCCATGCCCGCTCCCAGAGGTGTCGCCAGGAAATCGACTCCATTTTTGAGGAAACAAAACGACTGGCTGACGCAGGAAGTAAAGATGCCCGCAATGATCTGGCGGATCGCTTAGAAATGGCCCGAATGGTGGGAGAGATCGATTCCCTCAAATCGGAAGTGGATCGCTTCTCCGAAGCTGCAACCCTCCCGGTGGAGTTGATGACCCAAGGCAAGTCTGCGGAAGCCAGAAAAGCGATCGGAAACTTGCAAGACTATGAATACCTCGATCCAATCATTACTTCCGCCCGCAGGAAAGCAAACCAGCTGGCGATGGATTCCCTGCTAGAAACCCGTGCAAACATTTTCAGCATCATTTGGACCAATGCTGTTCTCTTTCTCTCCGCATCCCTCCTTGGCCTCTTCGTTTTCCTTCTGATCACGGGACGCCTCCAAACCGCCTTTCGCAGGCTGACCTCCGCCTTTCATGAAACGGCGGATGGAAAATACTCCGACCCCCTCCCTATCACCTCTGGCGACGAAATCGGGGAACTCACCTCCTCCTTCAACACCATGGTGGATCAACTCAAGTCGAAGGAAAAACTGCGTGAAGCCTTCGGTCAGTTCCTTGATCCCAGGATTGTCGCCAATGTGGTCAACCCCGCTACGGGGGAACTCCGGCAAACCGCCGAACGTCGGACAGTCACCATCTTCTTTTCCGACATCGCTGGTTTCAGCGGAATCGGGGAACAGTTGACCGCCGACACTGTCGTCCGTCTGCTCAACCGCTATTTTACAGCGGCTACCGAAGTCATCCGCCGAAACCATGGCATCGTCGACAAATTCATCGGCGACGCCGTCATGGCCTTTTGGGCCAGCCCCTTTTCCGAAGGGGAAACCCACGCACGCGACGCCTGCCTCGCCTGCCTCGAAATGCGGTCTGCGTTCGCCGCAATCGCGAACGACATCTCAAACATCACCGGCCTTCGGCGCAATATTCCCAAGTTTCATGTCCGTGTAGCCTTAGCGACAGGAGAAGCCCTCATCGGGACGGTCGGGTCGGATACGACCAAATCCTTCACCGTCATCGGAGACACGGTCAATATCGCCTCTCGTCTCGAAGGCGTGAACAAGATCTATGGAACCGACCTCATCATTAACGAGGACTGCCTCCATTTAGCCGAGCAGGATGTGGAAGCCCGCGAAATCGATCTTCTGACCGTGTACGGAAAAACCGAACCGGTTCGTATTTATGAGCTGCTTGGAAAAATCGGCGAACTTGATTCTTCTACCTCCCAACTTCGAGACACCTTTGCCACGGCCCTGCAGAAGTATCGCGAGCAAAAGTGGACCGAAGCGGAAAAAGGTTTCCAGAACTGCCTCGCCATCCGAAAGAATGATGGACCCTCACTGGAGTTCCTGACCCGGATCGCGACCTTTGCCCGGACTCCACCTCCCAAGGATTGGAACGGCGTCTGGCAAACCGCTTCAAAATAAATCTGTCGCACAAAAAGCCGCTAATTTTACTTTAAATAAAGTAAAATATATCTTTTTCAATGAATCTGCTTATTTCCAATAACTTTGGTAAGGCATTCTTGACGCTACTTCCTAAGACCGCTATTCAAGTTATTCAGCGTATTTGCTGAGCTAAATGAGAATCAACCAAGACAGAGATGGCGCCCAAACCATCATCGGGAAAACAGTAACAGTTAAAGGCGAAATCCTTGGTAGTGAACAACTCGTGGTCGAAGGTAGGGTTGAGGGTCGGATCGTGATTGATACCACCGTTCTCATCCGTGAGAGTGGCCTCGTTAAGGCAGATGTGGATGCAAATGATATCAACATCGCGGGTGGGGTCGTAGGAAATATCGCGGTTAAAGATAAAATTGAGATCGTCAGCGGAGGCTACGTACTTGGGGATATTCGTACCCCCCGTCTAATCATCAACGATGGAGCCAGCGTCAAGGGAACCATCGATATGGACGTAAAACCCCGCTCGGACGACACTTCTGGCCCTTCGAGAGAATCTGCGTTCAACAGCTAGTCTTTGCCCCCCTACCCATTTTTCTTTTCGTCTTTCCCCCATCGAATCCAAGGGGCAAAACCATCTGAGTCTCACCTTCCAAGGCCCAAGCTCGGTATCCTCTCTCCTGCAAATCCATAGCAAACTCCTTCGAAAATCCGTGCACGGTTCGAACCTCTTTCGGCTTCACCCTTTCCACCATCTCGATCAACTCACCGTAATCTGCGTGATCCGATAACGCAAAGGCCTCATCGCAGCCGTACCGGTAGATCACCCCGCGATCCAAAGCCCATCCCGTAACTACTGCCAGCTTTCGACTCTCCAAAGCCTTCACCTCCTTCCCCCTCGCTACCGAAGGCGGCACGATCAAAACATGACCACGCACCTTCTCCTCAGTAATCTTCCCTAGCTTCCCTGCAGGAGGCAACGACTGACCGAGTTCCCGATACACCTCGCACATTCGATGCCCTGCCCCATGAATCAAAATAGGAAATCCTGCCGAACCGATCCGATGGAGAATCTCCTGACTTTTTCCCAGCGAGTATCCCAGAAGAATCGGCACTTTGCCTTCCTTCAGTGCGCTTCGACAAAAGGAGACAATTTCGCCCACCACCTTGTCCTCCGGTGGAAAACGATAGGCGGGTCGTCCGAAAGTTGTCTCTATTACCAGCACATCCGCTTGCTTCGGTTGACACGTCTCTGCCGTCGCACCCCCCCGCAATTTAAAATCTCCTGTGTAAAGAAGTCGTGTCTCTCGGGTGCCCACTTTTCTTTTCACCCAAACCATGGCCGATCCCAAGATATGCCCCGCATGAAGCAACGTCAGACTCGCACCCTTGCCCAACGCAATCGCTTTCCCAAATGGAATCTCCCGAATCTTAGTTCTCTTCGGCACTCTCACCCTTAACAGTCGCGCCGTTGCAGGACTCGCCAGAATCTCATCATGACCCGCTAAATGATCATAATGCGCATGCGTCACCACAGCCCGCTTCTGTGGTCGTTGCGGATCCATCCACAGATCCACTTGAGGCAAATAAATCCCCCGCTCTCGAGCCTCTACCTCCCAACCCTCCACAGCCCCTCCTTTGCTTTTCATTCCTTGTTCAGGTTTTGGCAAAATAAGCAGCGATCGCACTCGCAACCTTCAGACCCACCCCCTCCACTTCAGCCAACTCTTCTACCGTCGCCTTCGCTACCCGAGTCACGGTACCAAACTTTTTCAACAAAGCCCTCTTTCGAACCCCACTGATCCCAGGAATTGAATCCAGCTCACTCATCTGCATCCTTTTTTTCATGAGCAGTTGGTGATATCCGTTTGCTACCCGGTGCGCCTCATCTCGCACTCTCTGTAGCAGACGAATCGCCCCATTCTCCTTAGGTAAAAGGATCGGATCAGGCCGACCTGGCCGAAAGATCTCCTCATTCTGCTTTGCCAAACCAATCACAGGCACCTCTGTCCAGCCCGCTCCATGTAATTCCCGCACTGCCGCACCTAATTGCCCCTTGCCCCCGTCCACTACGATCAGGTCCGGTGGTTCACTTCCCTCTGCACTCCAACGCACACACCGTCGTCGAATCACCTCAGCCATACATCCCACGTCATCCTGTCCAGCCACTCCCTGAATCCGATACCGCCGATACGCGGGCTTGGATGGTCTTCCATCCCGAAATACCGCCATCGAAGCCACACTGTGAGTATCTGAAATGTTCGAAATATCAAAACACTCAATTCGAGCAGGGACCGTTCCCAACCCCAACACATCCCGCAACGTTTCCAAATCTTTCTCAGGCACCACCGTCGTTGGCAAATCCCGAAAGAACTTACGGGAGGGTCGGGTCGTTTTCTTTAAATCCTCCACAAGGTTACGTAAAGAGGCCGCCTTCTCAAAATCCCGCCTCTCTGCCGCCTTCTTCATCGCAGCCTTCAGATCTTCACGCATTTCCATGCTCTTTCCCTCGAGAAAGGAACACGCCTGCATAACTCTATCCTGATAATCCGCCCGGCTGATCTTGCCAACACAAGGAGCACTGCAGTTCTTGATCACATGATCCAAACAGTGCCGGTACTCCCTCTCTCCGGGAATCTCGGGTCGACAGGAACGTAACCCAAACTTCTTCCTCATCAGAGATAACGTCTGACGCAAAGCTCCCGAGTGTGCAAAAGGCCCAAAATATCGGGCCTTATCATCTTTTTTCATTCTCGTGGTTTGAAACTTTGGGAACGGTTCCTCCAGATCTACACGAACCAAGAGAAATCTCTTATCATCACGAAAACTCACATTGTAACGCGGCCGATACTCCTTGATGAGCCTTCCCTCCAGTAATATTGCCTCTGGCTCACTTTTCACTACGTGCGTCTCAAGCTCCGCAATGCTTTGCAGCAACGCCCTCGTTTTTAAATCCGCCCCCATCTTTCGCGATGGATGGAAATATTGGCTCACCCTGCGATGCAAATCCTTCGCTTTTCCCACATAAATTACACGATGAAACCGATCTCGATAAAGATATACCCCTGGGCGATGCGGAAGATCCCGCAACTGCTTCACAAATTCAGGAGAAACCGTTTCCATTCGATGAATTTAGCATACCCTATTCCTATGCCCCTCCCAATCCCTCCCTTCATAAGATACCTTCCCTTTCTACTCATGTTCGCCTGTCCACTTTGGGCAGGTTCTATCGCAAAAACCCCCCAACTTACCGTCGATCTTGTCGCCGAACCTACCCCCATCATTTCCGGTAAAACGGTCACCCTTGCTCTTCGCTTCAATCCCGTACCGGGTTGGCATATTTATTGGAGAAACCCTGGTGACTCCGGCCTCCCTCCTTCTGTTACATGGAAACTCCCGCCTGGATGGACCGCTGGCCCTCTCCAATTTCCATTTCCAGAAAAAATCCTTCTCCCCCCTCTCGTCAGTTACGGATACGAACAGGAAACACTACTGCTGACAACTTTCACGATTCCTGATTACGAAAAAATACCCTCCTCCTTTCCTATCGAAGCAGATATCGAATGGCTCGTTTGCAAGGAAACCTGCCTGCCCGGCAAAGCCCAACTCAATCTCACTCTTTCCACTCAGCCTAAACCTAACATCGATCTTCAAGGTCTTTTCGATGACGTCCGTAAAGACCTACCCATTGTCCTTCCTAACATTCCCATTTCTGCCAACTCAGAAGGCTCTGCCCTGCAAATCACCATCCAACCCCAAACTAAAGTGGGTTCTCTCAACTTTTTTCCCGAGGGCGACTTTCTGGATGAATACAAACCTTCAAAAACAGAAATTCTAGGCTCAGGAAAACTTCAACTCACCCTTCCCCTCAAAGAAAAAGCCAAACTTCCCTCCTCTCTTCAAGGAGTCCTTGTCGCAGAAAACCCTTGGGACACCTCCGGCCACCGCGCCCTCGCAATCTCCGCCGCTTTAAAATCTCCTTCCACCTCAACCTCCCGCCTCCCGCTGACCTTACTCTTCGCCTTTCTTGGCGGATTGATTCTGAACGTGATGCCATGTGTCTTTCCTATTCTTTCCCTCAAAGCCTTACACCTCGTGCAAATTTCTTCCGAAAGCCGCGCCGCTGCTCGACGCGAGGGCATCGCTTTCAGCTCCGGCGTCCTTCTCTCTCTTCTGGCACTCGCAGGACTCCTCATCATCCTTCGCGCCTCAGGCCAATCCCTCGGTTGGGGTTTTCAACTGCAATCCCCTCCTGTCGTCTGGCTTCTCTTAGCTCTACTCCTCGCTCTCTCACTCAACCTTCTGGGTGTCTTTGAATTTCAATCGCTCTTAGGGGGTCTGGCCGCAAAAAAGAAAAGCCAAGGTTGGGCAGGGGCATTTGCCTCAGGACTTCTGGCTGTTGCCGTCGCCTCTCCCTGCACCGCCCCCTTTATGGGTGTCGCACTTGCCGCAGCCTTCGCCCTCCCTCCTCACACAACTCTTCTGATCTTCTCATTTTTAGCCTTTGGCTTTGCTCTTCCCGTACTTCTTTTCTCCTTTTTCCCAGCTCTTCTTTTCTTCCTTCCAAAGCCAGGCGCATGGATGAATACATTCAAAAAGATCCTCTCCATCCCAATGTTTGCCGCTGTTCTCTGGCTGGCTTGGGTTGCTTACCGCCTCTCAGGCACCTCCGCCATTCTTCCCGCCCTAATGGGCACAATCGCTCTCTCCTTAGGTCTTCTCCTGTATGGGCGTAGCCAACACTCCTTTCCTCCATCCTCCACTTTGCGCTGGGGCGGGCTTGCCTTAGTTCTTCTTGCGGCCGTGATCCCTGCAACCGCTTTAAAGACCGCCTCGACCGAACTGGTTTCGCATCATCCGGACCGCCTGCCTTGGTCGGAAGAGGAAGTCGCCCGCCAGCTGGCTGCCGGTCACACGGTCTTCATCGACTTCACCGCTGCCTGGTGCCTCACCTGCCAGGTCAACGAACGCCTCACCCTCTCCCACCCCGATGTCCAAGCCGCTTTCCGCTCTAACAACATTGCTTTTCTTGTCGCCGATTGGACTCGCCGTGATCCTGCGATCACCTCCGCTTTACATAAATATGGACGCGAAGGAGTCCCGACCTATGTCATTCTGCGCCCCGCTCCAAACTCCACTCCCCAACTTCTCCCCGAAATCATCACCCCTTCAATAGTTCTTAAATCTCTTTCTCCTTAGCCCTTTACATAATTCTTCAAAATCATCTTCCCCCTCACTACCATCGAGTTCTTGAAAAGCTCTCGCCCACTTGTCGGAATTATTATGGGTAGCCGGTCCGACTGGCCCACCCTCCAACCCGCCCACACCCTCCTTCGGAAGGCGGGAATTCCAACAGAAGTTCGTGTCGTAAGCGCCCACCGCACCCCGCTCCGCCTCGTTACCTACGCTCGTTCCGCTGAAAAACGTGGTCTCCGTCTGATCATTGCAGGCGCAGGCGGTGCCGCTCATCTCCCAGGAATGGCCGCAGCCCTAACTCCCCTTCCCGTTTTAGGAGTTCCCGTGGCGAGTAAATCTCTTCGTGGACTCGATTCCCTACTTTCCATCGCTCAAATGCCTGCAGGCGTTCCCGTGGCCACGTTCCCGATTGGAAAAAAGGGAGCCATCGCTGCCGCTCGCTTCGCAATCGCTCTGTTTCGTCACCTGTGATCTCCCCTGGCCAATCCATCGGAATCGTCGGCGGAGGCCAACTCGGCCGCATGCTCGCCTTGACCGCTCGTAGAATGGGCTACCGCATTGCCATCCTCGATCCCGACCCCAACTGCCCGGCATCTCCCGTTGCCGATCTTTGCCTCACCGCTCCCTTCGATGACTCCGCCGCCCTTCATCGCCTTGCCGAATACAGCCAAGTCATCACCTACGAATTTGAAAATCTTCCCATCGAATCCCTCCGGCTTCTCGCCTCCCTCAAGCCCGTCTACCCCAATCCCTCCATCCTCCATATCTGCCAACACCGCGAGCGGGAACGCGACTTTCTCAAAACCTCGGGCTTTCCATCACCACGCTATTCCGTGGTGACCTCCGCTTCCGATCTTGCCACAGCCATGAAAACATTTTCCGGAAAAACCCGACTTAAATCCTCTGCTTTCGGATACGACGGAAAGGGACAACTCTCTCTCGACCCTTCGACAGACGCCACAAAAGCTTGGCAGAAAATCCAAGTTCCACGCGCCATTCTCGAGGAGCATGTTCCCTTTGTTCGCGAACTCTCTGCCATCATCGCCCGCGATTCAGCGGGCCACACCGTATCCTACTTTCCGTTCGAAAATCGTCATCAGGATGGAATCCTCGAGCGAACTCTATTTCCCGCCCGAATTCCAGATCAGACCGCCAACCGTGCCACTCAACTAGCCGAACAAATTGCAGAAAAACTGAATCTTGTAGGCCTTCTCACGGTCGAACTGTTTGAACTTTCTGACGGGGCGCTATGGGTCAACGAACTCGCTCCCCGTGTCCACAATTCAGGCCATCTGACCGCCGAAGCCTGCCCCACAAGCCAGTTTGAACAGCAGATCCGCGCCATCTGTGGACTTCCCCTAGGAACGGTTTCGCCCATTGGTCCCGCTGCCATGTTCAACCTTTTGGGAGATCTCTGGAATAACGGTGAGCCCGATTGGGCTCCACTTCTTGCCCTCCCAGCTGCCTCACTCCATCTGTACGGCAAAGCCGAGGCCCGACCTGGGCGAAAAATGGGTCATCTTACAATCCGTGCGCCTGATCTAGATCAAGCCATCCAGTTAGGCCTGAGCGCCCTGAACCCAATTCGCGCAAAAGCGAATCTTCCCCTTCTTTTGCCCTGACTCTGGGCTAAAAAAGTCTCCTCGAATTCTTCCCAACTTTCCGTACTCTTTGAATTATTGCCGGCTGGTGCAATGGTAGCACACCAGACTTTGGATCTGGCTGTTCCTGGTTCGAGTCCAGGGCCGGCAGCTTCTTTGGTGGAAAGTAGGTGGATGAGGTGGAAGGTCTCTTGGATCAAAAAGTCTAAGCCTTCCTCAAGCTAAACCTTACACCTTACACTATTTCTTCCTAGGATCCTTGAGCCACGGAATCCGCCCCTCCGCCAGATCCCTCACCACCTCCGGAAGTAAACAGTGCTCCGCTTTCTGAATTCTGCCATGTAACGTCTCTGCACTATCTCCAACTTCCACAGGAACGCGGACCTGCCGTATCACAGATCCTCCATCTACCACCTCGTTCACCCAGTGCACCGTACAACCCGTTTCCTTCACCCCCGCCTTCCAAGCCTGCTCCCAGGCTCTCAAGCCCGGAAACGCAGGAAGCAAAGAAGGATGAATATTAATCATCGCACCACCAAAACGGCTCAAAAGAGGCCTCTTCACCACACGCATGTATCCTGCCAAAATCAAAAGTTCCACCCCCGCCTTTACCATCTGTTCCGCCAACCCTTCCTCAATCTCTTCCTCAAGTTTCGTCCGATATTTTCCCTTGGGACAAACCACCGTTGGGATTTCCCTCTTTTTCGCCTCTTCCAAAATCTTCGCGTCCGCCTGATCGCTCCCCACCACGACAAACTCCGCCGCAACCTTCCCCTCCGCCACAGCCGCCGCCAAAGCCACAAAGTTGCTACCCCGCCCCGATCCTAACACCCCCAGTTTGAGTCTCTTCACGCCTTCAGTTTCTGCAAAACGGCTGTCGTTGATCGACCTGGCGTCAACGGCAATACTTCGATTTTTCCCCCGCCTCTCTTGACCGCTCCCACTTCATCCTGATCCAACTGCTCCTCCCGATAATCGCCCCCTTTCACGTAAATATCCGGTCGAACACCCTCCAAAAACTTCGTTGCGCGTTTCTCCGAAAAAATCACCACCGCATCCACGCAACCCAGAGCCGCCACCACCTCCGCCCTCTCTTTCTCCCCGTTGATGGGTCGACCGTCTCCCTTCAACTCTCCCACGCTCTTGTCTCCGTTTACTCCCACCACCAAAACATCTCCTCGCCTCCTTGCCTCCTGAAGAAAACGCACATGCCCTACATGCAGTAGATCAAAACATCCATTGGTCGCTACGACTCGACGCCCGGCTTTTCGCTCACCCTCTCTCCATGGCGAAAGTTTCTCCCAACTAAGAATCAATCCCATATGCACACATCTTGACCCGCCCTTTAGGACTCGCAACATCTAATCAGAAAGGCTTTTGTGCAACTTTA
>Ga0209401_1003216_pt1 | contig 10341 bp, 14 predicted proteins | sample M_140807_MF_Meta_FD_187318 | JGI IMG/M metagenome (GOLD analysis project Ga0209401, IMG submission 187318) | Freshwater microbial communities from Lake Montjoie, Canada to study carbon cycling - M_140807_MF_MetaG (SPAdes) (version 2) | ecosystem: Environmental > Aquatic > Freshwater > Lake...
CAACAACCAAATCACCGCCAAGTGGGTAGATGAAATAACGGATACTATGGCCCAACTCACCATGAAACACATTGATGTTGGATATGCTGGCGATCAACCTCGATGGCCCTATTGGGTCCGACCATACAACTACTCTGCGAAAGAGTGGTTGGATATGACTGATTGGATGGTGGCGACATTTGGTGCTAGTGACTGGCTGTTAACAAATTCTCCTTATGTTGGCAGCGATCGTAAGTATTGGTTCCGCAATGAAGCAGACAGAACCATGTTTTTATTGAAGTGGTTATGACAGTAGTGCTGGTGCCCAGAGAGCGAAACAACGAAGACTTTGTAGCCTGGTTAGTAGAGCACATCGCACCGCCAAGTTCGCCCCGACAAGCCTATGTTCGCAAATACGGGCCAGGCTGGGATCTAACCACAGTAGGGGTGGGGCCCACTCCCAAGACTGAACGAATATATTGGCAAGTGACCATCGAAGATGAACACATGGCCACGCTGTTTGCATTGAAGTGGCGATGAATTTCAAATACAATACCAGAGCGGCCAGATGGGAGACACATTATAGTCTCACTGATCCCCGAAGCCCTTGGAAAAAAGTGTGGGAGTGGTGCTGGCAGACTTTTGGGCATCCTAGCACTGATCCTGATACAGGAGTAAAGAGTTCATGGGATTATCACGGTGGATGGTTATACTTTTATGATGAAAAATTGTATATGATGTTTGTATTGAAATGGTCATGACAGAGAATCCTGTATTGATTGTTGATTACGGTCGCCGTAGAGTTAGACTGACTCACAGCACCCCAGCGGCTCATGCGCTCACACCCGGCCGTGAGTTGTGGGATCAAAGCCAATGGTGCGCGGAGACTTTTAAATCTGAACATTGTGTTTATAACAACGGTAGGTGGTATTTCAAACGACCACAGGACCTGACCATGTTCCTGATGAGGTGGGCATGAAATGGCATGTGGTCAGTGTGATGGCACCCAATGATGCTCCAAATTATAAAGGGTGGAGTCCCTGCATCAATTGGTGCGTCGAACAATTCGGTAGGCATATCGACGATGGGTGGGGGTATGTTGGCGAAGGCGTGTTCGAGTTCCGCGAGCAAAAACATGCTGCATGGTTCCTGTTGAGGTGGCAATGATTAAAATGCAATTTTTCAAACTGACCAAGTTTCCAAGATTGCAAAGTCGATTGGCCCCATTTGTTTCTGATCTGATGGAATTGCCAACGGAACATCGAAAAGCAGCGGCGAAAGAATTGTTGGATAAATTCGATATACCAGCGGATGATAACATGGATTGGTGTGTTTGGGAACACGATAGAGATTACACAATGTTTCTGCTGAGGTGGGCATGAATTCAGCACAACGGCGCAAAAACGATCGTGGGCTGGTAAAACTGGAGCACGAGGTCATGATGGACATTGACAAGGGCACGGTTCTTTACAGGCACTATGCCGCCGAGGACTGGTGCCGCAAGCAGTTTGGCAAACGGTGGAACGCCTTGGTCCAGACTGGGCGATGGGCATGTTTCTGGGCAGGTAGAAATGATCCCGGCCGGTATAGATTTTGTTTCGCAGAGTCTCGGGACGCTGTGTTTTTTGCATTGAAATGGTCATGAAAAAGAAACGGTTATTAACTTTTAAAGGAGAATTTATGGACATGGACACATGGGAAAAGGCGGAAGTGTTCCGGCTGCTGAAAAATCAACCGGGCACACAATACCAAGAAGCTGACGAGGACGGCAAGGAACAGATACGTAAATGGGTCAAGAGTTTGCTGAACAACAGCGTGGTCAATGTGCAATTTGTCAAATCGGACGGAACCGTGCGTGACATGCGATGCACAGTGGATGCCAGCAAGGTGCTGATTCCGTCTGCCAAACTGCCCACTGCAAGTGCTGCCAGTATTGTTGCCAGCGCCACTGCCAATATAGACGGGCTGACTGAAAGTAAAAAGCCACGCAAAGAGCCCGATCCTGTGAATCAACGTGTGTATGATATGGACCTGAACGAATGGCGCAGTTTCCGTTATGATCGATTGCAGAAGATTTCTGTGGAAATAGATTTCACTAAGTAATTGCATATGGCCAAAGAAGAAACCCTAAAAATGGAGGGCACCGTTGAAGATATTTTACCCGCTGCGATGTTCCGAGTCAAAATAGACAATGTGGAACACATCGTGTTAGGACATCTCAGCGGGCGCATGAGAACCAACAACATCAAAGTATTACTGGGAGATCGTGTGGAAGTGGAATTCACACCTTATGATCTCACCAGGGGACGTATTGTTCGCAGAAAATGATAATAGGATCGGACAATCGAGATTTCGAGATACAAGGATTTATACTGATAGATTGTGTAGATTCTTATCGAGACGAAGATGCTGAATTCTACAAACATGTCCTCAAAATAATAGAAAAGTTTGGTACGGAAACAAGTCCTATAATCAATGCAGCGACAGGTCTTCAGATGGATTTTGACAACAATCGCAGCATAAGAAATACAGTACTACTGTATTCAGATCACACCGAACTACACCGCATGATGCGCAGAGGGTTAGAACAACACCAAGGAACATTGACAACTCCGGATAGTTTAAAACTTCGGATGAACAACGAATATTGTTTTGCTTTTATGCACCTTGGTGAATTTTTCTATCATGTCGGCAATCATCTAAAAAACAAAATAACAAATTGGTTGATATTGGGACGTACCTGGAACATGTGTGTGCATGATAATTCTATAGGGTTACGTAATTTACATAAATTTGCACGGAGATTTGGATTGAATTTCTATGCCATCGATGGTGGGTTCCAAAAATCAGATTTGACAACTGTGACCAGAGCAGATTTTGATAATGATTATTCTTTTAAATGGAACGAAACAAATAATTCAATGTATAAATTAAAATTAAGTAAAAAAACAGGATCAGTTGGATATGCCAATTCAGCTGACGAGTGGATAGTGATGGATCCTCAAACAATGCCGACAAGATTGGAGTAAATAACAACATGCAACACGATCTAAGAAAACTAACCGATCTAGTAGAAGCCAACACTCGCCCTGCCAAGCTGGAAACCACTCCTTTGCCCTATGGTGAAAAAGACCTGATGCCGGTGATGAGTGCAGACACCATCAACTATCACTACGAACATCTCGCTAAAGGCTATGCCAAGCGATACAATGCAGGAGAAGGCAATGCGGATTTTAATCGCGCTGGCAGTTTTTTACACAATAAGTTTTTCCCTCAGCTTAGGCCTCCCAAAGGTGCAAATAGACCCCGAGGTGCGGTACTTGCTCTGATCGAAGAACACTTCAAAACCTACGAAGACTTCAAGGAGCAGTTTAAAGAAGCTGCTATGAAGATACAAGGCTCGGGCTGGGTGTATCTTTCAACTGGTGGCATGATCAAAACCATCCCCAATCATGCTGTACGTACTGATATCTGTGTGTTGGTAGATTGGTGGGAACATGCATGGGCCCTGGACTATCAAAGTGACAAAGAAGCGTATCTCAACAATATCTGGAAGATTATTGATTGGGATGTGTGCAACGAAAGACTATAATGAATCTACAACCCGGTGCTGTAAGCAAACTGCGTGAGCTGATCGCAGAAGAAGCAAACCCTGCGCTCATGCTGCGTGTGTTTGTGCAAGGTGGCGGGTGTTCAGGATTCAGTTATGGATTCACGTTTGATGAGATTCAAAACGAAGATGATTTTGATTTCAACTACGAAGAAGTGCGAGTGGTAGTAGATGCCATGAGCATGCAATATCTACAAGAGTCAGACATCGACTATCAGGAAAATGCAATGGGTTCCAGCTTTGTGATCAACAATCCCAATGCTGTCAGCACCTGTGGCTGCGGATCAAGCTTCTCAGTTTAATCAAGCCTGAGCAGTATTAAACGATTTCCCATCGCCGGGATCTGGATTTCCAGAATATTGAGTACCATACGTGCCTGGACGACCCGGATTGCCGCCACCGCCTCTACTAGGGCTATTGCCTTCACTTGGTTCGGGTGGAGGAGGCGTATAGGTATATGGGCTGGATCTTGGAACCATACCAAACCCTCCGCTTACACTGGTAAAATTAGTTATCTGTGGTCCGGCAGCCTCCTGCCATGTTCCATTGACGTTTAGATATACAGCATTGGTACGTTTCCAAATCCCATCGTCTTTTACATAGATTTCTTTTGTGGATAACCATACACCGTTGTCAGCTACAAAAACTCCAGGAACCTCCATGGTTATAACTAGATATCCATTGCCACCAGCACGTCCAGCCGACCCACCCAATCCCACATTGTCCGGAACCGCAATGCCCGGTTGCCCACCTGGTGTTCGGCCATTTGGCGCAAATCCATTTGGATAAGCAAAACTCCAGCTGGCTCCCGGATTTCCTGCTTGGCCACCAGTGTCGCTTGCACCCGGCCAACCACCGTATGCACCCCCGTTACCGCCGCCTCCAGTGCCACCATTATATCCACCACCACCACCACCACCACCACCACCGTCGGTTGGATGACTTGCGCCTGCTTCCCCGTTAAATCCGGTGCCGGTCTGGCCATGCGGCCCTGGGCTATCTCCACCACCGCTTTGATTGCCTGCTCCGCCACCACCACCACCTCCGGCAGCTACTCCCTGTAATATGTTATTTTGTAATAAAATAGTTGATCCGCCACCACCACCACCACTACCACTAGTGGGTATAGGCCCTGCGCTGCCCCCGGGCGCACCTGAAAAACTGGTGCCACTGTTGATGGCCAATGCAACCCCGGCTGGGCCGCCTGTATTATTTCCTACAATTCTTATGGTGTGATTGCCACTGGTTACTGTGATATTGTCGGTGACCGAACTGGTAAATGTATCAGTAGAGGATGCCACACTGACTCCATCTAGATACACCGTGGCATTGTTATCAAATGCTGTTTGAAAAACATATACCCCTGTAAAAGGAAAATTCACAGTGGTTGAAACATCTAGATTGCTGGCACCATTGGCATTCCATACAGCATAGGCGTTCATGAAACTGCTCCAGGCATAGCTCAAGGTCACTGCGACTAGTCCGTTTGTGCCAGCCAATTGTCTGGTGTCAAACACACTATATCCAATATAGCCAGATCCGCCACCCCCGCCTGCTGCACCGCCACCCCCAGATCCGCCGCCACCACCTCCACCAATTGCTACCAGCAGCTGGTCACCCTTGCTGCAACCGAATGTGGCGATTGAAAAGCCACCCCCGGTACCATTTCCTCCTGATCTAGAATCATTTCCACCGCCCCCGCCACCACCACCCCACAAGTAAGCAGTTATACTGGCATTGGTATTCAATGGATATACGGTAAGGCTCTGTACTGAATTGGTATATCCTACCGGTCTAGATTGTATTGGCATTGTGACTTTGAATTAGGTGGTATAAACTTGATACCAGATATCACCATTGCTACCGCCGCTGGGCAAATTAGTGCTGATAGTACGATTACCATAACCATTGGAACTACTTGCTATGGCCAAGGTTATGTTGGTACTCAATGCACCGCCACCGCTGAGGCCGCCTCCTGCGATCACTTGTCTTGTTATTCCCACTGCTCCAAGATTCACCAAAGCATTGGCATAATCGCCGGCACCGGTACCACCTGATGTTATTGCCAATGGTGTGATACCTGTGATTGTTCCGCCGGTAATTTGAGCATTAGCAGTGGTCAGGATAGCCCCTTGTATGGTACCATTTACTATGTTGGTGTTGGTTATGGATCCACCACCGATCAACACAGCAGATGCATCCTGTGTGGAGATGCTGCCCAATCCCAGATTTAATCTAGCAGAGGACGCTGTGCTAGCACCAGTACCACCTGATAACACTGGCAATGGAGTGATGCCGCTGATGGCTCCACCTGTGATGGCCACGGCACTGGAATTTTGAGTGGCAATCGTGCCCAATCCTAAATTGGTACGTGCTTGTGATTGTGTAGCACCACCAGTACCACCGTCTGCTACAGCTATCGGAGTGATACCGGTGATGGTGCCGCCAGTAATGGCCACGGCCGCTGCACTCTGGGTAGAGATGGTACCCAGTCCTAAATTTGTCCTAGCAGCAGGCGCGGTATTAGCGCCGGTACCGCCATCAACCACTGCCAGTGGAACGATGTTGTATATTGATCCGCCTGTGATGGCCACGTTGTTGGCGTCTTGCACAGAGATAGTGCCTAGCCCTAACCCAACCCGGGCATTGGCCTGTGTATCACCACCAGTACCGCCAGAATTCACAGGCAACGGTGTAATACCATTGATCGTTCCACCTGTTATATTCACAGCATTGGCATTTTGCTGACTCATGCTAGGCATAGCATTGGTCCAGTTGGTAACAAATCTTGTGGTAGCGATCTGCGTATTGCTAATAGTGATATCTGCTGTGGGTGCCAACGGCAATCCAGTAAATTCTGGACTGATCTTTTGTGCCTGTACAAAAGCAGTGGTAGCCACCTGTGTGCTGTTATCAGTAGATGTAGCAGTAGGTGCTAATGGTGTGCCGGTGAATACCGGACTGATCTTCTGCGACTGTACAAATGCTGTGGTGGCCATGCGGTCATCAGCTGCTGATGCAGTCACTGTTGGACCAGTTGGTGATCCAGAAAATGCCGGACCAGTTGTGACAAACGCTGTGGTAGCTATCTGTGTAGAATTAGTTCCCACCCCAGCAGTGGGCGCAGTTGGTACTCCGGCAAACATAGGACTATTTGTAACAAAAGCAGTGGTGGCCAGTTGGGCAGTTGCTGTGCCTGTGCCGGCAGTGGGCGCAGTTGGAGTTCCTGCCAGTGCCGGGCTATTAGTCACAAACGCAGTGGTAGCCAGCTGGGTGGTTGCGGTTCCTGCGGCAGCAGTGGGTGCAGTAGGAATACCTGTAAATGCAGGACTGATCTTTTGTGCTTCCACATAGTTGATGCTGGCAAGATCAACAAACACATTGGTACTGCTATAAACTGCTAGTATATCATCAGTACTGTCGTACCATAACTGGCCAAGTACAGGTTGTGTAGGCGGTGTGGTATTGCAGAAATTCTCCAGCAGATACACATAATTTTCGTTTTCATAAACACCATATTCCGTGACGGACCTACCCACTAACGCGAGATCCGTAGCGGTGGTGTTTACTGTTCCGTCGGGTACAACCGCTACGATTTGCCCACGGCTGTTATTGATGATGTAGCTCATTTAATGCTCCAATTTTATGTATTTAGCCTGTGCCTGCTTGTATCAGCAAGCAAAAACTTTTGGTAAATACTGCACTAGGACACTCTATCTATGACTCAGCAATATATTGACACCGGTAACACTGCCAATGACGGCACCGGTACCCCTTTACGCGATGCTTTTGATATCTGCAACAGCAACTTCACTGAGCTGTACGGAATCGGCGGTGTTACAGGTATCCAAAATGGTAATTCAAATGTGCAGGTGCTTACCAACAGCACCATTAATATCAGCAGCAGAGGCACAGCCAATGTGCTGGTTGTGTCCGGAACAGGTGCTACCTTACAAGGATTATTCACTGGAAATGGTATCATCAGCGCCACTGGCAACATAGTGACCAGTGGTTTCTATGTGGGTAATGGGTCGGCATTGACAGGAGTTGTGTCCAGTCCAGCCGCCAGCTTGATCACCGGCGCTACTTTGAGTTCTAACGTGACTACCAGCAGTTTGACCACCGTGGGTACCCTGGGCAGCTTGAGTGTCACAGCCAACATCCAAGGTGGCAATCTACGCACAGTTGGGCAGGTTTCAGCCACTGGAAATGTCAGCGGCGGCAACTTGATTGCTACCAGCGCCATGATCGCCACAGGTAATGCCACTGGTGGTAATCTACTCACCGCAGGTCAAGTGAGTGCCGCTGGCAATATCACCAGTGCTGCCAATATAGCAGCAGCTTATTTTACAGGCAACGGTAGTGCGCTGACCGGAGTCACAGCCACTACCTCTGCTGCTTTATTGACCGGAGCCACACTGAGTGCCAATGTTACTACCAGTAGCCTGACCAGTGTGGGCACACTGAATTCTTTGGCCATAAGCAATGCGTTGGGTGGAACTGGTAATGTCACAGCCAACAATATCAATGCTACCATAGCAGTATCGGCCACAGGCAATGTTGTGGGCGGCAACATAATAACTTTGGGCGTGATATCCGGCGCCAGTGCGGTGCTCACAGGAGATATCAGCAGCGCAAATATCACAGCCAATCTTACCGGTGGTAACATCGCCGGTAACAACGTCAATGCCACCACGCTGGTGACAGCAGCCAGGGTCAGTGCCACGGGCAATGTCACAGGTGGAAATGTACTGACTGCAGGATTGATTTCGGCCACAGGCAATATCACCGGTGGTAATCTGTTGGGAACTGTTGCTACAGCAGCACAGACCAGCATTACCAGTGTGGGCACATTGACTTCGCTCACAGTTGCTGCCAATGTCACAAGTGGTAATATATTGACAGCAGGATTGATTTCAGCCACAGGCGGTATTGCCGGCAGTAATATAACTGTTGGAAACATCACCAATGGTAACATTATTAGCAGTGCATTGGCACAAGCAGCAGTGGTATCAGCCAGTGGAAATATGATTGGTGGTAACATCATCACACCGGGTGTGATTTCGGCCACTGCCAACATTAATGGTGGCAATCTGTTTTCTGGTGGTGCATTAACAGTTGGTACAACCATTGACGCCACTGGCAATATCACAGGCGGAAATCTTATCGCAGCCGGCACAATAACCGGTACTGGTAATTTTAGTGTAACTGGCAACATCACTGGTGGTAATATATTAGGTGGAGCCAATGTGAATGCCACAACACATACCGGCACCACAGTTTCAGTAACTGGCAATATCACAGCAGGAAACGTGGCTGGTGGTACCAATGTCAGTGCAGTCAATTACACAGGAACCACGGTAAGTGTGATTGGTAACGTGACCGGAGCCAACATCAATGGCGGAGCCAATGTCAATGCCACCACACATACAGGTACCACAGTGAGTGTGACAGGTAGTATCACTGGTGGGAATGTAGTATCGGGTGGATTTATAACTGCTGTGGGCAACATCTCTGGTGGTAACCTCATAGTTGTAGGTATATCGGGTGTGCTGACCACAGCATCACAAACCAATATTACCGCAGTGGGCACACTGGGATCGCTGAGTGTGACAGGCAATGTGGACAGCGGGAATCTACGCACAGCCGGATTGATTTCAGCCACCGGCAACATTACCGGTGGTAATGTATTAGGTGGAGCCAATGTGAATGCTACCACACATACAGGTACCACAGTGAGTGTCACAGGCAATGTCACTGGTGGCAATGTGAATGGTGGTGCAAATGTAAATGCCACATTGATATTGGGTACCACTGTGAGTGCAGTTGGAAATGTCACGGGTGGTAACGTGAACGGCGGCGCTAATGTCAATGCCACATTGTTGTCGGGCACCACAGTGAGTGTGATTGGAAATGTGATCAGTAACAATATCCAAACCACTACTTCTATTACCACTGCAAACGCCACAGTTTCTGCACAGCTGGTGATACCATTCTTTTCATCAAATCCGGCCAGCGCAGTGGCAGGTAGTTTCTACTACAACACAGCATTTGGTGTATTGAGATTTTACAACGGCGCAACCTGGGTGAACGTTTAACACCATGGCACAACCGATCTGGATCACCCAACCGGGATTAATAGGAGTCATACCCGAAGGGGTATTCTATCAATCTACATTGTTTGCAGATACTGCCGTATTGCCATTGAACATCGTGTGTACTGCTACCAATGCAACAACCAACACTATCACTTGCAACAGCACAGTTGGACTATATCAAGATCTCAATTTGATGTTCGAAGGTGCAGTGTTTGGCGGAGTAGATCCTTTTGTGCGATATTTTATATTAGATGTGGTCAGTAGCACACAATTTAGGATCACCACAACAGAATTCAGCACAGTTCCGTTACAACTGACCACAGCCAGTGGGTCCATGACCCCCGTGATTAGACAGCACGTTTATTTTGCTCTTATTGCCGGTAGTCTCCCCCCGGGCATACAATGTTCCGACAATGGATTGATTGTGGGAGTGCCGCAGGCGGTGGCTAGTCTGCAAGGTGTGCCATTCCAGGTCAATAGAGATGTGGTTAGCAAATTTGTTGTACGTGCATATACTAAACTAGCAGATGGCTCAACTGATCGTATTAAAGATCGCACATTTGAATTGATAGTTACCGGAAATAACGTGCCCGATTTTGCTACCCCGACTGGATCAATTGGCACATTCTACGACAGCGATCGTGTGGATTTCCA
>Ga0209401_1003222_pt1 | contig 10335 bp, 9 predicted proteins | sample M_140807_MF_Meta_FD_187318 | JGI IMG/M metagenome (GOLD analysis project Ga0209401, IMG submission 187318) | Freshwater microbial communities from Lake Montjoie, Canada to study carbon cycling - M_140807_MF_MetaG (SPAdes) (version 2) | ecosystem: Environmental > Aquatic > Freshwater > Lake...
CAAGAGCCTCACCGACGGAAAGGAGGCCGAACTCCCCAGCCGGGGGGTGCGGCGCAAGTACTTCGCCATGCCGCCGATGGAGCTGGAGGAGGCCCTGCACCAGCTGGATCTGATCGACCATGACTTCTACGTGTTCCGCGATGCCGCCAGCGGCCAGGTGCAGGTGGTGTATCGCCGCAACCACGGGGGCTTCGGCGTGATCCAGCCGAAGAACGCATGAGCCGTGACCTCCCGGATCTCGCCCCCCTGATCGACCACGCCCTGCTCGATCCCCACCGGGGCAGAGATGCGGTGCTCACCTGCTGCGATGAGGCCCGCCACTTCGGTTTCGCCGGGGTGTGCGTGGCCTCCCGCTGGGTGGCCACGGCCCGCGAGCGCCTGCCGGCGGGCGATGGGGTGCGGCTGGTGAGCGTGGTGGGCTTCCCCTTCGGAGCGGTGCCGGCCGCGATCAAGCGGGCCGAAGCGGAGGCGGCGGCGGCCGCCGGCGCCGATGAACTCGATGTGGTGCCCGATTTCGGCGCCCTGGCCGATGGCGACAGCGCCACCCTCCTGGCCGACCTGGCCCCGATCACGGAGCTGGGCCTGCCGGTGAAGGTGATCCTGGAGATGGACCGGCTGGATCCCGAGTCCCTCGCCCTGCTGGTGGAGGTGAGCCTCGATGCCGGTGCCCACTTCCTCAAGAGTGGCAGCGGCTTTGGACCTGCGGTGTCGGCGCCGCAGGTGCGGCAACTGGCGGCCCTGGCCCGGGGCCGGGCCGGCATCAAGGCCTCGGGCGGCATCGCCTCGCTGGAGCAGGCCCTGGAGCTGGTGGAGGCCGGCGCCGTGCGGCTGGGCACCAGCCGGGGGGTGGCCCTGATGCAGGCGCTGCGGCGGGGCAGTCAAGCCGCCAGAGCCACCGGCTGAGGAGGGTTGTTGCCGGAGCAGATGCTGGAGGGATTGGTGATGAGCTGCCGCCCCCTCGGAGAAAACGACCGGCTGCTCACCCTGCTCAGCGAGACCGAGGGCGTGGTGCGGCTGGCGGTGCCGGGGGCACGACGCCCCCGTAGCAGCCTGGCGGCGGCGGTGCCCCTCACCCTGCTGCGGCTCCAGGCCGGCGGCCGGGGCGATTTGAAACGGGTGCGGCAGCTGCAGGTGCTGCACAGCCATGGAGCCCTCGGGGAGCGCCTGGAGACGCTCGCGGCGGCCCAGGGGTTGATGGAGCTGGGCCTGGCCCTGGTGCCGGGCGCGGATCCGGTGCCGGGCCTGCTGGCCGACCTGCTGCTCCATCTGCGGCGGCTCGAAGCCGTGGTGCGGGAGCGGCAGCAGCGCGTCGAAGCCTTGGCGGTCGCGGTGCAGGGGAGTGTGCACCTGCTCGCCCTCGGGGGCTACGCCCTGCCCTTGCAAAGCTGCGCTCGCAGCGGCGAACCGCTACAGCCCCCCGTGGGGAACTGGGACTGGCGCTGCAGCCTCCTCCCCCAGGAGGGGCTGGCGATCGGGGCTATGGCGGGAGCCCGGGTGGTGCTCAATGCCTCGGAGCTGGCCCTGCTGCAGCGGCTGCCCCGGGCCGGCACGCCCCGCCGCCGGGACGGGGATCTGCTGGGACCGGAGCGAGTCTGGCTGCACCTGCTCGAACTCATCGAGGTCTGGTGGGGCGAACACCTGAGCCGGCGCCCCCGGGCCTTCAGACTGCTGCGTGCCGGCTTCGAACCCGGGGAGCCCGCCCGTTGAACCGCCAACCGCCATGAGCCAGACAGGTGAAGACCGCGGCCCGGCAACCGCTGCATCCGAACCGGCACCCGGTGCTCCGGCGGTGACAACTGGTGCCCCGACGGCGGCAACGGGCGGAGAGGGTGGTATTGCGGCCCTCCTCGCCAGCGGGGAGTTCCGCCGCCTCTGGCTAGGGCAAATCTTCTCCCAGCTGGCCGACAAGTTTTACATCGTGCTGATGGTTTTCCTGATCGCCCAGTACTGGGTGACGGACAACCCCGCCAATCCCGCCTTAGTGGATGCGGCGGCGGCGATCCGCATCGATCTGGAGACCCGGGCCCAGGTGATCACCCTGATGGCCACGGGCATCTACGTGGCCAACACCATCCCGGCGATCCTGCTGGGCACGGTGGCGGGGGTCTGGGCCGACCGCTGGCCGAAGCGCAAGGTGATGGTGGCCTCCAATGCCCTGCGGGGCGGCCTGCTATTGCTGGCCCCCCTTTGCCTGCTGGAGGGACCGGTGTGGCTAGGGCTGAGCTGGGGCTACTGGGCCCTGGTGGGCATGACCTTCCTTGAATCTGTGCTCACCCAGTTCTTCGCCCCCGCCGAACAGGCCGTGCTGCCCCTGCTGGTGCCCTCGGGCCAGCTGCTGGCTGCGAATTCGGTGTATCAGGCCACCAGCATGGCCGCCACGATCGTGGGCTTCGCGGTGGGAGACCCGGTGCTGAGGCTGCTGCAGTCGGGTCTGGCCCAGGTCGGGATTCCGGGTGGTGAATTCGTGCTGCTGCCGCTCTGCTACGGACTAGCGGCCGTGGCCATCGCCGGCATCACCCTCAGGGAGCCGATCCGGATCCCCCGCGCCATTTCGGTGTGGGAGGAGATCGGGGAGGGGCTCCAGGTGCTGCGCGAACGGCGCAGCGTGAGGGCCGCCATGCTCCAGCTGGTGCTGCTCTACAGCCTCCTGGCCGCCCTCTACGTGCTGGCGATCAGCCTGGCCGCCACGATCGAGAGCCTCGGCCCCACGGGCTTCGGGATCCTCCTGGCCGCCAGTGGCGTCGGACTGGCCCTGGGGGCCCTGGCGGTGGCCCAGATCGGGGAACGGTTCAACCGCCGGCTGCTCGCCAGCAGCGGCCTTGGCGTGGTGGCCTGCTGCCTGGTGCTGCTGGGGCAGGTCCGGGGCCACCTGGTGCCCACCCTGGCGCTCTGCGCCCTGCTGGGGGTAGGGGCCGCGATGCTGGCGATCCCGGCCCAGACCACCATCCAGGAGGACACCCCCGAGGAGCAACGGGGCAAGGTGTTCGGTCTGCAGAACAATCTGATCAACATCGCCCTGAGCCTGCCGCTGGTGCTGGCCGGGGCGGTGGTGAGCCGCTATGGGCTGCTGCCGGTGCTGTGGGGACTGGCGGGGATGGCGTTGCTGGCCGCTCTAATCGAGCAACCCTGGCGGCGCTGCTAGTTTTGCCACTGATTGCGGCTGGATCGGTGGCTCAGATTGCCTGGCTGGGCAAAAAGTCACCCTTCTGCGGCAACGTGACCTATGGCCTGAGCACCACCGAAACGCTGCGCCGCCGCGGCCATGCAGTGCACTTCATCCACTTCGACACCCCGGCCGCTCCGCTCGGGGCGCCCCTGGGAGGCTCACCCCAGGCCGTGGCCGTCCAAGCAGGGGCGGCCGAGCAGGAGCCTGAAGTCACCCTGCCCTACCTGGTGAAATCGCAGGTCTACACCATTCCCTCCCCCGGGGCCCAGCGGGAGCTACGGGAATCCCTGGAGCGGATCCGGCCCGACCTGGTGCACGCCAGCCTCACCCTTTCTCCCCTCGATTTCCGGCTCCCCGACCTCTGTCAGCAGCTGGGATTACCGCTGGTGGCCACCTTCCATCCCGCCTTCGACGCCGGCCTGCGCAACCTGAGCGCGGGCACCCAGCAGCTCACGTATCAGCTCTATGCCCCCTCCCTGGCCCGCTACGACCGGGTCATCGTGTTCTCCGAGCTCCAGGCTGAGGTGCTGGAGCGCCTGGGGGTGCGGCGGGAGCGACTGGCGGTGATCCCCAACGGGGTCGACACCGACCTTTGGTCACCGGCCCCCAGCACTCCGGGCCCGGTTCTTAGCGACCTGCGCCGCCGCTACGCCGGCCGCCGGGTTTTTCTGTACATGGGCCGCATCACCACCGAGAAGAACCTGGAGGCGTTGCTCAAGGCATGGCGCCTGGTGCGGCTGGCGGGTTGCGTGCTGGTGATCGTGGGCGATGGCCCCCTACGGGCCTCCCTGCAGAACCCCGGCGAACCGGATGTGGAATGGTGGGGCTTCGAGGCCAGCCTTGAGCGCAGGATCGCCCTGCTGCAACTGGCGGAGGTCTTCCTGCTGCCGTCGCTGGTGGAAGGTCTGTCGCTGGCCCTGCTGGAGGCGATGGCGGCTGGAGCCGCCTGCGTGGCCACCGACGCCGGGGCCGATGGCGAGGTGCTCGAGGGTGGCGCGGGAATCGTGATCAGCACCCAGGGGGTCACCACCCAGCTGCGCACCCTGCTGCCGGTGCTGCGCGACCAGCCGGTGCTCACTGCCGAACTGGGTCGACGCGCCCGGGCCCGGGTGATCGAGCGTTACACCCTCACCCGCAACATCGATGCCCTCGAAAGTCTGTATACCGAACTGATCCAGGCACCACTCGTGGCTTGAGCAAAGCCGGAGCCCCCTCGAGGCCCGGGAAGCGCCCTTCTTCGACTGCGAGCCCATGGGAAGAAGCACCGCCGCAGTAGCGCTGAGAACGGTCGCGAGAAAGCATCAGGTATCGGGATCCCGTCTGGAGGGGGCGGAAACGGGTGTGCGCCCATCAAGACCAAGGGAGAGCCCGCGCGCTCAGTAGCGCTCCGGCCGGGACCGCCACCAGGTGGCGTTGAGGCCCCCCCGAGCCAACGCCACCGCCCGGGCCTCCAACCGCCGCCGGTCCAAGCGCCAGAGGCGATAGAGCCCGCTGCGGGCGAGCTCGGTTTCCCCTAGCCCCCGCCAGTGGGGAAGGTCGGCGGTGGCCCGATCAATCACCAGCAGCACGGTGGGTTGCTGCGCCGCAGAGCTAGGAAGCTGGCCGGCGCGGCGCTCCCGGCCAAGGCGATCGGCCAGGTTGATCGGACCCTCCGGTGCCAGCCCCTCGTAGAGCACCACCCGGCGGCTGTAGTAGTGCAGGGATGGCTTGAGGATCCCCACCATCGCCAGCGATTCATGGGGGCGGGCCTGGCGCCGCACCGCCTCCGCCATGGCCCGCACCGGGGCGCCGCGCAGCTGATCTCCCAGGTTCCAGAGCGGCAGCAGCGCCAGGGGCACGAAGGCCACCAGGGGGAGCTGGAGCAGCAGCAGGGGGAGGGGCCAGGGCCGGAGGCGCCACCACGAGCCCAGGGCGGCAGCCAGCAGGTAGCAGCCACCCGCCAGGGGCAACCGTCCGCTGGCCAGGATTCCGGCGGGCAGGGTGGGCAGTTCGGGATCCTGGATGAGGGGAACCCAGAGGGGACCGGCCAGGTAGGCCAGTCCGAGGAAGGCGCAGAGCGCCAGGCTGAGGCTCCAGGCCCGTTCGAGGGCGCGATCGCGGCCACGATCAGGCGACAACCCTCCAGGCGCCGGCCTCCCCACCTCGCGCCCGCCCGGGGCTGGCGCGGCAGGTCCACCGACACCGGCCAGGAGGATCAGCAGGCCCGCCGCCGGCGTGGCCGGCAGCCAGTAGCTCGGCAGCTTGGTGGCGGCGATCGTGAAGAACGCCAGCACGGCCAGCAACCAGCAGGCGGCGAAGCGGTTGAGGGAAGACGCAGCGGCAAGGGGCTGGGGCCGCAGGGGTCGAAGGCCCAGCGCCCGCCCGATGCCGAGCAGCAGCAGGGGCGTGACGGGCAGGCTGGCCACCACGAGGATCGGCCCGAAGAACCACCAGGGCTGCAGGTGGTGATTCACCACCGCCGTGAAGCGCTGGAGGTTGTGGTAGCCGATGAAGCTGTCCCAGAAGGGGCGCCCCTCGCGCAGCAGGGCCAGGCCATACCAGGGCAGGGCCAGCAGGGCCGCCAGGGCGAGCCCGGTCAGGGGCCGCAGCCGCCTGCGCAGGGTGGAACCATCGGCCTGGAGCACGGCGAAGAGCAGCAGGGTGAGGGCCACCAGCACCAAGGCCACCGGCCCCTTGGTGAGCACGGCCATGGCCAGCACCGGCCAGGGGGTCCACCAGCGGGAGTGGGGATCGGCATAGGTGCGCCAGCAGAGCAGCAGGCTGGAGGCCAGGGTGGCGGTGAACAGGGCATCGCTGACGCCGATCCGTCCCCACAGCAGCACCAGGGGGGAGAGGGCGAAGGCCAGGGCAGCCACGAGGGGAGGCGCCAGCGGGGCCAGTCCCGCGGCCTCAGCCCCCCCGCGCCCTCCGACGGCCTGGGGCCAGCGCCGCAGCGTGTCGGCCAGCAGCAGCATCAGCACCACCATGGCCAGAGCTGAGGGCAGGCCAGCGGCCCAACTACCGAGGGGATCCCAGAGGCTCTGGCCCGGCAGGCGATGGACCAGGGCCATCAGCCAGTACACCAGTGGCGGCTTGTCGTAGCGGGGCAGACCGTTCACATGGGGCACCAGCCAGTCGCCCGTTTCGGCCATCGCCCGGGCGGAGGCGGCGAACAGGGGCGGGGTTTCATCCACCAGCCCCGTGCTTCCCAGCCGCCAGACGAAGAGCAGCAGACCCAGCACCAGGGTGACGAGCAAAAGCACCAGGCCGGACCGGCGATGAAACCATCCGCCCATCAGCTCGCCTCCTGGGCCAGGCCGCTCGCCTCGCCTTCCTCCGGAGCGGCGGGCCCGCCCGCCCCGCCGCTGGATCCGGCCGCAGCCGGCTGCCAGAGCTGGCCCCGCCGGTTGATCAGGAGCACCGATACGAGCGCCAGGCCGGCTCCCAGCCACTGGAGGGGAGCGAGCCTCTCGTCCAGCAGCAGGAAGCCGCAGAGCAGGGCGAACACCGGGGTGAGGAAGGTGAGGGCGGTAAAGCCGGTGAGGTCGCCCCGGCTGGCAAAGCTGAAGAAGAGCCCGTAGGCCAGGGCGCTGCCAAACAAAGAGGCGTAGGCCATCAGGACCCAATCGAAGGTGCTCCAGGCCGGGAGCAAGGCATCCAGGACCGCCGCCGCCGAAGCCCCCGGCGCCAGGAGCGGGCCCAGGGCCACCGCCAGCAGCAGGGGCACCCCTCCCAGCAGCATGTGCCAGGCGGTGACGGCCACCGGATCGCTGCGGCGGGTGGCGTAGCGGCAGAGCACCGTGCCCACCGCCATAGCGGCGGCGGCACCCAGCATCCAGGCCTCGCCGTGGCTCCAGGGGTGCAGGCCCTCCACCGCTGGGCCCAGCAGCCACCACTGGCGCAGCAGCTCCGGCGGCAGACCGAGACAGACGATTCCGAGCAGCCCCAGCAACAGCCCCAGCCAGCCCACCGGATTGATCGCCTCGCCGAACAGGGCCCGGGCCAGTAGGGCCACGAGCAGCGGCTGGGAATCGATCAACACCGAGCCCAGGCCGGCACCGGTCTGGCCGAGGCCCCTGGCCAGCAACCCCTGGAACAGGGTGGCATCCACCAGGGCGAAGGCGAGCAAGGCGGGGATATCGCCGGGATCCACCCGCAGGGAGCGGCCCATCAGCCGGGCCACGAGCAGCAGCACCAGGGCCGCGGGGAGCAGCCGCAGGCTGGCCACCAGCAGGGGGTCGACCCCCTCGAGCAGGGGCTTCATCGCCGCCATGGCCGTGCCCCAGAGCGCAAAGGGCAGCAGCATCAGCACCCAGCGCAGCAGGGGAGGGAGGGGGAGTGCTGGGTCGGCCTGGGCCATGGGGAAGGTTCGGGCCTGGGGCCGACGGTGGGCCGGATGGGAGCCCTCTTTTTAAGATCCGATCAAAACACCCCGATCCCATGCCCTGGCCCTGGCGCCGCAAGACCCGCCGCACCCTGGCTCGGATCGCGATCGAGGGTCCGATCGCCGGGGGCACCCGCACGCGGGTGCTCAAGGCCCTCGATCAGGTGAGCCAGCGCGAATGTCCAGCCCTGCTGCTGCGCCTCGACACGCCGGGCGGCACGGTGGGCGACAGCCAGGAGATCCATGCCGCGCTGCTGAGGCTGCGGGAGAAGGGCTGCCGGGTGGTGGCCCACTTCGGCAACATCTCCGCCTCCGGGGGGGTGTACGTGGGGGTAGCGGCCGAGAAGATTGTGGCCAATCCCGGCAGCATCACCGGCTCGATCGGCGTCATCCTGCGGGGCAACGACCTCTCCCGCCTGCTGGAGCGAATCGGCGTACGCTTCGACACCGTGAAGAGCGGCATCTACAAGGACATCCTTTCGCCCGACCGGGCCCTCAGCGAGGCGGAGCGGGGGGTGCTGCAGGAGCTGATCGATTCGAGCTACGGCCAGTTCGTGGAGGCGGTGGCCCAGGGGAGGGGGCTGGAGGTCGAGGCGGTGCGCCGCTTCGCCGACGGCCGGGTGTTCAGCGGCGCCCAGGCCCGCGAGCTCGGTCTGGTGGATGAACTGGGCGATGAGGAGCGGGCCCGCCGCCTAGCCGCCGAGCTGGCAGGACTCGACCCGGAGCATTGCCGGACGGTGACCTTTGGCAAGGCTCCCGGCCGCCTGGCGGGCCTGGTGCCGGGCCGCAGCCTGCTGGAGACGATCGGCACAGCCCTGCGGCTCGAGCTGGCCTGGGCCGGCCAGCCCCTCTGGTTGTTCCGGCCATGAACGACACCGCCTGGACCCTGCGCGCCCTGCGGGGCGCCACCACCGCCACCGCCAACACCAGCGAGGCGATTGGCGAGGCCGTGGCCGAGCTGATCGATGCCCTGGTGCGGCGCAACGGACTCGAGGGAGAGCATGTGCTTTCGGTCACCTTCTCGGTGACCGCCGATCTCGATGCCTGCTTTCCTGCCGCCATCGCCCGCCGAAGGGCCGACTGGGGCGCTGTGTCCCTGCTCGACTGCCAGCAGATGGCCGTGGCGGGAGACCTGGAGCGCTGCATCCGCCTCCTGGCCCATGCCTGGCTGCCGGCGGGGCGGGAGGTGGCCCACACCTACCTGCGGGATGCCACCCGGCTACGGCCCGATCTCGTGGGCGATTCCTGAGGCACCGGTTCGGATCCCCCACCCCCCGGCCAGCTCCCCCGCCGACCACTCCGGCGGCAGGGGGTGAATCACCCTGCTGAGAATCAAACCAATCCTTCCGCCCCAGCCATGGCCCCCTTCCAACCCCTTGGGGCGATCCGTCATGCCCTCAGCGGCTCCCTGGCAAGTGCCCGCTCCCGTGGGCGGGGCGGGGCCGGGAACCTGCTGGGCAGGGTCACGGCCTTCGGGGCCGCCGCCAGCCTGGCGGCGGCGGCGGCCCAGCTGCCCGGCGCGATCCCTGGCCTGGGAAGCAGCGGCGGCAGCGCCCGGGCCCAGGGCACCTCGGGCCTCGTGGAATTCCGCTGGGACAACAACAAGGACTACAACAAGCTCTATTTCTTCGTCACCAGCACGATCCGGCAGCAGCGCTCCGATTACTACCTGATCCTGCGTCCGAAGGACCGCAAGACGGCGATCCTCAAGCTCACGATCACGATCCCCGATCACTTCGACGCCAAGATCGATCCCAAAATGATTCAGCTCTGCCGCATGAGCAGCGGCAGCATGACCAAGCGCACGCGCTGTGAGAAGAAGCTGGCCGCCACGATCGAGGTGAGTCCGGGTGGCAAGGCCATCGAGGTGTTCCCCGAAACCCCGATCCCGGTGGATGGCACGGTGGGGGTCTTGATGACCCTGTTCAATCCCTTCAACGCCGGCATGTTCCAGTTCAACGCCCTGGCCCAGGCCCCGGGTGAGGTGCCGATCTCGGGTTACCTGGGCAGCTGGTTGATCGAGATCGATCCCAACTGAGACCAGGCCAGTGCCTGATAGGGTGGCGGGCTGAGAAGCCAACGCCATGACGAAGCGCACCCTGGAAGGAACGAGCCGTAAACGCAAGCGTGTGTCTGGCTTCCGCGTGCGGATGCGCACCCACACCGGCCGCCGCGTGATCCGCACCCGCCGCCGCCGCGGACGGGCTCGTCTGGCGGTCTGAGCCGGGCGGAGCGGTGTCCCTGCCACAGCGGCATCGCTTGCGGGGGCAACGGCCCTTTGACCGGCTGTATCGCCAGGGGCGCCGCCTCCACGGTGACGTCATGGTCCTACGCCTGCTCCAGGCCCAAGCCGACCTGCTACTCCCCTCCGAACGTCACCGCACCCCGAGCCCCTGGCGCTGCGCCGTTGTCGTGAGTGGAAAGGTGAGCAAGCGCTCCGTGCGGCGCAACCGCCTACGGCGCCTGCTCCACGCCCATTTGCTGCGGCAGGACCCTTCAGGCTCCCACCCCCTCTGGCTGCTGCTCAGCCTCAAACCGGAGGCCGGGGCCACGGCGGAGCCTCTGCTGCTGGAAGAATGCACCCATCTCCTACGGAAGGCAGGCCTTCTCCATGACCCAGGATCGCCTCCCTGACCAGGGCCCCCAGGCCGGAAGTGGCACCGCCGCCACGCCCTCGCCACCCGGCGAACCCGCCCCCCTCTCCAGTGGCGAAACCACCTACTACGAGGGCGGCCCGGCCCGGGGCGACCTCCTGCTCAGCCTGCTGATCGGCCTCACCCTGATCGGCCTGCCGATTGCCGTTGGG
>Ga0209401_1003223_pt1 | contig 10334 bp, 12 predicted proteins | sample M_140807_MF_Meta_FD_187318 | JGI IMG/M metagenome (GOLD analysis project Ga0209401, IMG submission 187318) | Freshwater microbial communities from Lake Montjoie, Canada to study carbon cycling - M_140807_MF_MetaG (SPAdes) (version 2) | ecosystem: Environmental > Aquatic > Freshwater > Lake...
ACGGGAATTTATAGCCACTGAGCTTCTCACCCTCTTTGCTAATTCGCACATTCTGGATAGGCCGTGCCGCATCGCACCTTGCCGCCACCCAGCCAGGCTTGACACTGTTCATGCTTTTCACGATCTGAACATCTTCCATCAGCACCTTCACGCTGGTAGGTGTCAGCACTATGTCGTCATTGGCCACAATGCATGATGACCAGTCTTTCATGGCCGCCTCAATCACTTCGTTGTAATCTTCGCCAAAGTTCCTTGGCTGGCCATAGATTTTATAATCCGCATCAAAATGCTCAATGACAGACTCAGGGCCGCGCAAGTAAACCGGACACTCTGGCGCGTATTGCCTGATGGATTCGAGCAATACGGCCAGACCATGGCCTTTGACAGTGGCAATGACAATTGGACAAATCATTTCTTCGCCTTGTTTCTTGCAGATATTGCAGCCGCCTTTGCCTTGGCATCAGCCTTGGAGCTTGCACCCCATGCCTTCAATGACAGCAACAGCCTGGTCGGCTCGCCACCCTTCATCTCAGGCCCAGGCATATTGCCCATCCGCGCCAAGAATGATGCGCGTCTTGGGTTATCGCCAGCCTTGACTGGCGCCTTCAAGTTCATGCCCTCGGCCTTCGCACTGGCACGGCCCTTGGCATTTAAGCCGCCAGAGGGTGACTTGCCCTCTTTACGCTGCCAAGCCGGTGTCTTCATTTCTTTGGCTTCTTTGCAGTCTTGGCCGCAGCCTTAAAGTCGGCAGCACTTGGCGCTCCCTTTGCACCAGGCTTGCGCATCTTCTCTTTGCTGCCCGCCTTGATGCGCTCTTGCTTGGCGTTGATGTTTGCGTATAAACCTTGTTTCACGACATATCTCCATCTTGATAATCTTCACCATCTTGCTCACCCGTATTGGGACCACCGACCACCCATGCATCACAAGTGCGACTCGCTGCACACTTGAAATCAAAAATTTCGCAGTAGCCAAGATCGGCCAACTTAATTGTTCCCCATGGGTCAGCTTCCATGCCAATACCCTCTGCAATGCACTGCTTAATCTTGTCAGACACATTGAATGCCGCGCAGTTACCGCATAGGCTTTTCTTGGCATCTTCGGCTGAGACATCCCACTGGTCTGCCTTCTTTTGCCAAAACGCACTGTTTGGCAGCTTGGGATTCTCAGGGCCATAGGCCGCGCTGGTAATTGCCTTGGCGCGGTTTTTAAGGTTGAGCGTAATGTCTTGCGTGGGCATGGGGCAGTTTTCGCCTGCGCTCATGTCTTCGCCAGGCATCTTGTCCATGACTTGACTCATGGTGCGTTGCATGGTGGCCATTATTTCATCCCCTTTTTTGGTTTCTGTTTGATCTTGGCCTCAGACATTGCAATGGCAATGGCTTGTTTAGGATTCTTCACAACCTTGCCAGTGCCACCGCTGTGGAGCTTGCCAGCTTTGTACTCACCCATTACCTTGCCGACCTTCTTTTGCGCTTTACTCATTGCCTTCATAGGTTTCCCCCATTGGTTTGTAAATACCCGAATTATGCAACCCGCACAAGGTTTCTGCGCAGGGGTTGAGACCATTTGCTTGAGCCAGTGCTGCCGTACATCCCTGCAATCGCATCAGACGCAAATGTCAGGACAAAGGCATCGGCCTTGTCAGGACTTGGCAATCCTCTGCGCTTGATCTCGTCTTTTCCCTCAATGGCGATCTTGCCATTGCTGGTGAATGAGTACCGCACTGTGGCCAGCTCAGCAATCAAGACCTCATCCTTTGGCATCTTGCAGTCCCGCGCCTCAAGCCACGCCCTTGCTTTGTACCAAAGTTCAGCCTTCAGATTCCTATAAGTTCCACCCATCGCGGGTGATTCACTCACATTGATCCCTCTGGCCGGCAGGCCCAGCTCGCGCAGTCGGTCCACCACCCCAGCGCCTAATCCAATCGAGTCGACCAATATCTCCTTTGGCTGCTGGCTTGGTGGCAATGCCTGGTACTCGGCCACCACCGCGCCAGTCAGTTGCATCAAGTCCAAATTCTTCCATGTCCGGATATTCTCAGTGACCGCATTCCCTTGGCGCTTGCACAGCGCTGACCGGTCACTTCCAAACCGCGCCACATCCAAGCCCCAGAGCATGGGCGCGTAGTCACTTGGCGCCACATCCCGATTCACCGCGCTCTCAAGCAAGTCCATGGCAATGACAGTGTCGTCATCCCCTTTGGGAAATTCACCGATCACGCGAATCCGGTAGACGTTGCTCTCCTCGCCATAGCGCATGGCCATCTCTTTGACGTACTCATCTGAGACCCTTGGCGAGTCAGTGCAGGCCACTTGGAATGTGGTCCACTCATCTGCTAGGCGCGTGTGGGTGTCGTAGAAAAACCCAGAGCTTCTCACCGGATTCCCCAAAAGTAGCGTCACCGCGTTATGCCCCGACATCGATCCAGCCGCGGCCTCGAACACTTGCTCTGGCACACCAGAAGCCTCATCAGCCACCAGCATCACATTCTCTGAGTGAATTCCCTGCAAAGCCTCTGGCTGCTCGGCCCGACTTGTCCTGGCCGAAATAAACATCTCAGTCGGTGCAGCATTGAATTCAATCCTCTCTTGCTTGACAGTCAGCAATCCCTGCAAAGGCAAAGGCATCGCATTGATCCACCTCTTCAGCTCGGCAAACATCGCGTCATACAGCTGAGAGCTTGTCGGTGCAGTCACCACCACCTTGACTGGAGACCGAGTCATAAAGTACCAGAGCATGGCCCAGCTGCTTGCCGTACTCTTTCCCACCCCGTGGCCAGACCTAACCGATATCTTCCTATCCCCACGGGCAATCGCACCAAGAAACTTCACTTGCCACGGGTCAGGGTCAACACCTAAAACCTCCCGCACAAATAGCACGGGGTCCGGCTGATACCGGTCCACCCACTGGGCAAAGACGTTTTCTTTCACAAACCCCTCACTTGCTTTAAGTTCCGACCCGTGATCCTATCGGTCCAGCATGATGCACACAACCACCTGGTCGCACTCATTTCAACCCCACCCTCTGGTGGCTTCTCAATCAGACAAGTATTACATTTCTGTAATTTATGACCATGGCAGTTGCCATTTAGTCGCACTGGGTTATTCACAAAATTACTTTTCACTGGATTCTCTGCACTTCATTATCTTTGTGGATTAACCATTTATTACCTAAATGCCTTAATGCTTTGACATATTGAAGTTGATTATGTCTATTAGTGCTACGCGGGACATAATCAACATTGAATAACTGTCTCACTTTAATCAGCATTATGGTGTTCATACAATCCCCACGATATCTTTTTTGTTGACCCATGCGTGCCAGGTCGCCAACCCGTCTTGTCCCATCAAAGTGCAGAACACCTTCCCGTCTTTTTCCTCATCAGTGTCGATCACAATCCACTCATGGCCGTTGATGATCACTGTCGCTAGCTTAGATTTCATTCGGTTACTCCGTTGTTTGTGGAGTTGACATTTTTGCACAATTTGACTTAGTTGTTACTTTTTTAAAAAATTTTTTTTGTAGGTGTTTAGTGCCGCCACAGTCGCCCCCGCCAAGCCGGCCACGGGGGGGTCGCGGCCACCATGCGCCAGCCGGCCACCACCGACTTATCCACGGATTTTGGCCAACTTTATCCACAGATTCCTGTGCATAAGTAGGTCTGTAATACTTTAATGCACTTAATTCTGTGGATAACGACTTATCCACTTAACATAATGGTCGTTGTATAAAGTGACTGAATCATTTGGTATTCATATCTTCAATTGTCACGCTGCGCTTGCGTAATGCGTCAAGGGCCATGCTTCCAAGGTCGATGTTGACCAGTGGCTGCTGCTTGTCACCATACTCGTCTGGAGCCTGCTTAGAGGCCAGCCAGCGCCTTGTGTCCACTCTCAGCTTGGCAACCTGTGCCTCTTGAGGGCTTGCGTTGTCTGCTATTTCCAGCGTCTGCTCTGCTAAACTTCTCCCACCTCGCGTACGTGCGCGCGCAAGGAGCGCTCCGCGCTTGGCATCTTTTTCGATCCATTTGTAGAAACCACCGATGCTTATGTCCAAAGACTTAATCACTGAATCGATGGTCTTACCTGATGAGATATGGTCAAAGAGCATAGCCTCACCGCCAAAGGCGTGAATTTTCTTATTGATCCCAGACATCTCTTTGCGCTCAATGTTGGCAAGTTCTTTTTGATTCATCTGTCTGGCAACAATGTTGTCTGCCAGCTCACTTAGCGTTTGTGCTTTTGCCATTCAAGTAATCCTCAATGATTTTGATTGCATCTGGCGCTGATCGTGAGACCAGGCACAGATATCCTTTTGCGTTTAACTGCAAACCCACAGAGCTTTGTTTGCCTGATACCACTCCGGCCTTGGTCTTCATCTCAATGAAAAGCCCGTGAAAGCCATTTTTAGGCTCTAAGACGCACAGATCAGGCATCCCTGCTAAAACCCCTTCAGAATGCAATCTGACGCGCTCTGAGGCCGTTCTATCGCCTCCATTGGGTATTGCTGCAATGATGATCTCCGGATAGAACGCACGAATGTGTTGCACCACTTTGACCTGGTCAATGTGTTCAATGCTTTTGCGCTTGCGCTTTATGTCAACCACCATGCCTCGGATTCTACTGCCGATGGCTTGGCTTGAAACAAATGACATCGGTGTTTGACATCGGTTGGGAATGTGGCGAGGCCCGTCTGGCTGCACTGGTGTTCGGACCATGTGATGGTTGCCCATCCATTCCTAATCTTTGCCTGGTCAAACATCCACTGCAATGGCTTTGAGTTGACCTTCCTGTGCCTCTCCATCTGCTCGGCTGGCATGGACTGTCGCTGCTCCACTTCTACCGCCTTACTACACTGGTGGCAGAAAACGCGCTCATCTTCGACCAATTTATCGTTCTGTGGATAACCTGTGGATAACTGTGTAGCTTCTTGTCCCATGCAAAACCTCCCAAAAGGGTCAAAAGTAAACCGGTATGAGTAAAGGAAATCTACCGGTTTACCTGTTTACTTTTCACTATCCCAAAACTGACCAGATTGGCCTGTGGATAAGTGGGTCTAGGACCCCCACTTATACCAACAGACCTGCCATTATCTAAACCGGTATACCGGTTTACTACCGGTTTACTACCGGTTTACCGGTTTACTTTATTTGAACCCATCCAGAGCTTGACTGGTCCATTGCAAAGCGCTGAAAGATGGCCGCGCTGACGGCCTTTCTGGCATAGCTTTGGTCTGCCATTGGCACGGCCTGATAGATGTCAGCCCACTCCAGCTGGTGCATCTGTGCCATCTCTTTTGGCACTGATGGCCTGCCAGAGCCTCTGCGCATAATGACCGCGCCTTTGGCGTTGATGATGGACTGGACAAAGTTGCAGGCAGCATCTGCGGCATCTTGGACTTGTTGCTGTCTTTTGTCGTTCATTCGTTCGTTGGCTGCCTGCCTTCGGTCATCTTCCGATGACATGGCTGGAACGACCAGCAGCACCATTTGCTCTTGGATATCCCCATCTTCATCCAGCACAGTGTCGGCAAAGACATCACTTTGGAATTTGATTTCTCTGAAATTGGGCTGATAGCGGGTCTTGACCAGACGCATATAACGGGTCTTGGTCTCATCTTCAAACAAGATTCCCGTAAGGGTTGCATCGCCTGTGAATGCGCTTGCTCCACGGGCAGTGGCATCTGAGTCTGACTTGGATATGGTCTTGTTGGTGTGGGTGATGATGCAGACTGGCGTGTCCAGTTGGATGTAGATGGTCTGCTTTAAGGCTGCAATATATGCACCCACTTCTGAGTTGTCATTCTCATTATCAATATCCATTGTGGCGTTTGCAGTATCTAATACCAATAATGGCCGGACATTATCTATTGTGTGGTAAATCACATTATGTGCAAGCATCAATAAATCTTTGACATTAGACCTCTTGGCATCGATGATGACAAACCACTGGGACAATGATTCAGCACTAATCCCGTAATGCCGTGCATAGCCTGTCAGAGTCCTTTCGACCTGGTCACTGTCTTCAGTCACTATGATTGTTTTGCGTTTCTTGGTGGCAGTGAGTTCGCAGTCCTTGGCCTGTAAGCCTGCCATGACCATGCAAAGGCTGATGACCGCTGTGGTCTTGCCAATGCCAGGCTGACCGGCCAGCACCATAAAGGAATGTGCCCAAAAGCCTTTGACTATGTAGCGGATGGGCTTGATCTGGCCAATGGATAGAGTTCGCTCTGGCCAGCCTTTAGTCTCTTTTTGCGCTTCAGTTTGCGCTTCAGTTTGCGCTTCAGTTTGCGCTTCAGCTTGGCCAATCACCGCTGCAAAGTCTTCCACCGCGCTTTTCCTTTCGGCCTGCTTGGTTGGCGGCTCCCAGCCATTGTCTTTAGCGTGTTTAAAGAGTGTGCCAATGCCAACACCTTTGCCCTGGTGAAAGCTCTTCCAGTGGGTCTCAATGTCTTTTGTGCCTTGGTATTTAATCCCACCTTGGGACCATGTATCCCATAAGCTACAACCTTGCTCTCCAAATTCTGAGTGCAAAGCCTGACCGATCTCAATCCACTGGTCATAGTCACAGTCTGGGCTAATGTGCTGCAAAGCCTGCGCAGCTTTGGCCATTTCATCTGGCGCGCCTTTGGACAACATAGCCGTGAAATCAAATGATTGGCTTGGCGCGGTAGGCTTTGGCTCTTGCAGCTGGTGCTGCTCGATGATCCCCCAGTCCATTAACAATTCATGCAAATTGACGGCCTCTTGGAATTCACCGACCAGTTGTTTGCCACTGAGTAGCACTGACTTGCCTGCACTGTTTGGGAGGCCAAATACCTCAAGCTCTTGGCCGCCACCCAGTTTGTACTTGGGCAGCACCTGGTCAGATTCTTTGGGTGGTTGGACCCATAGGAAGACATGACGGCCACGGCCTGAGACAGAGACCTCGGTCAGCATCTTGTTGGTCTTGACATACTTGGCCATGCGCTGGATGGCCACGTTGGTCGGGCCACTAGCGTGTTTCATGTCCACATCGAGGCAAACCAAATAGTTCCCTGATGCGCTGATGATGGGGCGCTGCTGGACTAAGCCAAGGTACTGGCCATGTGGGGCCTCTTCCATGGTCCAGACATCTTCAGCGTTGTAAAGGTCTGTCGGGTCTGTATCCCGTGCCACGCCTTGGCCAGATCGCTTGTAGGGGATTTTCTTTGAGCCTTGCAGGGCAAAGGTGCAGAAGACCGCATCGGGGGCCACAGCGCCTATTTTGCAGGCGACAGTCTGGGACTGTGAAAATGTGTCGTTTTGGGGTGTTTCAGTTATGATAGACACTGAAATTCCTTTAGTTGGGGGTTTCATTTGTGAGTTGCCTTGAGTTGACTTTGGCCTGGTAGTGTTAACGCTCTACCAGGTCTTTTCTTTTGGCAGGGATGTGAATTCTATTCCTTCGCCTTTTCTTTGACTAGGGAAGATGCAGCCACCTTCTCACCGACTAGGTCTTCGGACACCTCGACACCGAGTTTTAAGACTGCACTGGGGCTTTTGAGTTCCCAGGCTGTGGGCGTGTTTTTAAATGCTTCCATGACCAGCGCCTCGTCTTTCCAGAATTTTGTCTTACGGCCTGCGCGCATGGTCCAGCCGGTGATTGCTTGGCCATTGGTCAATTGGTCTTTGGCAGCAGACTGCACTGCATCGGCCCATGCAGCCACCAGAGCTGCGTTGTCCAGCATCTCTGGGGTAACAGTGGTGTCAGGCTTGAAATCGTTTCTAGCGACCTCTTGGACCTTCTCACGCATACTGGGGCAAATGGTCTTGGCCTTGCAGTACCGGCAGGCATCGGGTGATGGGTTGGTTGGTGCATCGCCTGAGAGCGCCAGCTCGGCAGCGGCCTTGAGTCTTTCGCCATGCTCGACCAATTCTTGGCCAGACACTGTCCACTTGCTGTGGCCGACCCGCGGCTGAAAGATGTGCATGGTGCAAGTGATGTGGCTGGGCGCTTTGAATTGCCTCATGGCTCCCAGTGCATAGGTCAGCAGCTGCTTGTTGTCTGTGGCATCCACCGCCACTCGGCCAGTCTTTAGGTCCACGACATGAAGATGGTCCCCATCGACCAGGACTGCATCGGCCGTGCCACCAAGCGCTGGGTGCAGAGACTTCAGACCTTCATCTAGGTTGACTTCGATGAGTTTTTTGCGCGGATTCTCGACCAGAGTGTTGACAAAGTCCGCATAGGCTTGGGCCATAGCAATGTGGTCAGGATCAGTTCCGGCTGGTACTTCACCATTGCGCAGAATGATCTCAGACAGCTCATGAATCGCTGTGCCAATGGCCGCGGCTTCACCGGCCGGCTCATAAGGCATGAGGGACTCAAGCCGGTATGAGCCAGGGCAAGACATGAAGCGGTCTGTTCTGGATGCTGAGAGTCGGGCGTGTTTTCGGGTTTCATGTTGCATGGTTTCTCCAAGGGTTAAATGATTTGATTCACGACATTGAGCTTTTTCAAAACCTTGGCCAAGACATTGTGGTCCAGACTGGCTTTGATGGTCAAAATGTAGATGACGGGTGGAATGCCTGACTTGTTGATGTTCTCGACCCTGCTTGATGCCTGCTCCAGTGCTGATGTGGACCAAGTGCATTCGACAAAGACAATCGTGTCGGCAGCGGATAGGTCCACACCTTCAGACATGGCGGCAATGTTGCCAATGATGCATTTGGTTTGGCCGGACTGAAAGTCTTTGAGCGCTTGGTCACGCTTGGCCCGTGAAGTTTCACCCGTAATAACTACGGGTTTGTGTTCTTTGAGTTCATCTTGCAGGGCTTGGACCACATCCTTGTGGTGCGCAAAGACCACCACCGGCTCTTCGGCCTGGAGCAAGTCATCGATGAATTCACTGGCAGCCTTGACCTTGCGCATACCGGCCTCACGCATGATCTCTGCCAAACCCTCAAAGGCCAGCAAGGCATTGGGGTTTGCCATCAAGGCATCGGCATCAAAGGCTTGCTCTCGCTTGTCATTGGTCAGATCAAAGGTGATCAGACTGACCTGTGGGTCTTTGTAGTCTTTGAAGATGTTTTCTTTCTTTCGTCTCAGGACATGGGGCTTCATCAGTTCTTTAAGTTCAACCAGGTTAGACGCGCCACTGGTGTCTAGCCCCCATGGGGCGACCCACATCTTTGCGTATCGGCCTGCAAAGTCGTACCAGCCGCCTCGGTAAATGCCAAGGCCGTGCAGAATAGGCCACAGTTCAATCGGCCTGTTTGGGATGGGTGTGCCACTGAGTGCATAGACATGGCCAATCTTTTTCATGGCCAGCATTGCAGCCTTCGTTCTTTGGGCCTTTGGATTCTTAATCCTGTGGCACTCATCCAAAACTAGTGTGTTATATCTGTCAACGTGTGTTACACCATACTGCAAGACATCGTAGTTGATGATGGTGATATCGGCACTATTTACCTCTGAAGCCTCACGTTTTCCATTGACCACATGGACCGAGACGTTGGGGGCTAATCTTTGAAATGCCGCCTCCCAGACTGTCTTGGCAATGGCTGGGCAAACGATAAGGGCTGGTAGGTTTTCAAGTGCAGCAGCTGCTGTGGGTAGCGTCTTACCAACGCGGGGCTGGTCGGCCAAGATGGCCCTTCGCCTGGACAGTAAGAAGAGCTTGGCCTCTTGCTGATGGGGGAATAACTGCATGATCGTTTCCTCGTTTTAAGTTGTTTGCATCATATCCGATTTGTGCTAAAGTGCAATTTCTGTTTGACGACAGAAACGTAAAAACCTTAAACCCTTAAAAGGAAAAAACCATGACCAGAGTTGTAACCGGCAAAGTTCGTTTCTCATACTTCTCAGCACTCACTGCTCGTAAGAATGAGATGAACGGCAAAGAAGAGTTCTCAACGCAAGTGCTTGTCCCAAAGACAGACACCGAGACTGTGAACCAATTGAAAGCGGCAGCCAAGGCCGCATTGACCGCCAAGTTCGGGGACAAAATCCCAAAGACTGTGCGCAATCCCTTGCGTGATGGCGATACAGAAGTCAAATCTGATGGATCACCACTGGGGGCTGAGTATGCGGGGCATTACTTTTTCAACACCAAGTCCACCAATAAGCCTGGTGCAGTGGATGCCCATGGCCATGACATTCTTGGATCACAAGATATTGTCTCTGGCGACTATGGCCGCGTGTCTTTGAATGCCTATGCTTATGACCAGGCAGGCAATAAGGGTGTGTCGTATGGTTTGAACAACATCATGCTTTTGTCTAAGGGTGACTCGCTGGGTGGTGCAAAGCCATCGGCTGCCAGTGACTTTGGCGTGGTGGCCGGTAAGAGCGCGCCAGCTGCTGCCGAGTCAG
>Ga0209401_1003224_pt1 | contig 10332 bp, 13 predicted proteins | sample M_140807_MF_Meta_FD_187318 | JGI IMG/M metagenome (GOLD analysis project Ga0209401, IMG submission 187318) | Freshwater microbial communities from Lake Montjoie, Canada to study carbon cycling - M_140807_MF_MetaG (SPAdes) (version 2) | ecosystem: Environmental > Aquatic > Freshwater > Lake...
AATGATGACTTTAGAGTACCGTTAGATGGTATTGTTTGGGATGAAATTACTCAGTATATGGATTTAGAGGATTGTGAGATATGGACCCATACTTACCCTTATATTAGAACTATTGGTGATGTTGAGGTTAATGATTATAACTATGTAAATCAGTCAACATTCTCAAGTAAAATGTGTGATTTTATTTCCGGAGATTATTAACTTCTAAACCTTTTTAGTAGTTTAATCATTATTTCTTTAAAAACCACGCTCGAAACTGTTATAACTCCATAAGATAATACTGATTTAATTATTTTATGAATATCCTCAGAAGATAGGTTATTTTGAGCTATTTCGTGAATATAAGGTAATAATGGAATTAAAAATGCAAATCCTAATATATTTGAAACTTTAAATAACGTAATATTAAGACTTTCCATAAAATCAAAAAATGTGTTATGTAATTCCTTAGTTTTAGATAATGTTTCTTCAAATTCTGACTCTAATTCTTTTTCAGAAATTAAAGATTTGATTTTTTCCATTAATTTAGGGGTATTATAGAAAAAAGTTGCGACAACACCTGTAAGTAATAAACTAATGTCCACATCACTCATATGCGGGAATTTACCCTCAATGAATTGACTAACCGGAGAAATAAAACCACCAATAGTAGTACCAAAGGTTAACAACCCAACTTTATCGGTACCAATAACATCTTTAATTTTATTAATAATTGATTTACCTAAATTTTCATTTTGTGTTACCACATCACCTAATTCGTTACCAATTGATTCAATAAGTAACATTCTTTCTTGTGATTCGGTAATTAAAATATTCATTTTCATAATTATAAATACTTTAATTATATTTATTGTTATATAACCTTTAAAAAAAATATGAATCCAAAATTAAAAGTCGGAGATAGAGTTTGTCTCTTATATATGTCAGGAGAGATTAAAATGAACCCTGGCGAGTGTGGTGTCGTTAAAAGTGTTGACAACGTATTTGGAGATATTCAATACGGGGTTAAATGGGATAATGGTAGTAATCTAGCTTTATTATCTGATACTGACGCTTGGAAATTTGAAAAAAAACAAATTAGAGAAGACGAGTTAGACAGAATGAATCTTTTATACAAAAATATTGATGTATTTAAATTTTTTAAAATGGGATTTTTACACAAATATTTACTATTGGTTAGAAAGGCGAGTATTGTTAATATGTTTGAGGCTCCACCTTATTTATGGATGGGTAGTGAAAGAATTAAACACGAATACAAATACAAAGATATTCATAATGAAGAGGCCTTTGATAAAATGGTTGGTATGTCAGACCAAGCACAAGCAGAAATGATTAATGGTGTAATTAATTATTTAGAAAGTGAGGGTATTGAAGAAAATATGGATAATATTAACAAATACTTAAGAAGATTTGCAACTATGATAGTTCAAAACTATATGCACATCGGATAATTCAATAAACAAATATATTTATATACAAAACAAACAATATGAACGCATATTTTTTTAAAATGACAAACGAGGAAAGAAGTAACATCCTTGACCAACATAAAGAAGTTTATGATGGATATGTAACAAGTTACGCTCAACCAGCAAAAGAACAACCACTATATACTCAAAGTTATGCAAATGACAAAGGGGGTATTAATGTAAACAATAGAGGAGAAGTTTCAACTTATAGTAATATGAATATCAACGAAATGCACGCTGATGGTAAATCAACCGGATTATTCCAAGATGAAGAACCAAAAGAACAAGGTCACATTTCCGGTGGTAGTGTATATAAACCTGAAGAATCTTTTGAATCTGAAGATAAAGACGATGATTACTATGTTTCATTAGGTGAACAATTAGATATGATTGGTGACGGTGATGATGATTTAGAGCACGGAACATTCGAAGATGATGATTCTGATATGGTTTTGGTTAGTCCTGAGGTTGATTTTGATGATGAAGATGAATTTATGGATTATGATGGGGATGACGCATCAACTTGGCCGGGAGCTAATTACGGTGATGAAGATGAGGATGAATTAGTATTTAATCTTGGTGATGGAATATTTGATGATGAAGATGATATTGATGATGAAGAAGTTGAAGGATTATTTGATGATTTAAGAGAATCGTTGGATATGTTTAAAAGATTTACAAAATATAACTAATATGAAAAAAATAGTTAAATTAAAAGAGAGTGATTTAGTGAACATTATAAAACGTGTTATTAAAGAACAAGAAACAACAGAAGTTAGACATAGATATGAAGATATGTCAGATGATGAGTTACACGGATTCCATCCAGATGTTGCAACACACAAAGACCATTTCAAGGATTATAAACCAACATCCGAATTTCTTGGATGGAAAGGTGAGGTATCCAAAAGAAATATATACAAGCGATTTGGGAAATTTCACAACGCGTTTGACAAAAAAAAATAGAATACAATGGAAATTAAAGAGTTAGAGTCGTTTTATATAAATGAGGCATCCCAAACTTTAGAGGTTACTTTTAGAATTTATTCGGATAATGATGACGAAATTAGAACCGACCAAATTGATTTAACCGAAACAAAAACATTTGGGTATAGTTTAGCAAATAATTCATCACCCGATTTTTTTGATGATGAAGAATATGAAGACATATTTGACGATGATGACGACACAGAATTAGATGAAGAAGAAATAATATCGTTTTTAAACGAATATTATTTAATATACCCTGATAAATTACCTGACACCCAATTATATTAAAAATTAAAATTAAAATTAAAAAAAATGAAAAAACTTATTTTAACTATTATTACCGCGACTATGTTATTTAGCTGTAATTCAAAAACAAAAACAGAAACTGTAGAAGATATTAAATCTGATAAAATTGTGAAATTACACCAAGGGTCTTTTGCTTTTTGTGGGGCATCGGCAGCGGTTCCTACCGGAAGAAAGATTACAGTACAAGGTGTTGTTTATGATGAAGGATGTGCGATTTGTCCTGTATTAGAAGGACCATCTCTTTCCAATTTAGCAATGGAAGGTGATAGTGAAACATACGGTAAGTTTAATGTAAAAGATAACTTCCAAACACCGGATGGTACCAATAAAACAATATGGTCTTTATTTTGGTATTACGATTCAACAACAACAGTCCCACAATTTAACCCTTCAACTAAAAAATGGGAGTTATTACCACCTGTTAATAGGTCATTTGTGATTAATTTAGATTCTCCAAGTACAAGTGAAAGTAATATGTTTGCAATGCCGGGGATTATTATTGATACAACAGATACAGGTATTGTATTGGCGAAAGTTTATGGACCACTTAATGAAGCGGCGGTTCCATTACGTATAGCTGTTCCTGTTAAAAATGGACAAACTTCAGTTACTGCGGCTAAAGAAGGATTCCCTTACCCTGTTGGAACACCAATACCGGTTTCCGAATATAGTAAAGAACTTCAAAAAAAATAAAAATAAATAAAAACCCCTCCGTTAAGAGGGGTTTTTTTATGGTCCTACACGAGTTAACTGTAGTGTAACAATTTGATTTGGTCCTGAACTTGAATAAGGCCATAATCCGGTGGTTTGAAGAGTTAAACTCTCTAACCCATCGTCAAGGATTTTAAAGGTCCTAACACTACCATTTATTTGAAATTGGATATAACCCAAGTCATATGTATTATTTTGTCCTTTAACACTATAAAAATACTGTCTTTGCCAAGTTGTAGTACCCCCGTTTGTTTGTATTGGGTGAAAATATATGACACTATAATCAAATGCCCATCTAGTAAACCCTACGTAAATGTCATCCAAAGGAAATATGTCATTTGGGTTAACATAATGAGAACCTACGGAATAAATTGTCCCACTTGAATTTGTTGTGTTTTCAGTGCTTAATATAGTAATTTTACTAATTACATATTCTCCACTTAATGATAATGATTTTGGTTCTTCGTAAACCGTACAAGAGGCTATTCCAAATAACACTCCTAATAGTAAAAGTAATTTTCTCATAGTATTTTATTTTTTTTACAAATATATTACTTTTTTATCAAATACCAAAATATTTATTAAAATATGAGAACAGATATTGACTATATAATTTCTTTAATGAAGGAATACACCCCAAAAACTGATGGTGAATTGGGAGAACAAGACTCACCAGCACCTGCGGGTGGTGGAGAAGGTTATCCTACAGTATCTCATTGGGAAGATTTAAATTCTCCGGCAGATGGTAAAGCAAGACCTAAAAAGGACTCAAAATGGGTTACAGGATTAACAAGAGGGGTTGCAAATCAAATAAACTAAAATATTAGATATTTATAGTAAAAATAATATAATGGAGTATACATTAAATGAGGGTAATGAGGTTTTAAATAGGTCTCTACTTATGATGAAGTATGATAATCGTAAAACTTTAACTGAAAATGTTAATACAGACTCTGATGTAGTAATAACAAATTGGTTATCTCCTGACGAAAATTATACAATATTTCTTGATGAATTATACGATATTAAAAATAAAAAACTAATTGGGAACATATGGGAAAATTTTGATAATTTTAAATTTTTCCTAAAACATTCTTTTGAAGTTTCCAAAACAGTTCCTCAAGACATTAGAGAATCAGTTTTAAACACAATCTCTAAATTAGTTATATCCGAATCAAAACAAAATATTACTCATTTAAAACCTATGTTTAAACAATATTTGAAAGAAGGTTGGGGAACGGACGCATTAGATTGGGTTAAAAAAACAGGTGACAATACTGTTAAAGGACTTAAAGATTTTGTGTCAAAAACATATTCAGGTGGAAAACAATTAGTCAGTGCAATATCTGACGGTGATTTATCCCAAGTTATGGATTTAATCGGTAAGGGGGCATTATATGTTGCTAGAAAAATTAGAGAAGCGTTATATACACCTGTAGGTATGATATTAGACGCAATTTTAATTGCAACCGGAATTGGAAAAGCGGCTCAATTTGTTATTTGGGGTATTGTAGTAGCTTTAGACATTTATGAAATTGTTAGTGGTGACTATGAAGATAAAAATGAAAGTTTTTTAATAAGATTATTATTTACAGGGATTGATTTGGTTGGTTTAGTTTTTGCGGGAGCGGCGGCTAAAGCAGGTAAGGGTGTGATTGCCGGAGTTTTAAGAAAATTTGGTACATCAACAAAAGGATTGTCAAAAGCGGCTAAAAGTAGTCCAGCATTTAAAAGTCTCCTTGAATCAATGCAAGCCGGTGCAAAAGGCGCGTCATCAATAATGGGTAAAGTTGGTAATTATTTACAAAAAAGTTCACCAACAATTTATAAATGGTTTAGTGGTATTATTGGTGGTCTTGGTAAAGTTGCCAATAGAGTTGCAACATCGGTTGAATCTATTTTAGGTGGGGCTATGAAAGCGGTTAGTAAACCGGGTCAAGTAGTTAAAAAAGCGTTAGGTGGTGGAAGATTAGGGTCTGGTGCTCAAGCTGCGTTAAACACCACCGCATTAGTTGGTGGTATTGGAGTTTATGGACAACATAAACAATCCGGAGAAGAGGATGAATTAATTGCAAAAACTACAAGTACAAATAATAAAGCGGATTATTCCGATATGCTATAAAAAAATATAAAAATGGAGAAAAAAATCTTAGAAGAATTAAATAAATTTAGATTATTATCTAATTACGATAATAATAAAACTTTAAACGAAAATTACGCCTCAATAATTTCTGAGGATGGTATTGCTAAAAATGTTTTAAAGGCGGCCGAGGAGTTAAAGGCGGCTAAATCAGCAATATCTGCGGATAAGACGTTATTAAAAGGTGTTACAAGTACTGAAGGAAAAATACTAAAAAGTGCTGACGATATTTTAAATGCTTTAAAGGCGGATAAAATTGTTGGAAAAGAATTGGCGAGAGTTAATAGAACATTATTTAATAGTGCGGAAAGTAGTTTAAAACTTAAAAACGCAATTGCGAAAGATTTGGCTTTAAGTGATGATTTTGCTAAGTTGTACGGCGGTTTAAGTGAAAAAGATGCAATACAAAAATTAATTTCTAAAAAGGGTTATACGGTTGAACAAGCCAATATGATTACAAGCCAATATAAAAAAAATGGTAAATCTTTTAGTACATTATCTAAAGATGGGTCAACAATTGACAAGAGCATTAAAAATAAAAATACCGTAAAAACTGGTGATGTTAATGTAACGGTTCAACAATCTCAAGGTGGTTTAGCTGTCGGGTCAAAATTTAAAATTGAGGGTAAAACATTTATAATTGACGAAAAGGGTGTGATTATCGATATGAAAACAGGTAAACCAGTACGTAAGACGGCAATTAAAGCTAATGGAGAAACAGTTATTTTAGATGGTTCAAAATCTGCACCAACAGTTAAAGAATTGGAGGGGTTAGAAACAATGAAAGCATCATTACTTGAGGCCTCTCTTAAAGCTATGACACCGGGTTTTAATTGGAAACGATTAGTTGCGTGGGCAGCAGGTTTAGGTATTACTGGAGGATTATTGTGGTGGTACTTCTCAACTAATGATGATAAAAAAGTTCCGGATGATATTCCAACAACACCACCAAAAGATGGTGATAATGGTGGTGATGGAGGAGACTTCCCATTAGAAGATGGTGCTTACACTACTCCGGGAGACCCTTATCAATATAAAGTGGTTAAGTGTGTTTGGTATACAAAAAGTTGGAAGAACAGAGGAAAAATAATTAAAGATTGGATTTCATTAGAAAGTAATAAAAAGGCAACTGATATTCTTGATGGTAGACATCCTGATGCAAGAAAAAATTGTGGTAGTAATCCAACACCACAACCTGTTGTAACTACCGGTAGTACAACAACACAAGATGTTGTGAATCAACAGTTTGGTGTGACACCACAACCAAATGCACAACCTGAGGTACAAACAACAAATGACGATATAAATAATTACTAATTATGAAAAAGATATTAAAAGAACAAACACAACAAGTGGTCAATGCACCTAAAGATGAATATGATGTTTTAACTAAAACCCCTTTACTTCAAAGTAGAGGTTCCTTAGTTAATTTATGTCGTTCAGGTAACGGGAATCCTACGGTTGTTAGAATCGGAGGTAAAACATATTTCGCAGGTATTAAAACAGCCAAAAACAATTACTTACTTTATGACGGACGAGTAGCAACAAGAACATCAGAAACAACTTGTCAATACCAATATGTTACAAAAGATGGTAAAATAGTCCAATTAAATGGTATTTCACCACAAACACTACAATTACAATTTTTAGATGTTTTAAAACAATTTGGAATCAATCCAATGGACCAAAATGTTGATTTATATTTTAAATTACAAAGTATTACCGACGCATTTAAAGGGTTAATTGCTAAAGGAGCTGTTTCACCAACATTTAAAAGATGGAATAACTTATTAACATATTATTTCCCAAATACATATGAAACAATTAAGTTAATACCTAGTAATGAAGAAAAAACATTAGAAGTTCCTCAAAACACAACAATATTATCTCAAAAATATAATATGATACCAAATATTCGTAAATATGGTATTAACATTGAGGGTGGAGATATTCCAATTTATTTACCTAAAGATGTTGCTCCGGAAACATATACTCAAAGTACAAAAAGAGACCCTGCAGAATGTTTAACGGCTTTAGAAAAATATTTAGGAACAGCGTTTAACTATGAAGGGCAAAGTAATATTGATTTAAATCAAGATGTGATTGATAGTCAAAAATTCCTTAGAGGTTGTTACGCAAATGGATTATACAGTTCAATTAATTTATCTGCAGAAGATATGCAACCATATTTAGACGTTGCAAATGAAGATTCACCATTTGGTACAGGATTTTTAGCTGGTTTGTCTAAAATGGGTAAAAGATTGGATATAGATAATATTAAAAAATTATTATCAGGAAAGAGTAAGTTTTTACCTGCAGGTACCAACCCTTATGTTCCGTTTTATTTAAGACCAAAAGACGCTATGAATGAATCTTCTGATAAACTTAAAAAAATTATTAGAGAAAATTTAATTGAAGTTTCTAATAATAAAAAAACGTTACTTACTGAAGAACGTAACATTATTAAAAATAGAGTTAAAATTTTAGTTGAGGGTAGAGTTATTAAAACAGAACCTCAAATGGAAAAATTTGCAATGGAAATGTTTAGTGAGGCTCTTTACTTAAACCAACAAGGATTCAATAAAGAATTAATAAATGAAGATTTCTTTGAAACTTTAAAAGGTCTTTTTAGTGGTGTTGGGTACGATTCAATTAGTGGATATTTTAAAGAACAAATTGCAAAATATGTGATTAGTAAACTTGCTCCGGGTCACGAAGATGGGTGGATAGCAGGTACTATTCAAAAATTAATAGGTAACACAAATATTACTGATATGCCAAAATTACTTAATTGTGACTTTTTAGTTCCTAAGTTGGCAAAATCAATTGCTGAAGAAGCAATCGATAAAACTAAAAATTCGGCAGGTTTAACCGGTGGAGTTTTTGATATATTAAGAAACGGTATTGTTGATTCATTAGATAATACAACATTTGTTCAAAATTTAGAAAAAGGATTATCATCAATTGTTTGTCCGTCATTAAGTAACGTATCAAATAAATTGATGGGTGTGGCAAGTAATATGAAAGATAAAGCGTTGGCGGCTTAAACGTACCTCCGGAGTAGAGACCGGCAGGGATTAACCATCTAAAAGAAAGGGGAGAATTCAAAATCTAGCAAGAGGGTGTCTTAGGACACCTTTTTGTTGCCCAAAATTTTTTTAAAATAAATTTGTTTAATTAAAAAACTTATATTACTTTTGTCCTATGAAAACATTTGACGATTTAGTATTTAAACCACACGCAATGGGTAGAGGAGCCGTTCAAGCAAGAATGGACTTAGGAAACGATATTGAAGTTTCTGTGGTTGGAGGTCCGGGATTATACGGAAATGGAACGACTTCATTTGAAGTTGCTGCATTCTACAAAACTCTTGGTAAGTTTGTACCAATGGAAGACGGTAATGATGTTTCAGGATGGAACTCAAAAGAAGAAGTAACAAAAATTATTAACAGATTAGAAAATTTATAAATTATGCCAGATTTTAGTACAGAAATTGATATTGATGCTTGGGACTATATCTCAGCGTGTTCCAATAGAGAAGTTAAAGAGTTAATTGAGGCTCTTGTTGAAGAAGGTCATTTAGATTCATTCAACGGACAAGTTAAACCCACAAACATTCACAACACTCTATTAGATGATGAGTGGTGGGAGTCATTAGTGAAACTCAGAGATTCAAGACATTTGTTATCACCTGAAGATGAAAATAGAATTACCGATATAGCAAAAAGATTGGTATAATAAAAAAAATATTTGACTTTTATTAAACTTTTCGTAAGTTTGTGATAGTTATAAGAAACAAGGTAGAGATACCACAAAAAAAAGAAAAATGAAAAACACTAATAAACATATGAACGTCTCAATTTGGAAACAACAATTTAGTAATTGTTCGTATCCGCGTATCTCGCATACAAGTTCAGGTGATAATGATTTAGTGTAATATAGTGTAATAAAATAATATACAATATAACCATAAGTCCTGAACTCAAAAAGTTCAGGATTTTTTTTTGGTTAAAAATTAGGAAGTGAAAAAAAAAGGATTACCTTTGTCCCATCAAAATAAAGGATATGTTATTTGAAATATTGGTAAGAAATGGAAGAGTGGACAGTTGGTTGTCGAGTAGTCTTGAAAACTATCGCTCGTAATGGGTTGCAGGTTCGAATCCTGTCTCTTCCGCTGAATGGATTATAGTGTATCGGTTCGCACATAACTCTTTGAAAGTTACAGGTCAAGTTCGATTCTTGATAATCCAACAAAAATGGTGATATGGCCGAGTGGCTTAGGCGCAGGTCTGCAAAATCTGTTACGTGGGTTCAAATCCTACTATCACCTCAACGGGTTCGGTGGAAACCCAAGAATAGGTGATGAGCCTATGTCCACCAAAAACATCGAGAGGTCAAGGACCATAGACGGCTCATATCCGACTATAGAATGGAGCGTTACCATTTCTCGGTACAGAATAATGAGAATGGTGTATGCGTACCACATTAACTCTTGCAAGAGTAAACGCAAACCGCCCCGATGGCGTAATGGAAGCGTATTTGTCTTACATACAAATGGTGGTGGTTCAATTCCATCTCGGGGTACGATGTTCAGTTCTCACTATACTCGCGGAGCAGGAAGTGTATATTGGAAAGTAAAAGTCGTTCGGATACGGCAACCTGACTGTAAATCAGGTCTTTACGGGAGTGGTTCGAGTCCACTACTTTCCACAAAAT
>Ga0209401_1003225_pt1 | contig 10331 bp, 7 predicted proteins | sample M_140807_MF_Meta_FD_187318 | JGI IMG/M metagenome (GOLD analysis project Ga0209401, IMG submission 187318) | Freshwater microbial communities from Lake Montjoie, Canada to study carbon cycling - M_140807_MF_MetaG (SPAdes) (version 2) | ecosystem: Environmental > Aquatic > Freshwater > Lake...
GCCGGTCGAGGGCATCTCCGCGGGAGGCGCCGTTTCGGCGGCCGCCTTCGGTGACTTGCCGACAAAACTCGTGAATGGCTTCTGGACCGTTGCCCAGAATCCTGTGGCCTTCTTCTCAACCGGGTCCGCGGGCGCGGCGGGCGGGGTCGGGTCGGCCGCCTTCGGGTTCAACCAGCTGGGGAGCGCTGCGGCGAGGCCGGAGGGGGGAGCGGCGGGGGGAGCGGTCGGGGCCGCCGGCTCGATCGTCGTCGCCAGGTTCGTGGCCACCGGTGGCGACGCCGCGGGGGGACCTGTCGATCCGAGTGGGGCCGCAGCGACCTCGGCGGGCCAGTGGGGGGGCGTCGCCGTCAGGGTCGGGGCCGAGGCAGTCGGATCGGTCGCTGGAGGGGCCACGACGGGCGCTGCTGCCGATGGGCCGGCGGGGGGGGAAGCGGCCGGATCCACGGCGGCCGCCAGCTGGGGCACTGGGGCTCTGGGCAGCGGCCCGGCGCAGGCGACCGCGGCTTCCTGAGCGGCCCGTCCGGCGGCGGCCACGAAAGCGGCAGAGGAGGGGGGGCAGTCGAACCGAGCGAGGACCCGTTCGTCAGCGTCGATGACGCACGCACAGGGAAGGTGAAGGGTGACCTGGAGCCGCTTCATCGTGTCGGGGTCGGCATCGACGTCGATCCGCACCGGTTCGAAGCAGGCCGTCAGGAGGGCGACAGCCTCGTCGGAGGCGAGGAACGTCTTGTCGTGATTGATGCTCGGTTCGAACCAACTGGCGACGAACAGGACGAACACGGGACGGCGGCTGATCTGCGAGGCGGTCTTCGCCTGTGTGAGATCGGTGTGCCAGGGGACCGCGGCGGAGGCGGCCACTGGCAGGCACGCCATTGACATCACGGCGCAGGCCCGGATGACGGCGTAAAGCGGGGCGAGAAACCCTCGGTCGCTGCGGGATACCATGGGACGCTGCCTCGGGGCGGAGGGACACCGGAGCGGAGTTCGGTGCCGATCGTCGTCTCGCACATGCCTTGGACCGGGCCTTCGCTGCCCTCGGTCCACGTGGTCGACCGATGAAGTCCCCGCAGGGTGCTCCCGGCCGGAACGCATCGAAACCGGCGCTGCGGCGCCTTGACCACGTTCAGGTATCGGTCATTCCGGTCAGAGAAATTGCGTCGATTTTCTGGCCTGCACCGGCATGGCCGAAGTGGGCCCCCCCAGACAGCCCCGATTCCGCGGGTCGGCCCCTCGAATGGTCGAGCGATCCTCAAATGGGGGCCAAAGGAGGGGCCAGAGGGGGGGCGATGGATGGTGGCTTGACATCTTCGGCCGCGGTCCTGATACTTTCCGGCATCGGCTGCGGCCTAAGTTTCCCCGTTCCGCGAGATTCTTTGGGGCACGGGGAAAAGGGTCGCAGGCATGGTCCCTGTCGGGTGGGTCCCGTGGGATCAGGAGGGGGTGGCGCGGAGATGGCTGCGGCCAACTTGGCGGTTTTCCTTCCGTTTCCGCCCGTTTCCGCCCGTTTCCTTTGGGGAGTTCCGGCTGTTCCGGTTTCCCGCTTTTTTTCCGTATAGGAACTGTGTTCCGTACTGGGACGTCGGTCCCATCGGGGGCGTGGGTTGAGCCTCGGCTCCCTCGACGACCACCCCGGACGGTCTGCCTTCGACGACGGTCGGTCGCGACGAGTCTCGCGTCGACCTCCGCTGTGGGTGATCCGGTTCGGCTCCGTGGTTCGGGTGGGTTTTCGGGGAAAGTCGCCGCTCCGTGCGTTCGCCGTTGGAGGACTCTGTCCGCCCGGATGGCAGGCGTTGGCGTAGCCACCGCTCGATTCGTGGCTCTTGCTAACACTCCAGGTAGGGAAAAGTCCCCTCGAATCCCGTCCGGGCGGTGAACCCGCCGGTGTTCATCGGTCAAGGTGGCTTGTCTTCGGCCCTGGTCGGGTTCGGCTGTTCACGTTGATGGCCTTTCGGCCCGGGCAGTTCCTTCGTGGCGGGGTGCTGCGGCGGGGCAACTTCCGGTTCGGCTTTCCTGGTCGGTGGTCTGGTCGGTGGTCTGGTCGGTGGTCTGGTCCTCCGCCGTGGGTGGAGGCTGCGAAGGTTCCTCTGAAGGGTTTGGTCGCGTCTATGTCGAAGCGCAGGAGATCAAGGTCGCAAGGCCGCCCGGGGGCCGGGTTCGGTCAGGGAGGGCAGCCGGGCGGTCAGCAGCACGGCGGAGGCGGCGGCCAGCAGGGGGGCCAAGGAGGCTACGGCGGACGCCGCGGACGCGGTCGCTATCGGCGCGGCGGCGGCGCCGGTGGGGGTGGGGGCGGCGGTGGCGGCGCCGGGAGCATCGCCGGGGCTGGTGCCGTCGGCATGGATGGCGAGGGGATGCGGCCGCCCGAGATGGAGTCGGAGGTCGGTGAGAACGGCGAACCAATTCCGCTCGAGGCCGGCAACGGTGTGCTGGAGATGCATCCCAACGGCTACGGATTCCTCCGTACCGTCGAGACAAACTACACGCGTGAGCGGACCGACCCGTTCGTTCCCGGCACGATGATCGAACGCTACCGCCTCCGCGAGGGGGTGTACATCAAGGCGATGGTCCAGCCGGGGCGGCGGCAGCAGGGGCCGCGCGTCAAGGAGATCCTCGAGGTCGAGGGGATGGCCCCGGACGACTACCCGAAGGTGAAGACCTTCGACCAATTGACCCCAATCAATCCCGAGCACTGGCTCCGTCTCGAGACCGGCCAACAACCGCTCACCACCCGGATCATGGATCTGCTGACGCCGTTGGGGAAGGGGCAGCGGGCGCTGATCGTCGCCCCGCCGCGGACGGGCAAGACCGTGCTCCTCCAGCAGGTGTCGCAGGCGGTGTCGACCAACCACCCCGAATTGTCGCTCGTCATGCTCCTCGTCGACGAACGGCCGGAGGAGGTCACCGACATGCGGCGGACGGTGAAGGGGGACGTGGTCGCCAGTAGCCTCGACTGCGATGTCGAGAGCCATGTTCGGCTCTCGCAGTTGGTGATCGAGCGCTGCAAGCGGATGGCGGAGGCCGGCAAGGACGTCTTCCTGCTCATGGACTCGATCACGCGCATGGCTCGGGCCTTCAACAAGTGGGTCGGGAACACGGGCCGGACGATGAGCGGCGGCGTCGACATCAAGGCCCTCGACATCCCGAAGAAGCTGTTCGCGACGGCCCGCGTGTTCGAGGAGGGGGGCTCGTTGACGATCGTTGCCACGGCGCTGATCGACACCGGGAGTCGCATGGACGAGCTGATTTTCCAGGAGTTCAAGGGCACCGGGAACATGGAGCTCGTGCTCGACCGGAAGCTCTCCGATCGGCGTGTCTGGCCGGCGATCGACATCTCCCAGTCGGGTACGCGCCGTGAAGAGAAGCTCCTCGACCCCGATACGCTCCATGCCGTGAACATGCTGAGGCGGACACTCTCGAGCATGCACCATGTCGATGCCATGGAGCAGCTCACGAAGCAGCTGGCGAAGTTCAAGAGCAACCGCGAGTTCATCTCGCTGATTGCCAGTTCCCGCGAGTGACAAGGCCCGGGCCAGACCGCCGACAATCGTCAGGGTTGGCGGTCGCTGCCGGCCTGCAGCCGTGCCAGCCAGTAGGCGTACTGTGGGTCGCCGCAGCGGAAAGAGAACACGGCGTCTGGAAGCCTGGCCTCCCCCTCACCCGCCGAGCGGACGCGGACGACGACAGCCCCGTCGCTCCGCTGCTCGATGCGGACATGGCTCTCGGGAATCGGCGAAGGCTCCGAGGGGGGCGTCATGGAACGGTGCCTCGGTTGGGAACCGGGTGCGTGGAACGCCGCAGGGTCGCCGGAAGGCTTGGGCTGCTCGAGGTGGGGCAGCGCCGCAGGTGCGGCGGAGGCGGAGCGGAAGGCCCCCGAGATTATGCCGAACCACGCCTGGAAAAACCAGCAGGGAGGCACCGCGAAGGGGGGAATCGAGGGCTTTTGACAGCAGCTTCCCAGGAGCCGTATATAGTGTTGTTTGACTTTCCGCCCGGGAGCACACGTGTATGACGCCCTACGCGTCGTTGGCCGATGATTTCTACGTCAACATGAACTTGGCGACGGAGATGGAACTCCCCTCGCAGCGCGAAACGATTCTCCACTTCTTCGAGTGCGTTCAGAAGAAGTACCCGGTGATGCGGAAGTTTTACTGCCGCGACAAGCGGGATTTCGTGCTCGAGGAGGACAAGGACCAAGGGCGGTACCGGTGGGCCGCGGTGGAGTCGAAACGGCTCTGCTCGGGGCAGGTCAACCCGTCGACCCTCGATTCGGTCCTCGACCAGCATCGGCTGGTGGTCGATCTCGCCCCCGCCCTCCTCTCCGTCAGTCCCCTCGACTGCGAGGCCCTCGACCTTCTCTTCGGCTTTGACTTTGCCTACCGGGGCAACCACAACGCCCTCCTGGCCGAGGCCCTCGGCGTCGGACCAGCGCTTGACCGGATCGCCGAGATTCCCGGAGCCAGAGTGATCAACTTCGAGCCGTCCCTGACGGTGGCTCTCGACGAGGATTGCCGGACGCAGGTCCGGATCAGCACCGAATCCCGGACCAACGCCTTCCAAGTGCGGACGGGGGAGTTCGCCGAGGAGCAGTTGAGCGTCTACGTGACCGCCCGGCAGTACGGCAGCCTCGATCCCCAGACGACCTACGTCGACGCCATCAACCGGCTCGCACAGATCGCCCAGGATGTCGTCGACAGTTGCGTCATCGAGCAGATTCTCAAGCCCCTGGCGCGGACGATCTCGCTGAAGTGATCCGGCCACGCCGGCGTCGTCCGATCCGCGGCTTGCGGATCAGACGACGCCCAGCTGGGCTTTGTCGGGCGGGAGAGATTAGGGACCGCGGATCAGTTCCGGCCCTGGGCCCCATCCCGGCGACCGCGGTCGTGATCGTCTCCGCCCCGCGGGAGACGGTTGCGGGAGTCGAGGTTCCCGGCGATCACGATCCCGATCGCCTCGACCCAGCTCGGCACATCGGTGACGCTGGCGAGACCGCTCTCCGCGAGGAGCTCGTCGTCATCGCTGTGGCGTGCTTCCGTGCGCAGAGCCGGTTCGCGGCCGGCCTCCTCGATCCCGAGAAAATCGAGCCCTTCGTCATCCTCGTCATAGCCTCCGGCGACCGGGGCGAAGTCGTCCCGCCGGCCCCGCGACAGACGCGACGTCGAGCGAATTTCCGGCTCCGGGCGGCGGCTCCGCCCCGCGGTGCCACGCCGTGAGGAGCGGCCGCGGGTCTTTGCTTCTCCCTCCCCTACGGTCCCCGCCTCCCCAGGAGCGGAGCCAGTACCGGAGCTCGTGGCGGAGCTTCCGGTCCGGGGTGTCGAGATCTTCCGATCGCCCCGTCCCCGACGGCGGCGTCCGCGTGTTTCTCCCTCGCTGCCACGGGCACCGTTCGGTGCCGGGCGGGGAGGTACTGGGGCCCGACCGTAGCCGGCGGGAAGCGGTTCGTCCTCGGCCGCGCCAGTGTCGCTGCGGTTTTGCGGGGCGGCGTCGTCCGGGGATTGATCGGCCGAAGCGATTTTCTCGCCAGTGCTTTCCCGCCCGCTGCGCCGACGGCCACCGCGCCGGCCGCGGCGCCGCCGCCGACGCCCCGATTGTTCGTCGCCGGAATCGCCCTGGGGCTCCCCGTCTGTCTGGCTCCGCTCCCCGCCGTCGGAGGTCTCGCCGGCCGGCTCTCGCGGCTCCCGATCGAGGCCTCCCCAGGCGTCGTCCTCGCCGCGCACCGGCCGCCGGGAAGGAGCCCGGTCGTCGCTCTGGGAGCGCCCCTGCGGAGGGCGGTCGACCGGCGTGTCCCAATCGAAGTCCGAGGCGGGGCGGTCTTCCCGTGGCTGGCTGGGGCCTTCCGCGTCGTGGCCACGCACCGGCCGACGATCCCCGTCATCCTGGCGACGCGGAGGGGCCGGCGGGTGCCGCTCCTGACGTGCGTCCTCGCCGGTGGGCCGGCGGGGCTCGAAGCCGATATCCTCGTCGCGGGCGTCGAGGTCATCCCTTGGTGCCGCGGCATCCTCGGAGCGCCCTACGGCCCCCTCGCCGCGCGGTGCGTCGTCGCGCTCGCGACCGCCACGCCCCCGTCCCCCGCGGCGGCCGCGCCGACGGCGGCCGCGCCGCGGTTCGCCACTGCTGAGGTCCCCTTCGATTCCCTCGCCGCCGTCGCGGACGCGATCGTCGCTCGGGGCGCCGTCTCCACCGGCCTCGTCCTGTTCCCCGGCGGCGCGCTCCTGGGCGAACGGTGGGCCGTCGTCGCGCCCCGGCGCCCGGGAGGATTCCTGCCTCGGTTGTTCGTGCCGCGGGGCCGGTGGCCGATCCTCGCTACGGCGCTCCCCTGCCGCGCCACGGCGCCCGTCGCCACGCCCACCGCGCCCTCCGGAGCGCCCGCCTTCGCGGCGCCCTTCGTCGTCGCGCCTGCCACCGGCCGCTGGCCGTTCGGCCGCCCCGCGATCGACGATCGGCCGATCCTGGAAGCCGAACGAATCGGGCGCCGGTTCGCCACCGCGGGCGCGGGGCGGGAGTTCGTTGCCGGGGCGCTCCTCGTCGGCACGCCGCTCCCGGGCTGGGCGAGGTTCTGGCTCGCGATCGAACGATTCTGCCGGGGGGAGCGGAGCCCGCTGGCGGGCTGCCGGCGGGGCCGGCTGGCGCGGAGGCGGGGCCGGCTGGCGAGGAGGCGGGGCCGGCTGGCGCGGAGGCACCGGATCGGGTTGGAGGCCGAGCCCGGAGACGATGTCGGACCAATCGGCGTCAGCTCCAGAAGGAGCGGGCTTTTTGGGTTCTGGGCGACGTGTCTGGGCGGCTCGGGGCCGATCGGGGGCGGGCTGGGCAGCGGGGGGCTGGGGACTGGCCTGGTCTGGCGCAGGAACGGCGCCCAGGCTGTCGGCGAGCGAGGCCCACGGATCGTTTGCTTCCGGCATGGCAGCGATGGATTCCTGGATAGCGGTGGTCGCCCGAAAGGGGCGCCCAAGAACCGGCAAGGATAGCAGAAACCCCAGCGGTCGCGGCAGGGGCGCGGTGGCCGGCCGCCGCGGATGGCAAGGGACCCGGCGGCGTCGGAGGCCGGAAGGATCGCCTCGCCCTCCCGGTCGATCGTCGCAGCAGTATCGCTGGCGTCGCGGCCGCCATCGCCCCCTTCCCGCGGTCACGCCGCGGCGGGGCCAACGGTGTGCCGGGGGGGCTCAACGGCGCCGCAGCCGGTTCACCGACACCGTGCCGATCATGCTGCCGTTGTCAGCCACGTCGAACAGCGGGCGGTAGGGGCTGGCGAGGCTACGACGCGACCGGCAGGCGGGATACCAGACGAGGTTTGTCGACACGTTCCACGCCTGCTCGGCGTAGGTCAGGCTGCCGCCGTTGGGGAGCGTCACGGTGTTGCCCGTCGACGGGATCAGATAGGTGAACGTCCCCTCGAGCGCCAGCGAGCGCGACATCGGGGCCCGTACGAGCATGCCGGTGAGGTAGTCCCCCTGGCCGCTGGCCCCACCCCAGATCTTCATCTCGTTGGCATCCCCGAACTGGAGTCGGTAGAAGCCGGTATAGAGATCGAGCGTGTCGAAGGCGGCCGAGTTGCCCCGGGCACCGGTGATGAACGCGCCGTTGGCGTTGTTGGCGTTGGCCGCGCCCCAGAACCCGAACTCGTGGTAGCCCCAGACGTAGCTCAACTCGCCGCGGATCTGCGACAGATCGGTGGTGTCGAACCAATTGTCCTGAAGGTAGTCGTAGACGGCTCCACCCTGGAAGCCGCGCCCCTCGAAGGCGCGGGTGAAGAACCCGGTCGTGAGGAACACCTGATTGCGGGCGTTGGTGTTCAGCAGCGAGTTGCCGTTGGCCGCGGTGATCTGCGTCCGCTGGAAGTCGGCCTGGACCCCGCGCAAGCCGATCTGCCAGCCGAGGCCGATGGCGTTCCAGAACGGCATCGACCAGTTGACGTATTCGTTGAAGCCGTAATTGCCGTGGAGGCCGAAGTTGGTCGCGTTCTGGAACGACGTCACGCCGGCACCGACCGTCAGATCGCGATACCACCGCCAGCCGTAGTAGGGGCGGCCGAAGCGGCGGAAGTAGGCGCAGATCCGGCCGTCGGGATCCCACATCGGGGAGCAGCCGGGGCAGGCCTCGCCATCCTCGCACGCGTAGGGGTCGTCGTAGAACGAGGGAACATGGAGATAGACCTCGCCGGTCCAGGGGGCCACCGGCCCTTCCATCCCCATCCCCATCGGCATGCCGTCCTCGGAGTAGATCATCCCGTCGTCGGGGAAGCCGCCGCCGTAGCCCTCCATCCCCTCGATCCCGACCATGCCGGGATCGGTCAGGCCGTAGTCGCCCGAGTCGAGCGGCATGCCACCGTAACCGATGTCGCCGTCGGTGCCACCGAACATCAGCCCCTCCTCCTCCATCGGCATGCCGCCGGGGAAGGGGGGCTCGACGGCCATCGACTCGGCGGGGGTGGGGCGACCGGGCCGGCCCGGGGCGACCGGGGACGAGCCCGGAGTGGTCGCTGGGCCGGTTGGGGGGGGAAGTTCGCCGGCGGGCGTCGGCAGTTGGGCGACGCGGCGGGCCTGGACGCGCGGGCGGGGCATCGAGGAGGTCGGCATCGACGAACCCGAAAGCCGTGACATGATCGAGCTCTCGCTGCCGGGGGCCATCGCCAACCGCTGGCCTCCGGGGCCGACCGGGCGCTGGCCCGGGCGGGGATAGTCACCGGCAGCGGCCGCCGGGCGGACTCCCTCGCGCTGCGGCACGGGCTCCGCGCCGAACATCGGACGGCCCACGTCTCCCTGCGGCGCGCGGAACAGGCTGATGCCGAACAGCGACGGCTCGTTGCTGCTGGAGCGGACGGCGGGCTGCGAGGGACGGCCGCTCTCGGCCCGGCGGGCGGGAGCGCGTGGGGGGGCGGGAGCCCGCGACATTCCCGCTGGCGGCGCGGGCCCACCGACCATCTCCGGGGGCAGGGGGCGCGGCGGGAGCATTCGCGGACGGTCGGCGACGGGGCTCGGCGGCGCGGCGGAGGCGACCGGGAACGGGGCGGGGTCATTCGCCCGGGCGGTGGCGGCGGGTTGGGGGGCGGAGGGGAGTGCCGCAGGGGGCGAAGCCGCCGCCCGATGGGGCGTCCAGCGGAGCGACGACTCGTCCGCGCCCGGGGTACCCTCGTCGGCGTTGGCGGAAATGAAGCCCGGCTGCGTGGCCCAGGTGAGCAGCGCCATGGCGGCTAGCCCGCGGATACCGTTCGCGACGTTCATGAACACTTCTCCGAGAGCACCCGCGGTCGACGGCACCTGACGAGCTTCTGCAATCGAAAGGGATATCGGCATCCGCGCGACCGGAACTTCCGTGAAAATCACCGCGACCGGCAGACCCTGCCCAGAGCCCCCGTTCGGCCGGCTGCGGTCATGGGGTGGCGCCCCGTCCGGCTGGGCGGGGCCCGCCGCAGCCTGCCCGGCTTGCCCCCGCCGCGGAAATCCCCCGGTCGATCGGCGGGCCGAGGGCTTCAGCGCTCGAGCGCTCGCCCCAGGTCGGCGATCAGGTCGGCGGTGTCCTCGATGCCCAGAGCGAGGCGGATCATGTTGTCGCCGATCCCGAACGTCTGCCGCTCCGCGGGGGAGTAGTTCCAGTAGCTCATCACGAGCGGTTGCTCGATGAGCGACTCGACCCCCCCGAGGCTCGGGCCGATCCGCAGGATCCGCGCGGCATCGACGACGCGCGACGTTTGCTGCCAGTCGGCATCCTTGACGAGGAACGTCACGAGGCCCCCGTAGCCGCGCATCGACTCCGTGGCGACGGTGTGGTAGGGGTGGCTCTCGAGGCCTGGGTAGTAGACCCGCTCGACCCGCGGGTGGGCCTCGAGGAACCGAGCGACGGCCAGGCCGTTGGCGTTGTGCCGTTCCATCCGCAGGGCAAGCGTCTTCAGGCCGCGCTCGAGGAGGTAGCAATTGTGGGGCGAATTGATCCCCCCCATGATGCCGCGGAGATTCCGCACCGGCTCCAGTTTCTCTCGCGAGCCGATGACGACGCCGGCGAGGAGGTCGTTGTGGCCCCCGAGGTATTTCGTCGCCGAGTGGAGAACGAGATCGACGCCGTCGGCCAGCGGGCGGTGGTTGTAGGGGGTGCAGAGGGTGGCGTCGATGAGTGTGAGCACGCCGTGACGGCGGCCGATGTCGGCGAACCGCCCGCAGTCGACGATCGAGAGATGGGGGTTGGTCGGCGATTCGCTGACGACCATTTTCGTGCGGGGACTGATCGCCGCTTCCATGGCGTCGTAGTCGCCCGTTTTGACCTCGCGGAAGCCGACCCCGAAGCGCGTCAGGTGACGGCGGCAGAACTCGCGGCTGCGGTGGTAGCACTGGTCGAAGAACACCACC
>Ga0209401_1003226_pt1 | contig 10329 bp, 10 predicted proteins | sample M_140807_MF_Meta_FD_187318 | JGI IMG/M metagenome (GOLD analysis project Ga0209401, IMG submission 187318) | Freshwater microbial communities from Lake Montjoie, Canada to study carbon cycling - M_140807_MF_MetaG (SPAdes) (version 2) | ecosystem: Environmental > Aquatic > Freshwater > Lake...
AACCAAAGCCATGAATAGCATGTGGTGGCATAAAAGTTGTTGGCAGTTGATGGTTCACACCCTTACTATCTTTAACTAAACCATCTTTAATTCGCCCAGCCCATGGCGCCATTCCATACCAACCCCAGCGCAAAACATCACCATTAAAGGCAACTGCAAACTGCATATCCCGCCACTGCAGTGAGGCAAGGCGACCGCCTTGATCTAGATCAATGCCAATTGATATTTGATCTCCATCAATATTAAGCATCTTATTTAAATCTCATCCCTACCTGGAGGCAAGGCGCCAGATCTTGAAACAGTAATTGCAGCAGCCCTAGCTGCACGACCTAACATAAATGAAAGACGTTCCCCAGTTAACTTATCTAAGCCATCTTCAATAATTGCCTCAACCAAGATGGCCCCAACTGTGTCACCGGCTCCTACCGTATCTGCCACAACAACCTTTTTTGCATCAACACTTATCTTTGAATTTTCTCGATACCCTGCTAATCCTTTATCACCGAAGGTAACAACTATTAACTCAGGGCCCATTTCTAGCCATCTCTTGGTTACTTTATCTAGGTCTTGCCCTGGATATAGCCAGTAAATATCATCATCACTAACTTTAACTGCATTAGAAATTGATACCCACCGCTCAACCTGCTTCACATACTCATTTCTATCACTCATTACGGCAGGTCTTATATTTGGATCAAAGACAATTGGCGCAACTAGTGCAACCTTCTTAGCCCATTCAAACAGGACTGATGCTGCTGGTTCAATTGCTGTGACTAGCGTGCCAATATGAAGCAGTAATGGCTTTTTATCAGCAGCATCAGGCAGCCAAGAGTGTGAGAAATCAAAGGTTGCAGTGTCATCTATTACAAACTCATATGTGGCCCCACCCTTTGAATTTAAAGAAACAATTGCAAGGCAGGTTGGCTTATCTGAGAACTTAACAAAATCTAGTAAAACGCTATCTTTTTCTAACTCATGAAGTGCCATCTGACCATACTTATCAGTTGATATGCCATCAATGAATTGTGTTGAGATCCCAAGCTTTGATAATGCCTTTGCAGTATTTGCTGGCCCACCACCAACAACAGCTTTGCGCTCAGTGCCATCTGGAATTAAATCAATTACTACCTCACCACATACCCAAACTTGATTACTCATAGTAGTTCACCCTTACGAGCTAGAAACTCAGTTAATACCTCAACCCCTAATAGATGATCTTCAACTTGAGGTAGGCCACTAATAAGTAATACCCCAACAAATCCCTCACTCTTAGTTATTAATGGCAGGCCGCCGCCATGAATAGCATGGGTTTCATCCAATAAATTATTCTCCTTATGCCAATCAACTCCGCACTCCTGCGCACTCACTCTCTCATACATTGTTGAGTGTTGTTTAAGCATTACAGTTCTTGCCTTTCGATCTATCCACCATTGATTCTCTGCTGTAGACCCAGGAAGGGATGCGTGATAAATGATCCAATCACCAAGCCTCACCTCAACTGCAATAGGCAGATCTCGCATCACACCAAATGATTTAGCTATCTCACCTATTTCAAGGGCGCACTTAACATCTAGAGAATCTAAGGTGAGTAGCTGCTCCTCTTTTAATAAGCCACTTTCGCTAAAGCCGCCGGTAGTACTCATGCCTATACTCTATGAGAAGAGAGTTTAATTAGTAAAAAGGGTTAGAATTACTTTCAAATGAGGGCTAAAAAACTATCTCTATCGAGCCTAACTGGCTTTAGTAAAAATAATCTCCAACTACTGCGTCTTCTAGTTCAGCAGGAATTAACCCTTCGCTATAAAAGAAGTGTTATTGGTATTGGCTGGACCCTATTAAATCCCATGCTCACTAGCTTTGTTTTGTGGATAGTTTTCTCATTTTTATTTGCTGGCAAACTTCAAGCCGGTCAACAATTTGCCCCTTACCTGATGGCTGGTATTTTGTTAAGTACTTTTTTTAATCAAGGATTACTACAGGCTGCTAACTCAATTGCGGCTAATGGTGGAATTCTAACTAAGGTAGCAGTTCCACCTAAGATTTTTGCCTTTGCCGCATCACTTGCAGCCTATACCAATTTTCTAATCGGACTTATACCACTTGCGCTAGTTGTATACATTTCTGGCCAGAGTTTAAGTATAAATCTACCGATTGTATTTATTATGGGTTTTTTCTTGGCATTATTTGTAGCTGGTATTGGACTTGCACTTTCAGTAATTTTTATTAGATTTGATGATGCTAAGAATATTATAAATGTGCTCTTGCTAATTTTAATTTACCTAACACCTGTTTTCTACCCATTATCAATACTTAGTGAACAAATGCAGCGTTTAGTTAATTTAAATCCATTAACTAGCTACCTCGATATCTTTAGATGGAGTTTTTCTGGTAATGCAATAGCTTCAGTGGGTGATTTTATTTATCTCGCAGTAACTGGAATTTTCTTCTTTGTAATTGGAAACTATATATTTAAGAGATATTGGCCAAGAACGGTATCAATGCTATGAGTGATGTAATAAAGGCGCAGGGGGTAGATTTTTCTTACCGAGTATTAACAAATCATCAATCATCGCTAAAAACTCTATTTAAAGATTTTGTTAATAGAAAAGTAAGGATTGAAAACTACCAAGCGCTGAAAGACCTAAGTTTTTCGGTTACAAAAGGTGAGACAGTTGCAATTATTGGTAAAAATGGTGCTGGTAAATCAACTCTTTTAAAATTGCTGGCGCAAGTAGTTCCGCCAACCACTGGTCAATTAAAGGTCATAGGGTCGGTTGCGCCAATGATAGAGCTAGGTGCTGGCTTTAATCCTGAGTTAACAGGTCGAGAAAACATCATTTTTTACTCTGCCCTTTTAGGTAGAGATATTAAAGAAGTTAAGGCAAGGGTAGAAGAAATAGCCGATTGGGCAGGGATTACAGATCATCTAGATTATCAATTAAGAACTTTCTCTTCAGGAATGATTGCTCGCCTTGCATTTTCAACAGCAACGGATCAGGTACCAGATCTGCTTTTAATTGATGAAGTTTTAAGCGTTGGTGACGGTGAGTTTGCCTTTAAATCGAAGAAGCGAATGCAGGAGATTATTACCTCAGGCACTACCGTAATTTTAGTCTCCCATGATTTAGTAACAGTTGCTCAATTAGCTAATAGAGTAATTTGGCTAGAAAAGGGTGCGATGAAGATGGTTGGAAATCCATCTGAGGTAATTGCTGCTTATCAACTCAGTGGTGGCTAAGGTGATTGTATTGCAAGTAATTGCCCGCATGAATCTAGGCGGAACATCAAAGTACATTCTTAAATTAAGTAAAGAGTCAGAGGCAATAGGTATTAAATCACCAATTGCTACAGGTTATGTACAAAATGGTGAGATTGAAGACCCTGATTTAAAGAAGGTTAAACCAATAAGGATTAAACATTTAGGTCGAAAAATTTCACCCATAAATGATTTAAAAGCAATGATTGAATTACATAAAGTTATTCTTCAAGTTCGGCCAGATATTGTCCATACTCACACCTTTAAAGCTGGATTTATTACCAGAGTGCAGCGAAATAAAATTGAAGAAAAATTGGGCAAAAAGATTAGGTTTCTACACACTTTTCATGGTCATTTATTTGATGATCCCCAATTTAAAGGGTTTAAAGCAATAATAATTTTAGCTATTGAAAAGTCATTATCTAAAAAGAGTGACCAGTTAATTACAGTAGGTGAGAATGTAAAAAAAGATTTAGAGAGTAGGAGAATTAAAGGGAAAAAGAAAACTATTTCTATCCCACCAGCAGTAGTACCGCTTAAGTTGTTAAGTAAGGAAAGTGCTTTAAAAAAGTTTAGAGTTCAAGATAAAAAAAGAATTAGAGTACTCTGGATGGCAAGAGTTACTGGAGTTAAAAACCCACATAAAGTCATTAGTATTGCAAAAACTATGCCAAATATTGATTTCTATCTGGCAGGTGGTGGGGAGTTATTTGAAGAAATAAAAGTAAGCGCGCCAAAAAATCTTAAAGTGCTTGGTTGGCAGGATGCCAAAAACATACTACCTATTGCTGATATTTTCTTATCAACTAGTGAAAACGAAGGTATGCCAATTGCAATGATTGAAGCACAATTAGCTGGGATACCTATTGTGGCCACTGATGTTGGTTCAGTATCTGAAGTGATAATAAATAATAAAACCGGCTTGCTATGTAGCAAATCTAATTCAGAGTTGATTAAGGCAATAAATGAATTAGTCCAAAACAAGAGTGAGCGTTTAAAGTTCGGAAAGAGTGGAAAGATTAATGCCTTAAAGTTGTTTTCAGAAAAGAAGTTAATTTCCACTCATAAAGATCTATATTTAAAAATGCGGTAGTTACTACAAGTGGTGAGCGCCAGTAATACTTCCTGAACAGTCAAATACTATTGGGGCAGAGGAAATAACTTTATCTACAGCTAGGTTGCTGTGACGAACCGCGACTAGGGTTAAATCAAAACTATTTGGCGTAAGTGGGGTGGTTTTTAAATCATTAAAATCCTTGATGATTTCATCGTGAAAAAAAACATTGGCGCCACTATTTTGAAGTTCCTTTAATAAAACCAGTGATGGGCTTTGTCGTAAATCACTAACATCGGCTTTATATGAGAGCCCTATGATACAAATCTTCTTATTCTGTAAACTACCGTTCAATAATTCTTTTAATCTTTGTAATACATAAAGTGGCATCTGCTCATTAACTAAGTTAGCTTGTCTGATAAATTTTGCTGGGGCCCCTAACTCCTCCGCTTTCTGGGCTAGATATATTGGATCAATCGGTACGCAATGACCGCCGACGCCTAGGCCAGGATTAAATTTCATAAAGCCAAAAGGCTTTGTCGCGGCAGCCTGAATTACCTCAGTAGCTGAAATTCCTAACTTGCTAATGATCTGGGCTAATTCATTAACTAGAGCAATATTTACCTGCCTGAATATGTTTTCAAATAATTTAGCACTCTCTGCTACCTCAGGGGATGAGACTGCTGTGACATCATCACATATTGTTTTATAAAACTCTAAAGCAGCGGTTGTGGATTGCGCGTTAACTCCAGCCAGAATTCTAGGCGTATTTTTAATACTCCATTTAGTGTTAGCGGGATCAATTCGCTCCGGAGCTGAGGCATATAAAAATTGTGATTTATTAACCTTTTCTATTTCAGTAATTACGATTTCACGTAATGTTCCTGGATATGAGGTGGATTCGTTGATAACAAGTGCGCCTTTAGTGGCAGCTCTTCCGATCAATTGCGAGGCTTGTTTTAAATAGGATAAATCTGGCAGATTACTTTGATCTAATGGAGTTGGAACAGCAATTATATAAACCTCTTTGTCAGCAATATCTGCCTCATCATTTGTGGCTTGAAAATTAGGTGATGGTAGATTTTTTTCATTCATGCTGGAAATAACTTTAGGATTTGTATCAAAGCCAATTACGGTATGTCCCGCTTTTGAAGCTGATATTGATAATGCAGAGCCAACATAGCCTTGGCCAATGATTACAATCTTCACTTAGGTAGATTACCCAATTTGTTTCATTCCTTGCCAACTAGAGGTAATAATCTCAGTTAAGGAAGCCTTTGGTTTCCAACCTAGCTCATTCTTAGCCTTATCAATTGCTGCTAGTAGCACCGCCGGATCTCCAGCCCTGGCAGGTGATAAAGCCTTATTTAATTTAACACCCATTACCTTTTCAATCTCACTTAATACCTCAAAGACTGAGTAACCAACCCCAGAGCCTAAATTAAATACTTTGCTTATACCTTTTTCAAGTTTATCAATAGCAAGCAGGTGAGCATGGGCAAGGTCTTGAACATATAGATAATCCCTAACACAACTGCCATCTTTGGTTAGAAAATCATTGCCATATATCTCAACTTTACTATCCAAACCATTTTCTAGGGTGTTCTTGAGTATCTTTGGAATTAAATGAGTTTCATCTTCGTGATTTTCAGTAAGTAACTCACCCTTACTATTTTTATAACTTCCAGCAATATTAAAGTATCTAAAAGTAATTGCAGCAATCCCCTTGCTAGCAAACTCTGAGATTACTTGCTCTGCCGCAAACTTGCTCTGTCCGTATGGATTTATCGGGTTAATATCTGCGTTTTCTGATATTGGCTGTACGGTGCTATCTCCATATACAGCAGCGGTTGAGGAGAATATTATTTTATCAACACCGCTTTCTATCATCGCTTCAAGTAATAGATGTGTGCCAGAGGTATTAACCTGTGAATACTCCTCTGGCTTTGAAACAGACTCTTCAACTAGTGATTTTGCAGCGCAATGGATAACTACATCAACCTTACTCAAGGCATTGAGTAGTTTTGGCTTATCTAAGATACTTCCATTTATAAACAATGCCCCGCCATCTATTGCACCACCGGTCGTTAGATCATCCAAGACAACTACTTCATGACCATTATCTATAAAGTATGCAGTGAGCACAGAGCCTATATAACCGGCGCCGCCGGTAATTAATAATCTTTGCTTCATTTAATTACCAACAGCTAAATAAACTCCGCAGAGAGCAAGGAAGGCGGATGAGGTTGTTAAAACAGTTAATACTTTGCCAACGCTAATGCCCCGATTTAAAAGTAGATGGGAAAGATGATCTCGCCCACCTTCAAATGGGGATTTTCCTTTAATAATTCTAGTAATTACGACCTGTGTTATATCAATTACTGGAATTGCAAAAATAAGTATTGGTACTAACACTCGCACTAACTCCGATTGAGAGTTAACATCAATTCTAATTGAGGTAGCAGCGAGTAAAAACCCTAAATACAAGGCTCCAGCATCTCCTAAATAAATCGATGCAGGCCTTTTATTCCAAAATAAAAACCCAATACAGGCTGCAAAGATAGCGATACAAAGCGCTGCAACCAGGTATTGCCCGTTTATATAGCTCAATACAAATAATGAAATTGAAATTACTAGACTCAAACTAGTAGCAAGCCCATCCATATTATCCATAAAATTAATAGCATTAATTATTGTTACAACCCATAGTGTTGTTGTTACTCCATTTAGTAATGAGTTATCAAATAACTTAACTCCTCCACCAGATATATAAAGCATTATTGAGGTAAATATGCCAACACCGCTTTGGGTAATAAATCTAGGCCATGGTGGGAGTTGGTATATGTCATCTAATAGGCCAACAAAAGCAATAGCTAGCGCTGGAATAATTAGACCTAAATAAAATTGCTGTTGCAATTCACTTGATATCGAAGAGAATAGAACAAGTAAAGATCCAAGAGTTATTGGAGTGGCAATAGCTAGGCCACCAAGGTAGGCAACAGGTGAGGATTGAAGCTTTCTGCCACCTGGATAATCTAGTAACTTAAACCTAACGGCGATTTTACGAAATATTGGAGTGGCTACAAAAGCAAATATTGCTACTGCAAAAAGTAGCAGTGCGTACTGAATTAAATTAAATTTCATTCGCTCTAATGTGATCGGCTACCTCAAGAATTACCTCATCAAGGCTCTTCTTTGGCTGCCAACCTACCGCCCGATTGATTTTAGATATATCTGGTACCCGTCTATGCGGTTCTTCAAAATTTTCCCCATAAACATCACTCAGCGGCTTGTATGTTATTTGTGAATTAGAGTTTATTAAATTGATAACTTTATTTGCTAACTCAGTTATAGTAATTTCAACAGGTGACCCGATATTAAAGGCCTGGCCAATTGTTGCTTTTGAATCCATTAATGTTTCAATAGCGTCAATAACATCGGTGACTGAGCAAAAGGATCTACTTTGCGTGCCATCCCCATAGACGATTATTGGCTGATTAGTCAGTGCTGCCTTAACAAATCTAGGTAAAACCATTCCATAACTGCCGCTTTGCCGAGGGCCTACGGTATTAAAAAATCTAGCCATAGTGACTGGAAAAGATACTTTTTTGTATAACTCAAAAGCGTATAACTCATCTATTGCCTTTGCCTCTGAGTAACTCCACCTTGCTATTTGAGGAGAACCTAACACTCGATCTGAATCTTCACTTAGTGGCATTTTTGAGTTTTTCCCATAAACCTCTGAACTTGAGGCAAGTAAGGTTCTAACTCCCGCACTTGCTGCTGCATTTAAAACTATTTCACAGCCGTGAATATTTACCTCAAGTGAGCCAATAGGATCTCTATTTATTTTTTCTACACCTAAACTAGCCGCTAAGTGGTAGCAATGAGAAACATCACGCATTAGCTCACTTACTAAGACTATGTCTAATATTGAACCTTCAATAATTGAAATTTTCTTTGATTTAGAATTAGTTTTAAAGATTGTCTGTGCTGCCCCTCCACTGAAATCATCTAAAACTACAACATCGTTGTCCATTGATAATAAATGGTCAACTAAGTGTGAGCCAATAAAACCGGCGCCCCCTGTGACTAAAATTCTCACTATTTGGCTACCGTAACTTACTTTGTTCTCAAATTAAATGGATCTAATTCTTGCATTTTTTCAAAAACCTTTGCTTTTTCACTTGCTTCAAGGTTAGGCATTAAGTAAAGCTCTTGCCAGGCGTCAAAGTTTCTTGGATTAAGTTTTGTTGCATCTCGTGCAATGTCAATTGCTATCTTTGAATACCCACTGTTTCTAAACACTTGTGCGACTAAATTCATCCTGATGACACTCTTTGGCCACTGGTATGCAACTGACTGTAATTTAGCAATATTTCCAGAATTAACTGAAGATCGAAATTGTGCATCAGCAATTAAAATTGGTGTGGTTAGAATAATTGCTAAGAGTGCGCCGAAGCTGCCTAGAAGAGGATTTGTTCGAATTTGCTCTCCATAATTATTACTTTTCACCTCAACGCTACGTCCCACAATTTCGTAGGAAATAAGTGCACCGGAAAGCACCCAGCCCCAGATTGCAATTCCAATTTGGTTAATTGAAATTAAAGATTGTGCCTGATAGCACACCCAGCCAGCGAAAAGTCCCGCAAAAACAGGATCAAAATTAGTGCTGCGCTTAATTACTGTTACACATGATTTAATTACCATCACTAAAATCAATACATATACTACTAATAGTGGTAAGCCGCCCCCACTAGAAATATCCAAAAACAAGTTGTGTGCTGATTCAACAGTGGCATATCCAGATACTCTGTTGGCTGTAACTTGATCCCGAAATAAGCGATAACTATCTCTGTACCCATCTATACCGACACCAAATATGGGATTATCTACTGTCATTCGCCAACCCGCTCGCCACAAATCTCCTCTAATAGATAGTGACTCCTCATAAAGTACAGATTTCCACGGAGTCTTTTGCATGAGATCAAATGCAATAGCAATGAGAAAAATAAGCTGGAGAAGCAGAAATAAAATTCCGTACTTTCTTATTTTGTCATTGCTTCTGATCCAAAGATATATCATTACAGATAAACCAGCCAGTAAGACTAGGTATCCTTGTTTTGAATTAGTTTTAAATATAATAAATATGCTAAACAATAATGTGAGAATACTAAATATTTTAGATTTTATTGTTGAATTTTTATAAAAAATATTAGCTGAAATTGCTGCAGCAGACATTGCTATAAATGAGGATTGAAAATTTGGATTGCCTAAAAATCCAAATACTGGGCTATAAGGGTTAACCCAGTTAAAAGGATCTGCTCCTAAAGTTTGAATTACTCCGTAGATGATCGAAACAGTACTCGTAATCCATATAGCTTGAATAATTAACGGAAATAAATCTTTATTTCCAATTAAAATTATTAACAAAAATAAGGATGTTAGTGCCAGATAAGTTAAGACGCCAGTTTGTCGACCTGCAACCCCGAAAAATCCCTCTAAAAGTCCAAACCCAGATATAAATAGTGAAATAAATAACCAAAAAATGAAAAAATAAATTACAGTTGCTGCTCTTTTGCCAAGAATTGAATTTAAAAATTTTATATTAATTACTATTAAAAGGAAGGCGATCAATCCAAAAAAGCTTAGGCTGACCATTTTTATAATATTCACTGGGTCATATGAAAAGAATGGTGTTACGGCCAAGGTAGTAATTATTAGGCACCAATAAATCAATTTATTATATTTTTGGATTTTATTTTTCACCATAGTATTACCCTATTGTAGATGCCTTTTAAGCCATCTGAGCGGGCTTGAGCGTTTGTATTTGAGTACGAAGTGCGTAGGCCTGGTGGGTTATTTAACTATCTTTAAAGCCCAATAGGCGGCCCCTCGATTAGGAGGGACCGCCTATTGGTTCTTTTAGAAGTTAGTTATCTTTTTAGGATCAACTTCTGTAGTGCTTGGATCTGCTTGTTGATTGATGCGATTAACGCAACAATCGACTTAAGAACCT
>Ga0209401_1003229_pt1 | contig 10321 bp, 27 predicted proteins | sample M_140807_MF_Meta_FD_187318 | JGI IMG/M metagenome (GOLD analysis project Ga0209401, IMG submission 187318) | Freshwater microbial communities from Lake Montjoie, Canada to study carbon cycling - M_140807_MF_MetaG (SPAdes) (version 2) | ecosystem: Environmental > Aquatic > Freshwater > Lake...
GAGGGACTATGTCCCTCCAAGCTTGATTATGTTATTAGATGATTACCCTATTGTCATCTGGTTTGTACGCAAAAGTAGAAACAGTTACTTATTATTTGACTCTGCAAATCAGCTCGTAATGAGAAGGGATGAAAAAAGAAAGAAAGAAATATACCAATATTGTGATGATAATGGTATAGAAGTTCAAGAAGAGTTTTAAGATAAATCCCAAGAAAAATCTTGGGATTTATCTTTAGTTATGGTATAACCATAACTAAAAAAATTTATCAAATAAAAATATATCCCTTGACAGAAGTCAAGGGATATGATAGAGGTTACCTAATCTCAAACAAGAAAGTTGGAGATTCTACCAATGGAGTTATCGCATATGGCTCGAACATCTTATCAAGCATAGAACTGTAGATATAGGTTTTTCCAGAGAAATTTCCGTTGTCAGGGTTCAATTGATAGATTTCGTTACCAAACCCACTGTTCATACTATTGAAGTAATTATAGTCTGGTACGAAATCATTGTAGACAAAGAAATAGAAGCTAGATGGATTAGCCTTGTATTGAGTTACAATGAATGACTTGCCATCAAACCAAGTTCCTTGACCCACATAGCCAATACAGGATGACCTATCGCTAACATCCTCAAGTCGAACTCTCATTACCATTCGTTTTGTAGTAGTGTTTTCCATACCTACATATTACAGGCAAATATACATTCTTGCAATATTTATTTATGCAATAGCTATTAACTAAATAGTTCTTGCATTTATACCACAGATGGCGTAATATATTGATGTGAGGTTGGAGTCGTACACTTCCTCACTCCAGTAAGAGTCCTAAACGGCTAGAGTCTATTGCGAGACTCAAATAAGGGTAGCAACCTTGGAGTGGTTAAATCTACAATCTCTTACTGCCCTTGGCAGGGACTGACGCAAACAGTTATGTCAAGGCTAATTATTTGTGGTTAGATACTATGCTCTCTTTGGAGACACGGGTATCATCGGAGGCAGAGACCATCGAAAGAACTGCCCTTGTGTTCCGTACTGGTTGAAATCCAGCTAACCACAAATTCACAATAAATCCCCTAAGAATTTTCTTGGGGGATTATTCTAGTTGTGGTAATACCACAACTAAAGTTATTTCACTATTTTTTTATTTTCTTGCAATCCATACACAAGATGATATAATCTATTTGTAAGTGAGGTAAGCAGAATGTCAGTTGAAACTTTGACGTATTGGGATTCGCAGTACATCTTTGACACTATTGGTTTAGGTGAAGAAGAGCAGGATGAGTTCCTTAAGAACTTTGAAGCAGGTCATCCTAACACAGCAATGGCGATGGTTTTTACTTTTAAATTCTTCACAATGCTGGCAGATTACTTGGAGGGTCTCGACAACAAGAAACCACTTGAAGAATTGAAATCAGCAAAGCACTGGCGACCAGACGCCAGATATGTGAACGTTTCGTGCTAATCAATAAATCCCAAGATAACTCTTGGGATTTATTTTCTTGCATTGTCTTTATAACTGAGGTAATATATTGCTATGAACAAGCATATCGAAATCACCCGCCATCTTACAGTAGATGGCACAAGCACTTACTATGTTCTTGAGAAGAGCAAGAATTCTTCAAGCATCATTTGGAATGGTACTTGCAAACAAGCCGCTTATCAAGTTGCGTATCGTAATGCTCGTAAGGAAAATACTCCTCTTTATGACACTCTATACAAGGCTGAAGTAGACCGTAATGGTGTAAAGCATATCATTCCTGTTGGCAATGAACTGCTGGAAGTAAACTAAAGCAAAGCCCCTGTAAAAAGGGGCTTGATTATTTATATTATAATGGTATAATTAGGTAACGACAATGAAGTGGATATATCTAATGGCTACAATTCTCATCATCCCGTTTGCATTTTTTGCGTGTGTGTTTCTTACAATCGCTTTTACTATTGATAAATATATAAGAGAACAATCATAATGATAATAATCCCAAGAATTTTCTTGGGATTTATTTTCAGGGATGGTACTTACCATCCCTTTATTTTTTCCTCAACTTTTTTTCTTTCACTGGCTTGACACAATTTACTGTTGCAGCTTCTCCACCTACTTTGATTTCATTTGGTAGTGGATTTTCTTTAATCATCACAGATTTCTTACAATCAGCACATTCCAAGGCATAACAATCATTTCCCAGAATAAGCCAATTTTTCACATTATGCCCACGAGAAAGGACTGTATTCTTTGTCTCTTCCATCAAACCGAGTATGCTAAATATTCCCATGCCGTTATTATATCAGAAAAATAATACTTGCACACGTATATAATCTTTGGTATATTAGTGCTATGAGAACAGTACTTTGGAACAATACAGAGCGATGGTTCAATCATCACCATTATGAACTATTGATAGAGGATGTCACTGGTTTTGACCTGAAGAAAAGCCTGTGTGAACAATCTGTCAAGTATATGGCAAAAAGATTATCAGAGACTAAATATCAAAGACGGTTTAAGACATTGTATACCATTTACGAAAATGAATACAATGCGCTGGTAGAAAAATTCAACAATCAAGCAGAGAACAATGGAAAGATAGAGGTAGCATGATGAAAAAATTCAAGAAGTTTATTGAAGAACTGGCTATCGCATCAGGCACAGAAATGATGCGAGCAAGTCAGATGCGTCCAAGTACTTTCAAGGACAAGTCAAAGTACTCCAGAAAGCAGAAGCACAAGAAAGGTTCCGAAAATGAGTAGTATTGAAGTGCAAGTAAATTTAGATGAACTTGATGTTGTAAGACGAAAGTTATCTTTTATATGTAACAAAGATTTTACAGCAGAGGAGACTATTCAATTCTTAATTGAAAGAGAATATAACACTGCCAAAAAAGTTTCTTTTACTAAAAAACCACATCATGATGTTGCAAAATCTGATATCAAAGAAGCCATCTATAATGGCTGTACCTCTACTGAAGCAATGAAAAAATTAGGCGTATCAAGGTCTACATTCTTCAGATACAAAGCAAAAGAAAGAAAGTTGCTAGAGGCATCTGAATAAATAATAAATCCCAAGAGAATTCTTGGGATTTTTCTTGCATAAAATTTAAGGTATGGTAAATGCCATACCTTAAAAAATTTGTCAAATAAAAAAACAGGGTTTTCACCCTGTTGCATATGTATATCCTTGCAATCCGTGTTTTTTGATTGCGTGTTTGATGCCTGCCATAGTAGTTGTTGAAACTACACAAACATCTCTTATATAAAGATTGAACATACCAAACTCTAACTTAATTATACCTATCATATTGTTCCTTCCAAGAAATTGAAATCGCTGATGACTGGCGGGCAATAATCATCAGGTTGCTTGAATGCACCAAGATATTGCTTATACTTATATTGAAACTTGTCAGCTTTGGTGATTAGCACAGGATACACAGTCATAACGTAACCTAACGAATTGATTGCAATTTCCATTCTTTTGTGATTCACTACAGTCTCAAATGTCATTGAATAGACATCCCTCTTAAGGGTGCGATACAGAAACTTTGATTCTAGTGGAAGAAAATCTACTAAAGGCAAATCTCTTTCAATCGTACGTAATTCAGCGTGTTCCGTGTAAGTTAGTAACTTGTCAAACCAATAAAGTGGGTTTTCCCATTCTGTGTTGTAGCAAACCATCGTCCTATACCCTTCAATTGATAAGGTATTATATCGTGTGACACCTGAGTATTCAAATTAAATAATACTTGACACGTCATATACTACTTGATATACTCTCTTTGTAAGTAAGGAGGTAGTTATGAGAACTACAAGGAATTCGGATAGGCTTCGTGAGATTTTGTTTTGTACACGCAATCAGATTGTTTCTCTCAAGGACATTCAGATGGATATGATGCGTATCGACAGTAAAGTGGCAAATCAAATCGCAACACAAATATCTGCTCTTGAGGAAGTTTACAAGCACCAACTATCGCTTGTCACACAGGCAGAGAATGTAGAACCAAAGCGTGAAGGTTGGCTTTCTGGTCACTTCAAAACCAAAGAAGACCGATTAGCCAACATCATGGATTAAATAAATACCCCAGAGATGGGGTATTTTTCTTGACATTATATATACAATCTGGTATATTTACTGTGGAGGTTGTTATGAAGAACTTGTATGCTAAGAAGTGCTGTTGGTGCAAAGTAGTGGTTCAGCCAGGTCAAGGTAAGTGCTGGAGCTACAATGATAAATGGTGGGTTGGATGCCAGAGTTGTTTGGATGATAAGTTCAAAGATGAAGACAAGGAGGCTTAGGCCTCCTATTTTTTTGACAGTCTACTTAAGGCACGGTATTTACCGTGCCTATAAATTTTTGTCAAATATATTTTTTAAATTTGCATCTTATATAATTTGTGTTATACTATTGGTGTAAGGAGTTTGATATGAGAGATTTTATGACCCTTGGACCAGTTCCATTTGAAGAAGAATGCATCCAAGTTAGCCCAGAAGTTGACTACACTGAAATGCGTAATGAAGTTTTCAAGTTTGTCAACCTTTTAAAAGAACGGTTTGTTAACATCCCTGAAAACGCTTATTTTGGTATCAAGCGTGAAAGCCATGACTTCGGTACTTACTTTGAAGCGGCTGTTTATTGGGATACTGAAGACACTGATTCCCAAACGTTTGCATTCTTTGTAGAATCAAACTTACCAGCACATTGGAGTGACGATGCAAAAATTGACTGGTCAGCTGAATATGTAACTGCTGGCGAATAAACTAAAAGAATCCCAAGAAAAATCTTGGGATTTATCTTTAGTTATGGTAATACCATAACTTCAAAATTTTATCAAAAAAAATTTTTACTCAAAAGTAATCATATGTACGATGTGATATACTACAGGATGTAACAACAACAGAAAGGTTTCTCTATGAAAAAAATTCTTTTTAACACCAACTATACCAATGAAGAGGTAAATATTATTCAAGACACATTGAAGAAAAAAAGTGTTATAATGACTAAATTTACACAGGTAGAAATTGCAGAGATGATGGGAGTCAAACAGCCACAAGTAAGTAACTGGCTTAATGGTAAGAGAATTCCTACAGCATCTAATTTAGTTAAGTTAGCAGATATATTAGAAGAATACCCTGAAGAATTATTAAATAAATTAGAAGTTATTAAGCAAGATAACAATTTCTGAATAATGCCCCAGTAAAAATGGGGCAAAAATTCTTCTTGACAAGTATATGATAGATGATATAATTACACTATGAACGAAGAGATATTACACAGAGTGATGCAGGTGGCGATTTATAGTGGTGGCATTGTTGCTTTTTGGCAGATTACAAAGCATATGCCTAAAGCACTATATACATTGCTTGAGTGCATAACAGTTATGACGTGTAGCGTTTTGTTGCTCACGCCATTTTCTATGATTATTGAATACATCTTGGGTGGCAACATTGACACCACAATGATGTTTGTAGCAGGTCTTGCTACAGTTAGTTTGTTGTCTACTATGTGGATGGTTATGGTACAATCATCTAGAGAGTTACAAGGAAAGAAGCAATACCAATATGTTGTTCTCTAAGAACGGTTTTAAGAGCGTTGACACTACCGAAGAGTTTGTAAAGCAAGCGATAGAATTTGGTCAAAAAGACATAGTCTTAAGTGTAGCACATGGCAATGGTGTTATTGATATAGTCATAAGTCCAACAATGGATGCTATAGAAGCAGATGTATACCATTTTCTCAATGATGACACAGAATTGAAATATTCTATGCCAATCAAAACCCTCACTGATAATAACATATCATCTTTGGCTTTGACTAGTGCAATTCATGCATACTTGTCTGAAGCGTTCAAAGTAGCTGAAATGTTCCGAAGCACTACCAGACAAAGCACTGACTACGCAAAGTAAAAAAAGTTCCCCAGAAATGGGGAATTTTTTTATTGTGAACTATCTTAAGGAATGGTAAATACCATTCCTATAAATTTTTGTCAAATATTTAAAATATATTGCACAATATATACAGCCTGATATAATCATAGTGTAAGGAGTTAGTTATGAACATTGTAGCATTGGTAAACATTGAGCGTATTCTTGAAGAAGTACGCAACAACATCAGAGGCTTTTATATTTCTATAGAGGGTGATATCAAGGAACGTGAATTTGACAAAGTTATAGATGGCAACCAGTACTTTGATATTGACAAAATCAAGTCAGATGCTAACTATGATTACTTTGAAATCGCATACACAGGTGATGAATCCGTGATTTTCATTTGTGATGAAGAAGGACAGCTTAAAACAAAGTTCAAGGATGATGTAGAGATTGGTAACTATAACATGATAGCAAGTGCAATTTACCAAAAACTTTGTAAGAGAGATAATGTACATTTGTTTGGTGATGTTGTAATTTGCCATACATCAAGGGTTTATTAACGTATAATAAACTTGGGCTTGCATTACTTCCAAAAAAACCTCAGGAATTTTTCTTGAGGTTTTTTTATAGGAATGGTATTTACCATTCCTTACGAATATTGTTAAATAAAAATATCCCTTGACTTTTGTCAAGGGATATGATATCACCATTCGATATCGCCTCCACCGTAGTCTTCATCAGTTCCCCAGCCTGCTGATGCCAAAGCGTTTGCATCAGCCCATTGGTCATCACAATCTGGTTCATTGTCGAACTGTTCATCCAGTTCCTCATCCGTCATATAATCCATTGGGTCAACATCAACGCTAGGAAAAATTCTTGCTTCCAACTCCGCTTCAATATAATCCATTGTTCTAACTCCTTACTGCTTAAGTATAACACTTATTATATAAGGTGTCAAGAACTATTTTTAAAAGATATATCTTGCATCCTATACACAAGATGATATACTATTGCTATGAACACTACAGACAAGGTAATCGTAAAATTCAAGAGCCGTGTGCCAAAGATGCTCTACACTGCACACTACAATGGAATCCTTCTTGCATCAGGACGTGACCCAATCGACTTGGGCGAGTACTATGCATCCAAGTACTGCACAGAATGGATTCTGTGCGATGGCAATAACTTTTACACGCAAAGAGGAGTTAATAAGTAATGGCGCATTATTACTTGAACAATGGTGGTACACGTTGGGTAACTGACAGCAAGATTCAAGTCGTTGGAATTCATAATGGTAAACGATACAACAAGATGCGCAAACCATTATTCTGGGAACAATTTGGAAACTTTGTACGGTGTTATGTTCGTGTTGGCGATAATGTTTACCGTGGTTTTACCGAAGACAACAATGGTGTGATAGAATTAAGACTAGACAAGAGTTACAGACTTAAATGAACAATTATAGAATAAAGGCTCTCTCTCTATGGTCGGCTTTGCTGGCTGAAGAGAGATGGCATAGTTTTAAAAGCCAAGCTTGTGTTTCATCTTGCAAGGGATGGAATGGTTGGGCTCCCAATTGTGAATGTGGAAAAAATTACTGCACATTCAAACCTTTTGGAAACATTGAAGATATGCAATTGGTTATTGAAGCAAGACCATTAAATTTCTGAAAAGATTGCAAGATTTTTTTCTTGCAAATTTTTTCAGTTATGGTTATACCATAACTAAAGATAAATCCCAAGAATTTTTCTTGGGATTTATTTATTACGCTTCGATGTTTACATACTTTATGCGAACATCAACTGAAAGATTGTAATCTCTCAATGCTTCCATCACAACATCTTTCTCATAGATGTCTTCACATTCAATGATGAAGTCTTTGAGATAAGAAAGGAATGTTCCACGGCTTACTAAGGTGAATGTAGTGCGAATATCACCATATGTGAACTTGCTAAGAAACTGGTCTGATTCACCATGACCAAGTTCCATCCCATCAAAAAATTCTGTTGCGTTTACAAAGTCTACTGTTTCCATTACTTTGCCTCCAAGCCTACAAACGGGTCACCAACCTCATCCTGTTCATCAAACGCCTTACCAATCACTTCCAACTCTGCATTAAGTTTTGCAAGGTCTTCGGCAATCCACTCCAACCGTTTTTCTGGTGTTGCATTATCAACTATAAGTGAAGATGTAACATTGCACTGAAACGCTGTCTTTGCGACTTCACACTTCGCAATGTATTCTGAATATGTCATCTGTCTAACTCCCTTACAAGAATAGTATATCACACTGTATATACCTGTCAAGAAAATAAATAAATTTGACAATATTTAAAAGGTCTGGTATTTACCAGACCTAAAGATAAATCTCAAGAATTTTTCTTGAGATTTATCTTTAATGTAAAGTTTATGCTAGTTCTTTGACCAGCTTGCATACAGGGAATTGAACATATCCTGATGGTACTGTCTCACCAGTCTCTTCGATAAGACCAGAAGCAAGAATATCATTCCACAGAATTTTGCCAATGTTGGTGATGTTTCCACAGAATTCACCATCTGCCATAGGAATGATGTTAGAGGTAATTACTGTCACTTGCTGTCCATCAGCATCAGTGAGAATCAACCACATATTACCATTACTAGGGTAATAACCTTTAGACACTTTGCAAACACCGTAGTCAGTAGTTTTGATTTCCATATCTTTTTCCTTACTCAGTCAGTATATCATAAAGTATATACCTGTCAAGAAAATAAAAATATTTGACAATATTTTAAAGGTCTGGTCTCTACCAGACCTAAAGATAAATCCCAAGAAAAATTCTTGGGATTTATTTATTTATTCAGCTGGCTTGTTCAATGTTAGGGTTGAAAGCAAACCCAGCATAAGAACCAAAAGACCAGCACCTACGAGAAGAGAATGTACTAAATTGTTCATGTCTATATAGTATCCTTATTTATATCACTCTGCAATACTTACAGCATCTTTTTCTACATTTTCTTTTGCTCTGGCAACAAGCGTCCACCAGTCAATTTGCTTCCACGCACTTGCAAAAATCTGACTACCGTACCAATTCATTTCATCTGCGCCAAGTTTACGATAAATATGTGTGGCTACTTCATCAAGCTCGTATCCATCTTTTATCAGCTGTTCAATAGTTTCCATAAATAAGATATTGACAGTCCAAGTAGTTTCATTTTTCCAACCGTTGTAATCGTTCATACTGTTATTATATCACCTTTTATATAACTGTCAAAAGATTTGTTTTTTATAATCAATTGGCTTTGATTTTTTTTCAAACGATGTAAGTTTCTTATTCTTTATAATCCAACGTCCTACCAATTCACCAGCCGGATTCTCATTGTCTGCTACATAAATAGCACAATAGTCATTATTGTAAGCCCTTGATAGGATATATTCTTTGGCTTCCTTAAGTGTCTTCTCAGTGCCAATAGGTCTAGTGCTGTTGGGGTCTTGACCTAGAATCATTCTGTATACTTTGCTCATAGGGTTAGTATATCATATTGTATATACTATGCAAGAAAATAAATTTATTTGACAAAAATTTATAGGTACGGTATTTACCGTACCTTAAGATGACTTGCAAAAAAATATTTAAATAAATATCCCTTGAAATTTGTCAAGGGATATGGTAAGTCTACTCTGGGTAGACTTTCAGTTCGTTAGTTTCAGGAATGTACCTTGTGTCAAAGTCATCGCTGTTGATGAAATCTGCAATTTTTGCATTGAATTCTTCTTCGGTCATACCTTCTGTGTAACCGATTTCAGACATAGTGTGTTTCCACCAGAAGTTGCTAGGATAGATAATTTCTACTTGTGTATCTTTGTTCATGTCTTTATATTACCCGACAATATACAATCTTGCAATACTTATTTATGTAAGATCTATTTACTAAATAATCCTTGCACTCTTATATACAAAATGATATATTATGTACATGAACGAAATGTACCAACCAACAGCCTACGTCATCGAAGCCGGTATGCAAAAAGCATATGTGCTAATCCTCCACAGAATCATCAAGAATAGCATCAAGAATAAATTTGTTCTTGCAGAAGCAGACCGTATACTTGCAGAATCAAACACTGCCTACGACCGTGCAAAGGCTAAAGCAATGGAGATGTAGGCTTTACCATACAACCTAAATTTTGTCAAGTAAAAAAAATTATTTGACAAGATTTTTCAGGTACGGTAAATACCGTACCTTACGATAGATTGCATAAAAATATTTAAATAAAATATCCCTTGACTTCTGTCAAGGGATATGGTAGTGGTTAGACTACCCGTCTTGCCATACAGTCTACAAAGTAACTACGCTCTGCCTCAAGGTCACCAGATGAGATGAGGTTTTTGATAGCATTCTCAGGTGTATCAAAGCACACGTTTTGATGTACTACAATGTGAGCCGTCATAGCACTTTTCATCTCATAACGGCGCAAGACATACA
>Ga0209401_1003230_pt1 | contig 10320 bp, 13 predicted proteins | sample M_140807_MF_Meta_FD_187318 | JGI IMG/M metagenome (GOLD analysis project Ga0209401, IMG submission 187318) | Freshwater microbial communities from Lake Montjoie, Canada to study carbon cycling - M_140807_MF_MetaG (SPAdes) (version 2) | ecosystem: Environmental > Aquatic > Freshwater > Lake...
GCTAACAAAGATGTTTCTGGTGGCGCTTTGGCTATCTGGACTGCACCAGCAGGCACAGGTACTGAAGTCGTTACTAACGCTTCTTTGACTAGCAATACGAGTTCAACTTATGTAACTAACTCAACTGTGGTTGCAGGCACAAAAGCTACTGCTCTAACAGCACAAACTCTGTACGTTAAAGTTGGTACTGCCGTTTCGGGTGGTACTGTGGACATTTATGTCTACGGCTTTGACTTTGGTGTTTACAGTTAAAAACTGTATGAAGTAAAGAAAAGCCACTCTCAAAAGGGGTGGCTTTTTCTCTTTTTAAGATACAATTCAATCATTCTGCAAAGGAATATCCATGTCAAAAACCACTATTTCCCGTGGAAATGTTATAGCGCATACTATTTGCCAACTAACGCTACCCGCAACCACGTTCTCCACTACCACCACAGAAGTCACCATTGCTTGCGCTGGCGTTAAGTCTACGGACAAAGTCCAAGCTCAAGTTGATGCAGTAATGACTACTGGCGTAGGTATTGGTAATGTGTACACATCTGCAGATAACGCAATCATTGTTCGCTTGTTTAACCTTACTGGCGCTTCTGTTACGCAAGCAGCAGCTACGCTTTTGGTAAGCATTAAGTCTTGCGAAGACAGCCCAATTCCTACTAACGTAGTCTAATCATGGCTGCATCATCTGTCCAAAGAAATGCTGGTCAGACAGTAGCGCTATCTGTCACTTCTACTGCTCACGCGGCAGTTTTGATAAATAGCAACACTAATGACCAGATTAATTACACATCTTTCATCAACACGGGCGCTGCCCCGATTGCTGTAAAGTGGGGGTTAACAGACCCTGGCGCACCCGTATTTCCTACGGATGGCACTAATGGTGACTTTGTGTTGCCTGCTGCCATGAATTTGCCAGTAATCATCGCAACCCCAACAGCACCATACTATTTAACAGCTAAATCCAATTCTGGAACTGCTGGAATTTTGTATGTAACTCCTGCCGCTGACCAATCTTAAAGGGGCGTTATGGCTAACCCTGCCAATTCAGTCATACAGAATTTACTTCCCGTTCAAGCGTATTTCACGGTAGACGGGACTTTTCAGACTTTTATTGGTCAGGGTCAGCCGTTTTATGCAAGCGTAAACCCTAGTCAGTCTGGCTTAGACATTACAAACAGCACAATAAACAGCACCACAATAGGAGCTACAACGCCTTCTACGGCTGCGTTTACAAGTGCAACGGTATCAGTAGCGCCTGTTAGTGGTAATGATGTGGTCAACAAGACATATCTCGACTACTTTGCGACTGGTTTGTCGTGGAAACAGCCTGTTTTATGCGCTACTACTGCGAATATCAGTCTAACGGGCGTTCAGACGCTTGATGGCATATCTGCTGTTGCTGGCTCGCGTGTATTGGTAAAGAACCAGACTGCGGCTGCTGAAAACGGCATTTATATCTCTGCTGCTAGTGCTTGGGCGCGGTCTACGGACGCAAATGATTGGACTGAACTGCTGTCAGCCATTGTGTTTGTGGAGTCTGGAACAACTTTAGCGGGCTCGGCTTGGTACTGCACAGCACAGCCTGGTGGCACTATCGGCACAACTGCTGTCGTTTGGTCTAACTTCTCTGTTGCTTCTGTCTATACAGCAGGAACAGGGTTAACCCTTGCTAGTTATCAGTTCAGCATTACGCCTGTGGGAACTGCTGGAACTTATGGTTCTGCCTCACAAGTACCAGTCTTTATCACTAATGCTAGTGGTCAAGTTACATCGGTAACTAACACAAGTATTGCCATCGCGGGTAATCAGATTACTTCTGGCACGATAGATACTGCACGACTTTCTGGTTCATATACAGGCATTACTGGGGTTGGTACGCTGACCGCAGGAACTTGGAACGCAAGCGTTATTGGCGTTGTTTATGGTGGAACTGGCGCTGCTACGCTGACAGGATATGTCAAGGGTAGTGGTACAGCAGCTTTAACAGCTTCTTCTACTATCCCTAGTTCAGACATTTCTGGTCTTGGCACAATGGCAACCCAGAACGCAAACAACGTGGCTATTACTGGTGGCACGATTGCAACGCTGACTAGCCCGATTGCAGTAGGCTCTGGCGGTACGGGTGCATCTACCCTTACGGGCTATGTAAAAGGCACAGGAACAGCCGCTTTAACGGCTTCTAGCACCATTCCTTCTGGTGACATTAGTGGCTTGGGAACAATGGCTACCCAAAATGCCAATGCTGTGGCAATTACGGGGGGTACGATAAACGGTGCAACCATTGGTGCTACGACAGCATCAACTGGCGCATTTACATTTATTAGCACAAGCAGTTCTACAAGCACAACGCCAACGCTAAGTTTCAATGCGTCTAATTCTCCTTATGCTGCTGGCGCTACTATTTCTGGTAGTTACTTACAGCATCTGTTGCAAAACAAATCGGCAACTGCTGGCGCGTCTACAAACTATGTATTGAGTAACGATTCTGGAACAGACTCTACCTATTATGGTGAGTTTGGCATGAATTCCACAGTATTCAGCGCCTCTACACCAGCAGATTTTTTCTCGATTAACAACGGCATTTATCTTTCTGGACATGATGGCGATGTAACAGTAGGTTCTGGTAACGGTTTCAAGAGCTACTTTGCTTGGGGAACTACGGGTCAATCAGCCCACGTAATCAATGCTGTTGGCGCTATTGGCTTATCGACTAACTTAGGCACAACGCCTGCGTTATCAGGCACAACGGGCTATGGCACATCTGGTCAAGCATTAGTAACGGCTGGTTCTGCTTCCGCTGCGACATGGGGAACAGTTGGCATTAATGGAGGCGGTACAAATGGAACGGCTACTCCTACTGCTGGTGCTGTCCCCTATGGTACTGGTACTGCTTACGCATTTACTGCCGCAGGTACTAGCGGATATGTTCTGACCTCAAACGGTGCAAGTGCGCCAACTTGGGAAGTAGCAACCGCTAACGCTACGGTGACAGATGACACCACAACAAACGCTACACGTTATCCATTGTTTGCAAATCAAACGACTGGCAACCTCACAACCGAGTATGTAAGTTCTACAAAACTTAAATACAATCCAAGCACGGGGGCGTTGACCGCTTCTCAGCTAATCATTGCACCTTAAAGGAATATCATGGGTCAATTAGTTTTTCAAGCAGCTTTAGGCGGGCAGACCAATTTAGTTGGTGGCAATTCAGCTTCCACCTACGACCTAAATGTTCCACTTGCTAACGATACTCTGGTTGGAAAAGCTACCACAGACACGTTGACAAACAAAACAATTAGCGGTGCGTCTAACACATTAACTGTGGATGGCACTAATACTGTTGGATTTTTAAATATCCCGCAAAACAGCCAATCTGCCGCATATACGCTTGTTTTAGCAGATGCTGGCAAACACATATTTCACCCATCAACGGATGCAAACGCACGAACTTTCACAATTCCTGCTAACAGTTCGGTTGCATATCCTATCGGCACTGCAATAACATTTATAAACATGACTTCTCAAGTTGTGACGATTGCTATTACGACAGATACGATGTATCTAAGTTCAGCAGGAACAACTGGCTCACGCAGTTTGGCTCAATATGGCTCGGCAACGGCAATCAAAATGACTTCAACAACTTGGTTAATTTCAGGGAGTGGTTTGACATGAGTGGTGCATTACAAGCAGTATTTCAAAACCAAAGGTCTTTTGGCGCACCGCCTGGACAGTGTGCCTACATAACTGCGGGTTCATTTTCTTGGGTTGCTCCTTCTGGGGTAACTTCAGTTTCTGTAGTAGTAGTAGGTGGCGGTGGAGGTGGCGGTGGAGGTCGGGGTTGTTTTATAAAACCCACTAGCGGGTCTGGTGGAAGTTTGGCATATAAAAACGCTCATTCTGTAAATCCTGGTTGTTCTTACACTGTTGTAGTTGGAGCGGCAGGGCTTGGTTCATGTTACAGAGGTTCTAACCCAGGTGCGAGCAGTTATTTTGTCAACTGTACAACTGTCAAAGCAAAAGGCGGTGGACAAGGAGGCTGTAATTATGGAACTGCTAGTTATTTAGGCGGTGCTGGAACTGCGGCGGGTGGCTCAAGTAATGGTAACGGTGGTGGCGGTGCTGGCGGCTATGCAGGTGTTGGCGGTGCTGGCGGTGGCGGCACAAGTGCGGGTTGTTGCGCCCCATCTGGCGGTGGTGGCGGTGGCGGTGGTTCTGGTTTAGGTGGGCCACAGGGCGGTGCTGGTGGCGGTGGCGTTGGTTTGTTAGGGCAAGGCTCTAGCGGGGCAGGTGGCGCACGTAGTGTTGGCGGTGGTGGTGGTTCTGGTGGTGCAACAGGGTCTGCCCCATCAGGCAGTGGTTGCACAGTTGGTGGTATTGGTGGCGCATACGGTGGTGGTGGAGGAACTGGTACTAACACAGGCCCTGATGCTAAAGGTGGGCCTGGCAAAGCAGGTGCAGTCCGTATCATCTGGCCTGGCTCAACACGTTCATTTCCATCAACTTGTACAGGTAATTTGTAATGAACCTTTACATTGAAACAGAAAACGGTTTTACCAAAAACCACCCTGCTTTTGAAAATAATCTTATTCAAGCGTTTGGTGCAGTACCTGCAAATTGGGAAACATTTATTCGTATTGAACGCCCTACGCTTGGCGTATATCAAATTTTAGAATCTGAACAACCATCATACGAAAAAGTTGAAGGCGTATGGACTGATGTCTGGTCTGTGCGTGAAATGACTGCACAAGAAAAAACCGCAAAACAACAAGCAGTTATTACTAGATTCAACGACCGAGAACAATCATCAAACTGGTCTGCTTGGACTTTAGACGAAGCCACTTGCACAATGCAACCGCCTATTCCAAGACCTGACTTTATAGAAGGAAAAATTGTTTTTTGGTGCGGTGCAGATGCAAACTGGAAAGAAACTCCAACATTACCAGAAGGAAATTACAAGTTTGATTTCTTTGCTTGGCAATGGATACTTATAGTTTAGGAATAATATGTCACCAAACATAAAAATTATGTGCATTAGTAATGTGTACACACGGCTAATGCACTTTCAAAATAAAGGTGACATTGAGATTGGTCACTCGCATTATTTTGACCACGGAACGCTTGTAAGTAGCGGCTCAGTGCTTGTGGAAATACTTGATGATGCAACAAAAGAAGTTATATCTCAAAAAACAATTAAAGCACCAAACTTTATCTTTATTGAAAAAGATAAGTGTCATCGCCTTACCGCACTGGTTGACAACACTGTTTGCGCTTGTATCCATGCGTTGCGTACAAACGATGAAGAATTGTTAGACCCTGATTTTCTTGTTGAGCAATTAGATGGTGACTTTAAGGGAATAATTCCTAGAACTATTACGCAAAAAACTGGAAAAACTTGGTTGTCTCCTGCCGCATAAATACAGTATGAAAACAACAACTAAAAAATCAAAACAAAAAGTTTGTAAGGCGGCAGAGTCTGTAGCCGAAATCGTACTGCAAACGCAACTTCAAGTTGCTTATCATTTTCCATGCCCAATTTATATTATTGAACGCCCTGACTTTTTGGAAACGGTTAAAACTGTTTCTGAAGAAGCATTAGCAGAATCACGCAAAACGCAATCTCTCAATGAAATCTATCCTGTCTATATGACGGGCAATTTTTATGCTGACTATCGCATGGAAAAGTTTACACAGTTTGTTGGTGCAACTGCTTGGAATATTCTTAATGAACAAGGCTATGCCATGCAAGATAAGGCTGTGTCATATACAGAAATGTGGACACAAGAACACCACAAACACTCTGCAATGGATGCTCATGTTCATGGGTTTGGCTCACAAATTGTTGGTTTTTACTTTTTGGAAACTCCAGAAGATTGTTCCCGATTAGTATTCCATGACCCAAGAGCCGCCAAGGTACAGATTGATTTGCCAGAACAAGATATGAATATGGCATCACCAGCAAGCAAAATGATTAACTTTACGCCCAAGCCTGGCATGATGATTTTTGCTAATTCTTGGCTTGCACATTCATTTACACGCCATGCGGCTGAATTACCAATTAAGTTTGTGCATTTCAATTTAACAGTAATTCTTGCGCCTCAAACTGCGCCTGCCGCAGAGGTGATATGAACACCTACAAAATAAGGTTTAACAAAACCCGTGGGCAAACTGGTCGCGGTACGGTAGACCATGTTTGGCGTGTTTTTGAGAATGGCAAAGAGTATTTATTTAAAAATCTAAACATTACAGCACCTATCAAAAGCGAAAAAGACGTTAATGGCATGGACTACAACATTGTTTGCCAAGGCTATTTGACTATTGATAAACAAACATCAACCGCAAATATAGCTGCCGAAATCATGGTGGAAGCATGAGATATGTCTGGAAAATCACAGAGCTAAAAACCGAGGGTGATGCACTCACGGCTAAATATCATGCCTCTTTGATTGATGACATAACCATTGAAACTGAGGGCTATTGGACATTTAAAGAACCTAAGTCTTTAGATGGCGTAACAGAAGAAACTGTTGCTGGTTGGATTGATGATGAGACTACCAAAGATGAGGTAAGTAGCATAAAATCAAGGCTACTAGAACAGTTAAATGCGGTAAAAAGCACTCAAGATTTGGCATTGCCTTGGAGACCACCAACTTTCAAGCCAAATTTGTAATATAAGGATTCAACATGGTAATGCCAATAGAAATCATTAGCAGAGCATTGAAGGACATTGGCGCACTAGAAGCTGGCGAGACACCTACGCCAGATGCAGCGTTGGATGCTTTTGATATGCTGAACGACCTTGTTGACCAATGGTCGAATGAGAACATGATGGTTTTCAACGTCACAGAGATTATCTTTCCTGTGATTTCTGGACAAGTTCAGTACAGTTTAGGCCCTTACCCACAAACGACAAACTTTATTGGTGCGTCATTCCAAGGGTCTATTTCTGGCAACATTCTTACAGTTACTAGCGTAAATTCTGGTGCTGTGGCGCAAGGCCAAATTCTTAGTGGAACTGGCATAACGTCAGGCACAAAGATTACGGGAAGCATCACAGGCGGTGGCGGTAATGTGATTGAGGCTGGTACTTACCGAGTCAACATCAACCAAACAGTCGCTGCTACTACGATTACAGCTAACTACCAAAAGCCATTAGGCATTGATTCTGCTTTTGTGCGGGTAAACACTACTGCTAACGGGCAACCGATTCAAGGCGGTGGTTTGGACTACCCTATATCTGTATTGGCTTTGCAAGACTATCAGATGATTGGTCTAAAGACGCTAAACGGCCCTTGGCCTAAAGCGGTGTACTACAACCCTAACGAAGAATCTGGCAACTTGTTTCTGTGGCCTAACCCTGCACAAGGCGAGATGCATTTGTTTGCCAATACTTTGTTTAACCGATACAGTTCTTTAAACGAATCTATTGTGTTGCCACAAGGCTACTCAATGTGCCTTAGATGGTGCTTGGCAGAGCGTTTGATGCCTATGTATGGCAAAGCCTCACAGACCCAAATAGCGATGATTTCGCAGTATGCAGCGCAAGCAAAGTCTACGCTGAAACGCACAAATATGTCACCCTTACAAGTAGCTCGTTATCCTGATGCGCTTTTGGTCAGCAAGGCAAAAGACGCTGGTTGGATTTTGACTGGCGGCTTTATCTAAAGGACTGAAATGCCTGATTTTGGCTTTGTCGGCCCTAGTTACGAAACACCTAGCATCTACCAAGATTCGCAGGAGTGCATTAATTTCTTTCCAGAAGTTGACGCTATGAAGCAGCCTGGCGTTCGCGGTGTGGTGGCTCTATACCCAACGCCTGGTCTGACTGCACAGGTCGTATTGCCTAACCAGCAAGAAGTGCGCGGTATGCGTACCTTGTCTGGTGGAACTACCATGATTGCGGTATGTGGCCCTTACGTCTACGCGCTGACTGCTAACTTAGTTCCGTCAGTTATTGGCACTTTAAATTCCAGTTCTGGAATAGTAAAAATTAGCGATAACGGCATAAACGTCTATATCGTTGATGGGGCGTATCGATACACATGGTACATATCTAGCCCTGCTACGGCTGTATTTACCGCCTCTACAAGCGCTACAACGCTTACTGTTAGCTCTGTGTCTAGCGGTACTCTGGCTATTGGGCAGTCTCTATATGGTGTAGGCGTGTTAGCCGAGACAGTGATTACTGCGCTAGGCTCTGGAACTGGTGGTGCTGGTACTTACACGATTAACCGAAGCCAGACAGTCGCTGCTGAGAGCATGAATTCAACTACTGTTGGCGCGGTAGTTACTGCAACTATCTCAGGCACAACATTAACTGTTGCCTCAGTAGCGTCAGGTGCTTTGCATCTTGGGCAAACTATTCAAGGCGCAGGCGTAACGCTTGGGTCAATTATTAAAGCATTTGGAACGGGTACGGGTGGTGCTGGCACTTATACATTAAGTGCGTCTAGCACAGTCGCTGTTGGCGTGACGATGTATGGAATTAACTTCTCTGTTTTGCCGTCTACCGATGGTGCGTTTTCTGGGGCTAATACAGTAGACATTATTGATAACTACTTTGTATATAACAACCCAACAACCCAACAATGGGGCGCTAGTGACTTACTTTCGCCCATATCACCGCTTACCAGTTACGGGTTAAAAGATGGTGCGCCAGACGATTTAATTGCTTTAATTGTTGACCATAGAGAAGTCTACTTAATGGGTGAGGCTTCCTCGGAGGTGTGGACAGACATTGGTGCTGTGCCGTTTCCGTTTCAGAGAATACCAGGCACTTCTACCCAACACGGCATTGCTGCGCCCTTTTCGGTGTATCGCTTTGGTGATTCCTTTGCTTATGTATCGAGAAACAGCCGTGGTCAAGCCCAAGTCATGCAAATGAAGGGCTACACACCAACCCGTATTTCTACCCATGCGGTTGAGAATTCCTTAACTGGTCAGTACATAGACGATGCGATTGCTTGGACATATCAGCTAGAAGGGCATGAAATCTATGTGGTTACATTCCCAACGATAAACCTGACATGGTGCTATGACATTGCCTCTGGGATGTGGCACAAATGGCTATATACCGCCTCAAACAATACTTATCAGCGCCACCGTGGTAATTGCTGTGCTTTGTTTCAAGGAATGGTGCTTGTTGGCGATTACTCTAACGGCAAAATTTACGAGCTAAGCAAAACGCATTACACAGATGATGGTCAAAATATCCGCAGATTGCGTAGAGCGCCTCACTTAGTGTCTGACTTCCAAAGGCAGTATTTTGATGAGTTTCAGATTCAGTTCCAGCCTGGTGTGGGCACTACGGGTCTTTCACGCACGACTGTCGTAACAACAACATCGAACCCTGACCCTTACTATATTTACCCTAATGCAACGCTAACGATTGGCCCATTAGAAATCTTCACTATTGGCAACGCTACGGGCGGTGTGGTGCTTTCATCCACTACAACTAGCCCACAAGCAATGCTTAGATGGTCAAACGATGGCGGTTCTACTTGGTCAAACGAGTTTTGGACACCGATTGGCGCATTAGGTAAGTACACAAATCGCGCTATTTGGAGAAGATTGGGTACGGCTAGGGATAGAGTATTTGAGGTGTCAATGACTGACCCTGTAAATGCCGTGATTGTGTCGGCTAACCTAAAATTAAGCGCTGGAGAGAATTGATGGCTACTGGCATCTCAAACACCTCACAGTTAAACCCATATCCCCAGTCTGAGTTCCTTGATGGACAGACTAAAAGACCAACACGGGCGTGGCAACAGTTCTTTTTGAACTTGCTGAACTTTTCTAGCGCAGCGACTGCAACGTCTGGGAGTGCGACTTTGCCAGCAAATCCTGTTGGTTTTATCAATATCACGATTAATGGTGTGGCTTACAAAGTCCCCTATTACAATCAGTAAAAGGAAAGAATATGGCTTTATCATTTAATGAAATAGTAAGTGCAATTAACAGCGGTCGCGCTGTTGTAAAGCCATTGCCGTATGACCCTAAAGAAGAAGGTCGGGTTTATGCTGATTATGGTGTTTATATAGATGGAAAATTAGTTCCAAATACAAATGATAGAACTGTACTTCCAGTAAACTTTAAGCAAGTTATAGACCCTGCAACTAACGAATACGTTAACGACTACACACAACCACAAGAAATTAGATTACGTGAAAGAACTGGTGGAAGTCAGTTTAAAGACGTAAACATGGCCTATGACACCAAAACTGGTGCTGTTGCTCCTCCTAAGCCAAATCAGTTTTATAACAGTGGAAATAAAGATTCTGGTTTTAACTTAGCAGGTTTTGTAAGCGATATAGGAAGTCTTGC
>Ga0209401_1003232_pt1 | contig 10317 bp, 7 predicted proteins | sample M_140807_MF_Meta_FD_187318 | JGI IMG/M metagenome (GOLD analysis project Ga0209401, IMG submission 187318) | Freshwater microbial communities from Lake Montjoie, Canada to study carbon cycling - M_140807_MF_MetaG (SPAdes) (version 2) | ecosystem: Environmental > Aquatic > Freshwater > Lake...
CAGCAAGAAGAAGTCATAAAGGCGGTATTAGAAGGTAAAGACGTATTAACCTTGCTGCCCACAGGCGCAGGTAAATCACTTTGTTTTCAAGTGCCCACCATTTATCAAAAGGGCATTTGCGTTATCATTAGTCCTTTAATTGCACTCATGCAAGACCAAGTAAAGGATTTAAAGAGTAAAAATTTAACAGCCGTAAATTTAGGAGGTGAAATTAACGCAGAACAGCAAGAAGCAATTTTAAAAGACGCAATGGCTGGTAAGTATCAATTTATTTACCTCTCACCTGAAAAATTAGTACAAAAATCTTTTCAAAGTTTTTTACAGGCCCTACCCATTACCTTATTTGCCATTGATGAAGCGCATTGTATTTCTCAATGGGGTTATGATTTTAGACCCTCCTACCGAAAACTAGATGTATTAAAAAAAATGTTTCCTTCAATTCCTGTATTAGCTATGACGGCATCTGCCATTCCCTTAGTACAGGAAGATATTGTAAAACAATTAGTATTAAAAAACGCTTCAGTCATCAGTAGTTCTTTTTTAAGACCGAACCTAAGTTACAGTGTTCATAAAGTGGCTACTAAAATACATAGTCTTCGAAAAATTCTAGAGAATATAAAAGGCACTATTATTATTTATGGAAGTACTCGTAATAATGTAAGTCAATTAGCAAAACTATTACAAGACTATGGCTATCCTGCTGCCGAGTACCATGCAGGCATGCCTTATGCTATAAGACAAAAAGTGCAAGAAAACTGGATGAACAATAAAATTCGAATTGTGGTTTGTACTAGCGCTTTTGGCATGGGCATTAATAAACCCGATGTACGTGCTGTTATTCATTATGACTTTCCCAATAGTATTGAACAGTATTACCAAGAAGCAGGTCGTGCGGGAAGAGATGGCATGCCCGCAGAAGCCATTTTGCTTTTTCAACAAAACGATTGGGATTACTGGCAAATGGTACAAGAAAAAAAATATCCACCCATTGATACAATTAAAAAAGCCTACCAAGACTTGGCCGATTTTATTCAAGTACCCCTAGGTATAGGTGAAAAACAAGAATTTCCTTTTGACTTTGAAAATTATTGTAGCATTTTCAAATGGGATAAAATGATAGCGCGTAGTGCACTGCAGTGGATAGAACAAGAAGGCCATGTAAAATTTTCAGCAAGTTCTTTTAAGCCATCATTAGTTCAAGTTATTGCCGATAGAAATACTATTGAAGACTTCGAACAGGCTAATCCTATGGCAGGCGCTGTGCTTCAATTAATACTTAGAACTTATGGAGGCATTTTGGATAGCCCTCAGTTTATCAACGAAAAATTAATTGCTTCCTTATTGCAAAGAGATATTGAATTTGTTCAAAAAAACTTATTGTTTTTAGCACAGGTGGGTCAAATAAGCTTTGAGCAAAAAGAGAGTCAACCCGTGGTGCAATTCTTATGGAATAGAACGGCAGCCGCCTTTATGAAAATAGATCTTGATAATTATCAACTAAGAAAAAAGGCATTTCAGCAGCGAGTTAAGCAGTTCACAGACTATATATGGGCCCATGATATGGATTGCAGAAGCAGTTATTTAGCCGCTTATTTCGGAGAAAAAAATCCAAGTAAATGTAAAATATGCGACCTTTGTACAGGAAGTCAAAATAGTAGATTTTAACAATACATTATAATAGGCAAATTAAACGCCTTGTTTTTAACAAAAGATTGGAAATTAATATTTTAAACAGGCATTGAATCATCGTTTCTTTACATAGAAGCCAAACAAAGAATAGAAACTAGCAATCATATTGCAATTATATAAAAGAATTAAAAGTATAAAAGAAAAAATAATCAAATGGAAGACAAAAAAAAGTATAAGATTTTATTGTGTGAAGATGATAGCAATTTAGGTTTAGTCTTGAAAAACTATTTAGAACTAGACGAATATGAAGTAACCCTTGAAAGAGATGGTCGTTTAGGACTTGCTGCTTTCCAAAGAGAAAAGTTTGACCTCTGCTTACTAGATGTGATGATGCCCCATGTAGATGGTTTTACCTTAGCAGAAGAAATTAGAGACATAGACCCTGAAGTACCTTTATTCTTTTTAAGTGCTAAAACTTTAAAAGAAGATATTATTCATGGTTATAAATTAGGTGCTGATGATTATATCACGAAGCCTTTTGATAGCGAAGTATTAATGTTTAAAATTAAAGCTATTATCAAAAGAAATGAAGAAGATAATAAAGTAAGCGATAATATCGAATTCCAATTAGGTAAATATCATTTTAATCCAAGATTAAGAGAATTAAAAATGGGCGATATCTCTCATACGCTTTCTCCTAAAGAAAATGAATTATTAAAAATGTTGGCAGAAAATATAAATGACTTGCTTACCCGCGAAAAAGCTTTGAAGAAAATTTGGGGTAGCGATACTTATTTTAACGGAAGAAGTATGGATGTATATATTGCCAAATTAAGAAAATACTTAAAAGAGGATGAGCAAATTGAAATCGTTAATATTCATGGTAACGGATTTAGATTAGTAGTGTCTTAATTTATAAACTAGTATTCAATAAACTATATTAATGAAAAGACCCGATAGCTTAAGTTTATCGGGTCTTTTTTTATGTTCAATTATCTAAATAATTCTGGATTATTAGAAGCGTGGCCTGAAGGTGGCTTCTTTCCTAAATGATTATAAGCTTTCTGTGTAACTTCTCTGCCTCTTGGGGTTCTTTGTAAAAAACCTTCTTGAATTAAAAAAGGCTCGTATACTTCCTCAATGGTTCCCGATTCCTCCCCTACTGCAGTGGCAATAGTGCTAATACCTACTGGCCCTCCTTTGAATTTTTCAATAATGGCTAGTAATATTCTATTGTCCATCTCATCTAGTCCATGTTCATCCACATTCAATGCTTTAAGTGCATGTTGTGTAATACCTATATCTACAATACCATCGTTTAATACTTGTGCAAAGTCGCGAACACGTCTTAATAGTCCATTGGCAATTCTGGGTGTACCTCTACTTCTTCTAGAAATTTCTCCTGCAGCAGCGGAATTAATATTCACATTTAATATACCCGCACTTCTAGTAATAATTTTTTCTATCACAGTGGCTGGATAATATTCCAAGCGAGACTTGATACCAAACCTTGAAAGTAGTGGTGCTGTTAATAAACCACTTCTGGTTGTAGCGCCTACTAATGTAAAGGGATTTAGATTAATTTGAATACTTCTTGCATTGGGGCCACTATCAATCATGATATCTATCTTATAGTCCTCCATGGCCGCATATAAATATTCTTCCACCACCGTACTTAAGCGGTGTATCTCATCTATAAATAAAACATCATTGGGTTCAAGACTTGTTAAAAGTCCTGCTAAGTCGCTTGGCTTTTCAATCACAGGACCTGAGGTTTCTTTTATTTGCACCCCCATTTCATTGGCTACAATTCTACTTAAGGTAGTCTTACCTAAGCCTGGAGGGCCGTGAAATAAAATATGATCTAGGGCTTCACCGCGCATTTTGGCGGCCTTAATAAAAATGCTAATGTTTTCAATAAGCTGTGGCTGTCCCGCAAAGGCTTCCATTTCTCTGGGACGAATACTATTTTCAAACTCTTTGTCTAAAGAGTTGATTTCATTATTCGTATTATCTAAAGGTGAATTTGCCATGCTTATTTTTAATCTATTAAATTACAATATTTACCATTTTCCCTTTTACAAATATGAGCTTTTTAATAGGCTTATCCTCCACCCATTTTTTAATCACTTCATTTTCTAATACAATGGCGCGCACTTGATCCTCGCTAGCGTCAAGCCCAATAAGAATATTAGCTCTTAGTTTTCCATTAATACTTATGGGATATTCTTTCTCAGTTTCAGTTACATACTGTGCATCAAAAACCGGATAAGCCGCATCAACCACTAAGCCATCCATGCCCAATACCTGCCATAACTCTTCTGCGAAATGAGGTGCATAGGGTGTTAACAAAATAACTAATTGAGAAAGTATTTCTTTTTTATGGCAATTCAAATCGGCTAATTCATTTACACAAATCATAAAACTACTCACCGCGGTATTAAAACTATATCGTTCTGTATCTTCTTCAATTTTTTTAATGGCCTTATGCAGCACTTTTAATTCAGCTGCTGTAGGCGTCTCGTCCACCCAAACCTTTCCTTTAATTTCATCAAAAAATAAACGCCAACATTTTTTTAAAAAACGGTGCACCCCTTCAATACCCTTGGTATCCCATGGTTTACTTTGCTCCACCGGACCTAAAAACATTTCATACATTCTAAATGTATCGGCACCATATTTTTCTACTAAGTCATCTGGGTTCACGGTATTAAATTTCGACTTAGACATTTTTTCTACCTCCACGCCACAAATATATTTTCCGTCTTCTAAAATAAATTCAGCCTTAGCATAATCAGGTTTCCATTTTGTAAAAGCTGCCGTGTCTAGTTCAACACCATCTACTATATTTACATCTACATGCAAGGCGTCCACTTCATGCGCATGCTTTAATCCGGCAGATACAAATTTTTGTGTACCTCTTATTCTATACACAAATCGAGAACTACCTTGTATCATTCCCTGATTTAATAATTTCTTAAAAGGTTCATCAAAACCAATATGGCCTAAATCAAATAAAACCTTGGTCCACATTCTACTATAGAGTAAATGTCCTACAGCGTGTTCTGTTCCTCCAATGTAGAGGTCAACCTGTCCCCAATAATCGCTTGCTTTTCTGCTACAGAACTCCGTCTCATTAGCAGTATCCATATACCTTAAAAAATACCAACTGCTTCCTGCAAAGCCAGGCATAGTATTGGTTTCATAGTTTTCTGCTTTCCAGGTAGCAATATTCGCCAAGGGACCTTCTCCTTCTGGTCCGGGAGAATAGTTGTCTACAGTAGGTAGTAATAATGGAAGTTCTTTTTCTGATAAAGGATAAGCTATTCCATCTTTCCATTTAATAGGAAAAGGCTCTCCCCAATAACGTTGTCTACTAAAAGCCGCATCACGCATTCTATAATTAATCTTAGACTTGCCAATACCCATGGCCTCTAATTTTTGAGTCACAATAGCAATGGCCTTTTTTTGAACTATTCCATTTAGAAAATCGCTGTTCGATAAAATAGCTTCTTTAGTGGAGTTCGCTTCCTCTCCATTAAACGCGGCTCCAATAATATTGGTAATGGGTATATTAAAATATTGTGCAAATTTAAAATCACGATCATCTCCACAAGGCACAGCCATAATGGCCCCTGTGCCATAACCTGCTAATACATATTCAGAAATCCAAACAGGAATTAAAGCATTGCTAAAAGGGTTAGTTACATAGGCGCCTGTAAAACAACCCGTAATTTTTTTCTCCGCAATGCGCTCTCTTTCACTTCTGCTTTTTACATACCCAATATATTCAGCTACTGCTGCTTTATGGGAAGTGGGTGTTATAGTTTCAATAAGTGAATGCTCAGGCGCTACCACCATAAAGTCCACCCCAAAAATAGTATCGGGCCTTGTGGTATATACCTTTAAACTACCTGCATGTCCTTGTATGGCAAAATCAATTTCAGCACCTTCACTTCTGCCAATCCAATTGGATTGCATTTCTTTCATGGCTTCACTAAATTGAATAGTCTCTAGACCCGATAAAAGCCTATCTGCATATTCTGTAATTCTTAAATACCATTGACGTAATTTCTTTTTTTCAACAGGATGCCCTCCTCTTTCACTAAATCCATTAATGACTTCATCATTGGCAAGTACAGTTCCTAAGGCAGCACACCAGTTCACTTCGCCATACCCACAAAATGCCAAACGGTATTGCATTAAAATAGCCTGCTTTTCTTTTTCTGAATATCCTTTCCAATCAGTGGCAGTAAAAATTAAAGCAGCATCACCTGGACAACTGTGATTTACATTGCCTTGTTTTTCAAATGCGCTTTCTAATATTGTAATAGGCATTGCTTTGGCTGCCTCTTTATCAAAAAAACTATTAAATAATTGTAAGAAAATCCACTGTGTCCATTTATAATAACTTACGTCGCAGGTTTTTACTTCTCTATCCCAATCAAAACAAAATCCAATATTATCTAATTGTTTTCTAAAATTATTAATATTATCATAAGTGCTTTTAGAGGGATGCACACCATGCTCGATTGCATATTGCTCGGCAGGTAATCCAAAGGCATCATAACCCATGGGGTGTAAAACATTAAAACCTTTTAGTCTTTTATACCTGCTATAAATATCTGATGCTATATAACCTAGGGGATGACCAACATGCAAACCCGCACCACTTGGATAAGGGAACATGTCCAATACATAAGCTTTAGGTTTAGTAGAATCATTACTTACCTTGTAGGCCTTTTTTTCCTGCCAAATAGTTTGCCACTTTTTTTCAATGGCCCTAAATTGATACTCCATTTCTTAGTTTTCTTTGTAAAAGGTAGAAAAACTAACAATTCTTTAACCAAATTTTGGGCCTACCCCATAATGCGTAAAAAATGTCTGAATTCACCCTCTGCAAATGTAAGCCATTAGCGTTCAAAACCCTACATTTGCAAAGCGAACAAGTAAAATTTTAATGCTATGGCTTCTACCGGAACATCGGCGCTGAAACGCAGCAAACCCAACTACATTTATAGTATTGTTGGGGTGGCCATTGTTTTATTTATTATGGGCATTATGGGGTGGTTATTTTTAAACCTTCAGTCCATTGGGGACAGCTTTAAAGAGGATATTCGTATTAGCGTTTATATTAGAACGGCTGACAAAAACACAGTGGGTACTATTCAAAAGTTTATAGCAAGTCAACCCTATGCAAAAAACGTTGAATACATTAATAAAGAAAAGGCAAAGGCCATCTGGAATAAAGAAAATAATGAAGACTGGGCTAAAATTTTAGAGGCTAACCCACTTCCAGAAAGTATTGATTTTTATGCTAAAGCCAATTACGTAAATACAGATAGCTTAACTAAAATTACAGCGGCCATTGAGAAAACCTTTCCCAAAGATGTAGCAGATATTCAATACCCTAAAAGTTTAGTCACTAACTTAAATGAAAGAGCTACTAAAGTGGGGGTTATCTTTTTAGTGATGTCTATTATACTTTGTATCATTGTAATCATTAGTATTGATAACACCATTCGCTTAGCTATGTATAGCAATCGCTTTTTAATTAAGACTATGCAAATGGTGGGCGCTACACGTAATTTTATTTCTAAGCCTTTATTAATTCGTGCTTTATTGAATGGTTTAATTAGTGCCTTTGTAGCCATCTTTCTTTTATTTGGACTTATTGAATGGGCTACCACGCAGTTCCCTCAAATTGGTATGTTACAAGGCATTAGTAATAGTTTAATATTATTTGGAGGCCTAATTCTACTGGGGGTGGGCATTTCGGTATTAAGTACTTACCGTAGCGTTTTGAAATATTTAAAAATGAAATTGGACGAATTATATTAATTGTACCCAAACTTTTACATAAAATTTATTGAAATTAAAAATTGAAACCATGAGCCAGAAAGAAAAAACTAGATCACTTGATTTTTTTGGAAAATCTAATTTTACATGGATGCTTATTGGAGCTGCCTTCATTGTACTTGGTATGTTCTTGATGTCTGGTGGAAAAAGCGCCGACCCAAATGTATTCAATGAATCAGAAGTATATAGCTTTAGACGTATTACCTTGGCGCCTATTGTAGTCATCGCAGGTTTTATTATTGAGATATATGCGATTTTCAAAAAGTCATAATAATGAATTTTTTTCAATCCATTATCATAGCTATTATTGAGGGCATCACAGAGTTCTTGCCTATTTCCAGTACTGCTCACATGAAGTTTGCGAATCCTTTTTTAGGTATTGAAAGCAGCCCCTTTGTGGACTTATTCGAAATTGTGATTCAATTGGCAGCCATTGCCTCGGTGGTGGTTATTTACAGAAAAAAGTTTTTTGATTTTAAGCATTATAGCTTCTATCTTAAATTAGTGATTGCCGTTATTCCTGCTTTAGTTTTTGGCGCTGTTTTGAAAAAACATATTGATGCTGCATTAGGTAATTTATGGGTCATTGCCATTGTGATGGTGGCAGGGGGTGTCATCCTACTATTTATTGATAAATTTTTCGCAAAAGCTGAAGCTGCAAAAACCGTGGAGTCGGATCAACAAGACGTTACCTATAAGAAGTCATTTATCATTGGTTGCTTTCAAGTATTGTCTATTTTATTTCCCGGGCTCAGTAGAAGTGCAGCTACCATTATTGGTGGCATGAGTCAGCAATTAAATAAAAAAACAGCTTTAGAATTTTCTTTTTTCTTAGCAGTACCTACTATGCTAGCTGCTTCAGCAAAAAGTAGTTTAGATGTTTATCAAACCAATCCAGAAGTTTTTGGGCAAGATAACCTCATTACATTATTAATTGGTGCAGTGGTGGCATTTGTGGTGGCCCTATTAAGTGTACAATTTTTTATGCGCATAGTACAAAAGTATGGCTTTGCTCCTTTTGGCTGGTACCGTATTGTATTAGGCCTGAGCATTTTAGGTCTATTATATACCCATTATCTTAGCTAATGAGTCCCTATAGGAGAGTTGCCTTTTTATTAGTATTTTTAAAATACTAAACAATTGCTAATGCAAACAGCTTCTAAAAAAGTAGTGAACGGTTGGGCCATGTATGATTGGTCTAATAGTGTATACAATCTAGTTATTACTTCTACCATATTTCCCGCTTATTACGAGGCCGTCACGGGCGATGGCAATGAAAATACTTTAATTGATAAAATAAAAATAGGCGCTTACGAATTTTCAAATACAGCGCTTTATAATTATGTATTAGGCTTTGCCTTTATAATTGTAGCCATACTCTCTCCCATTCTATCTTCCATTGCCGATTACAGAGGTAATAAAAAACAATTCCTTCGTTTCTTTTGTACTATGGGAAGTTTAGCCTGTGCCTCTTTATACTTTTTTGACAGCAATCATATTATAGGTGGTTTATTTTCAGTCATTATTGCCTGTGTAGGATTTTGGGCTAGTTTGGTTTTTTACAATTCTTATTTACCGGAAATTGCCTCCCCCGAAGACCGCGACCGTATTAGTGCTAAAGGATTTATGATGGGTTATATTGGATCGGTACTCTTACAATTAATATGTTTTGTCTTTGTATTAAAACCTGAACTATTTGGCATTACGATAGCTAAGGCTTCTCAAATTTCTTTTTTACTAGTGGGCATTTGGTGGATGGGTTTTGGATGGATGTCTATCTCAAGACTTCCACAAGGCAGTGGTGTAAAAGGTGCACACAGTAAAAATTTAATTACCCAAGGTTATAAAGAATTACATAAAGTATGGATAGAATTAAAAACCTTACCCGTGCTTAAAAGATTTTTAGTTTCTTTTTTCTTTTATAATATGGGTGTACAAACCGTTATGTTGGCAGCCACTTTGTATGGAAAAAGTGAATTAAATATTCCTACTACCAATTTAATACTAGCCATATTAATTATTCAAATTGTGGCCATACCAGGTGCGCATATAATGGCTAAGCTGGCTAGTAAATGGGGCAATTTCAATACCATTATGATGGCTATCATTATATGGATTGGAGGTTGTATCATGGGTTATTACTTACCTAGAAACGCAGTGGTGCCTTTTTATACTTTAGCCATTGTAGTAGGTTTTGTAATGGGCGGTATACAATCAGTAAGCAGAAGTACTTATTCTAAGTTAATGCCTGAAACACATGACACCACCAGCTATTTTAGCTTCTTTGATGTTACTGAAAAAGTGGCCATCGTGATTGGCATGTTTAGTTTTGGTTATATTAATGAAATTACGGGCTCACAAAGAAATTCAGTATTGGCCTTAACTATATTTTTTATCATCGGGCTTATCTTGTTATACCGTACTTCAAAATTAAAAAGTCATGCAGGTATTTAGTCTAGAAACTGGTAAATTTAAATTAGATGGTGGCGCCATGTTTGGTGTAGTCCCTAAGTCTATATGGAATAAAACCAATCCGGCAGATGAAAATAATTTATGTACTTGGGCATTACGTTGTTTAGTTATTAAAGAAGCAGGCCGTATTATATTAATAGATACAGGTATGGGTGATAAACAAGATGCCAAATTTTTTAGTCATTACCATCCTCATGAAACTGTTTCATTGGCTGATGCGCTTCAAAAAATAAATATAGGGGTAGATGATATCACCGATGTATTATTAACCCATTTGCATTTTGATCATGTGGGTGGTGCTATTTCTAAGATAAACGATAAGTTGATGCCTACTTTCCCAAATGCTACTTACTGGAT
>Ga0209401_1003236_pt1 | contig 10310 bp, 13 predicted proteins | sample M_140807_MF_Meta_FD_187318 | JGI IMG/M metagenome (GOLD analysis project Ga0209401, IMG submission 187318) | Freshwater microbial communities from Lake Montjoie, Canada to study carbon cycling - M_140807_MF_MetaG (SPAdes) (version 2) | ecosystem: Environmental > Aquatic > Freshwater > Lake...
ATTTGATCGTCTTCTACAATTGATTTGGTATGATATTAGTCGCGAAGCACAAGGTGGTAAGACAAAATATGTATTTAAAATTACTAACAATCCGCATATAAGGCAGCTTCGTCAACTAAATAATCCTATTAATATGACATTATTTATTACCGATTTTATGGATATTCTTAAGAAGGAGTATATAGATTGTAAGATTGAGTATGTTGAAACCAAGGGATATGAAGATAAAGTCATTGAACAGATTATTGTAATTGATTGGTCCTGAGATTTCTAACAAAATTAAAAAATTGATGAGAAAATATTTTTAAATTAACATTATAACAATGTCGGCATACACCAAGATGGTGAATGAGAATCCAGATAAGTATCCAGCACGAATGGGGCAGCCGTGGACAAGCGATGAAGTAAGTAAACTACTGGCGTTTATTGCTAATAATAAACAGGTTGGAGATATTGCGAAAGAGCATCAGCGTACTGAGGGAGGAATAACGGCACAAATAAGAAAAATGGCTTACGATTACTATAAAAATGACAAAAAATCTATTGAAGAGATTAGGACTCTTACAGGTCTTTCAGATAGCCAAATTATCGATATAATCGCAAAGCGTGATGGAATACAGGATAAGAAAACTGAAAATAAATATGTAACAACACCTCCTGTATTTAATGCTGAAGCCGAGATTAAGGCGATTAAAGCCGATATGGCAGTAATGAAAAAGGACATTAAAGAAATCCTTGAGTGTATGAAGGCGGTCTATGAGTTTGAAACTACTGAGAGTTCCTGAGGTTTCTAACAATCAGTCTATATAAACTTCTCCAGTAATTCCACCTTATTTTTATTATTCTCCTTCATATACCATTTCTTGCTTTCTGCGTCCCACATAGCACCAAGTCTCTTCGCCTCCTCCTTTCTCGCAAACGGGACATTCAAATAGAGTTTATTGTTGGTTTCGGCGTATGGGCAACTTGTTAAACCGATTGCCTGGTTCGCCAACTTATCGGCACCGTCATTCCCCACCGAATGTGGATCTGTTCCGTCCGTATGCCCTTTCACGTGAATAAACTCAATATTTGGTTTATCTTTGTATAGAGAGTAGGCGAGTTGGACCATCTCCTTATTTGGAATATCCTTGCTCCACCCTTTGGCATTACATGTTTCACCATAAGTCGTAGCAGCACGTATAGCATAAATAGAATCCGCTACAACTCCTAGTTTTTTACCTGCCATAACATCCTTCTCTATAATCCTATAAGCCTCAATAATTGCACCGAGTTCAGCCGTATTATTGGACTGTTTACCTACAACCCGCTTGGAGAGATTGCGTGGGTCATCGGGTCCAAAATAGACACCCATACCTGCCTGGGCTCTTTCTGAACCGTTGTTTGAGCACGACCCGTCAGTATAGACGTAATAGTCAGCGACAAACAGAGGTTTATCTTGCTTTATTTTTGCCTCAAATATAGTTTGCTTGTAAGCCATTGATTAAAAATGGATATTTCGTGTGAAATATCAATTTTTAGAACTCAAAAATCCGACCAAAATTGACACCGCCACTACGGTATCTGATTCACCCATATCTTCTGGTGAAATGTCTCTATCAGCCTTTTCCCCTGCTATGACTGCTGTTGCGCTACTCTCCACGCTGAGCTGGAGCGGTTTCATTGTATCTGGATTTATGCTGTGGGCTACCGGTAACACGAACGGCGGCTACTCTATGGTCGGTATCGCCATCTGTCTGCCCGCTGTCCTTGCCGCTCTACTCCCTCTATATGCCGGCGGCTCTTCCGCTACCTCTCCAGTTGTTTCCGCCTCAATGTCTCCTCAGATGACCGCACTCGCATTCCTAAGCGTACTCAGTTGGCTCGGCTTCATCGTTGCCGGTTTCATGCTGTGGGCGACCGGTAATACCAGCGGCGGCTACGCGATGGTCGGCATTGCCATCTGCCTCCCCGCGGTCATTGCCGCGGTTGTTGCCGTAGTCCACAGTCGCTCCCCTGCTCCCGCTGCTCCTGCGGCTGCCGCCGTTGCTGTTACTGCTGCACCTAAAGTTGTTGTAGACTCCAGTGTTATTGTCTAAAAATTGAGTCTTTGGTTTATTCTTTTTCAGTATTCAACTCAGATGGATATTGAAAAGCGAATTGAGGAGCTAGAGAAGACGCTATTGCGTTTGGAGTCACGCTATAGCCAGTCAAACCCCGTGGATGTACTAGCCATACGGGCGCTCAAGCGGGAGATTAAGAGGTTGAATGAGGAAAAGGCTCAGGCAAAAAATTGAATTTGCCACACTGTGTATCCAAGTCCGCAACAATGCTCCACACCTTCCACGATGGCTCTGTACTTCGAACAATAAGTGCAAAAGAGTTAGTGAAGGTTCCTATCTGGAACGGACAGCGGACCCTAGATAAGGCACACGCTGCTAAGATTCGTGACGCTGTCGGTGCTGCAGTGGACCGTCTAGATTCAGGCTACCGAATCGTCTATTATAATGAACCAAATACGAGTGGTAAAATGGTTCGCCAGTCGTATCTGATTGACGGTCAGCACCGTGCTGAGGTCCTGCGAGAACATTTCCTATCGTCGCTGTGCGAGCCGGATTTTACTGTGGTTGTCACCGAGAAGGAGGTAGAGTCCGAAACCGAGGCGATTGAGTTCTTCAACGCTATCAACAACGTCAAGCCTCAGCAGTGGCGGACTGACCCTGCCATCCTAGTAAATAAGTATGTGGTTGAAATGGAGAAGCGGTTCAACACCCGCGGAAACAAGTTCATCCGCGCGGCTTCTACGGTACGCCCTTACCTGGGGACGGACAAACTACGTGAGGCACTCAAGATGGTTGTTGCGTCCCTTGGTCAGGAAAAGGCTAGTATTGAGTCATTTGCTCTACGCGCTTTGGAGAAAAATAAGGAGTTGCTGGATAAGGCGTCAGTGCTTGTCTTAGCGAACACCAAGGATTCCAAGTATTATGAGAAGGCGGCTGGTGTTGGATTTATGCTAGCGGTGGATCCGAAGCTGCCGTGGGTGCGGGATTTGGTGCGGTAGTCATTGCGAGAAACGTATTATTTATCCGTTCTCGTTCCGCATTTATGACCTTTGCCTCCCATTCATTTTTGAATTTAATTATATCCTCACGACTTACACTCCCCTTACGCACCTTCTGTCCAAGAAATGTAGCCGTAAAACTAAACTGTTTATTAGGCTCGCTGTATGTAACGTGTAAAGGAAGACCTAGAGAATTTTCTTTCCGTTTACCCTGGTCTTTATTGTATATACCAATGTGATATTCTAGCAAATACAATTCACGCTGTTTCTTCTCTTCAAGTGTTATATCAGCGTAACGAAACGAAACAAATGGATGCTCTCTAATACCAAGCTCATGACAACCGTCACGCTTATCTAATCTAGTAATGCGTTCTGTACGGACACGATTACAGTTGTATTCTTTGGCAGCATCGGTGTGTGTTTCAAATATTTTAATTGTCTTACACGTGCGTGTATCATATGCTTCTATCCTTTTTATACGAGATTGGTTTCGTGCTTGTTCGGATTTAGTAGCCCAACGCAAATTTTCAGCCCTATTATCAGATTCAGGTTTGTTAATATGGTCGACTGTATGATCCTTGCTAGGCTGAGGTCCGTGGAATACGAGGCATACTAAATAATGAACTCCATAGGATCTATTATTGGTATAAACTGTACGATAGTCCATATCTGTAGTAGATCCATACCATTTATAAGGGTTCGGCACGTTTTTAATATAAATGCGACCCATATTTGAAATCTCAATTGATGGAAAATCAATATGAGTTTTCCAAACTTCACCAGGCAGATCGTCCATATTTGTAGAACAGATCTCTGACCACTGAATATTTCCAGTGTCAGTCTTATTCTTCTTTATAGATTTATCAATTCGTTTCTGTGTAATACCTGTGGCTTTTCTAGCTGCTGAAATAGATTCATATTGTTCTTGCTTTAGTATAGTTCCATCACTATTATAATACACAGCCAAAATACATCGGCACCTATTTACAGCACCCTTCTTTCCTCGCCCAGGATTTGTCAGTGCTGTTTTTTCTTTGTGTTCTTGTTTTGTAAGAATAGCAAGATTTTCTAGAGTGTTGTTTGCTTTCTTACCATCAATATGATCGACCTCATACTCAAACGGTATTACCCAATTGTAGATACATTCTAGTATAAAACGATGTGCCTGTTGAACCTTGTTGGGATTAAATATTGCATAACCTGATTTGCGTGGCTTTAGTTTGAATAAACGCCGTGTTGTTTTATTACGAATCTCACCTTTTCGGTTCGCTTCATAATTTTCAAAAGTTGGATGTGTAAACCACTGATCATCTGTGATTTTTGAAACATCTACCTTTGAAATTATTTCGTTGCGAATTCTACGAAGTTCAGGCTCGTTTGCCTGTTTAACCGTTTTAACAGCAAGTCTCTTCGCTTTATCATCTTTACGAGCTAAAGAGGATTCCACAGTGTGTGTATCTTTGCCATGCTGTGTATTAAGGGACCGGTTACACGGATCACAAATTGCTCCATTCCCTTCCAAAATATGACGAACCGACTTTTCATATTTTTGTCCGCAACGGCATGTATAAGGAATATTATTATAACGATCAAATATATCAGGAATTGTATAATCCTTAGCACCACACTCTGTAAGTCTAGCGATTAATCTCTTCCTAATTTCAATATGTAGTTTACTCTTATCATCCTTTATTTTTGCCTCATATTTACAAGAAGCACATAACGGACCATATTCTTTTATAATGCTACGAGGTGTATGTTCGCAAGATTTGCCACAGATACACGTATAACTTATAAGAGGTTTATCACGAGAGACCTGTTCAGGAACGGTGTAATGTGTAATTTTATCTTTTACGAAAGCATCTACTATACGTTCATGGTAAGATGACATTCTAAAAGAATATCACCAAACCGCTTTAAATTATGAGAGGATACAGTTTGTCCCTTTCAATTTTCCCACACCCCATAGCAGAGGATGGCAAACAACATAGACCCTGCTATTCAACAACTCATTGAAACGGCTGAAACGACCGATGACCCGCTCGGTTTCCTTATGCACAATTTTGTTGAACGCTATTCACCTATACAGTTAATCATTATGGATAGACATCCGGCTTTTTATCCTGTGTTTGAAGCCGCGCTTGACCGCATGATTGAACTCGGTCGCCGCGAAGAATGGATGGACTACCTGCTAGCCAAAGGTATGAAAATCCACGGTGGCATCAATCAATACGTTAATTATTTTTTCGACGTAGGAATGAACCCTATTGACCGCGTATTATCATTACCTGAAAGCGACCGTAAAGATATGTTAACATTCAGTGTAACTATAGAATTACAAAAAATGCTTATTGTGCATGGATTAACTGCGGAAAATCGTGTTCGTGTTCAAACCGCTATTGACCGGTTAAATCCGCCTCTTCCTGGTGCCGCAGCGCCCGCCGCTGGTGGTGGCTTGCATCGTGCTCGTCGCCGCTCGCGTCGTCGTCGCGCTACCCGCAGATCTATCCGCCGTCGGTCAAACAGATATTAACTAGACACTATGTAACATTAATTCTGCCCCATAGTAGAATGGCGAACAATATAACCCCCGCCGAATTTGAAGCAGCAATTCGTGAACGTATGGGTGATGACCCCCTTGACTTCCTACTAAATAACGTTGTTGAAGAGTATACACCCGAAGAATTAGCAATGGATGCAACGGTCCAGTTTGTTGTTCAAGTAGCACGTAATCGTCTAATAGAACTTGGTCGCCCTGAAGAGTTTGCCGATTACATAATAGCAAAAAATATCAAAATCTCAGGCGGAATCAATCAATACATTAACCATTTTTTTTCTGAAAGTCCCGCGCCAGGAATGGACCCTATTGACTACGCATTATCATTGCCCTTCGGCGAACGACGGGCTGGTATAATAAATAGTACAATAATAGTATTAAGTAAAATGCTTATACAGCCAGGATTGACAGCGGAAAACCGTGCTCGTATTGAAGCCTCTATAAATCGGTTAAATCCTCCCCTTCCTGGTGCCGCCGCGGGTGCCGCTGGTGGTGGCTTGCATCGTGCCCGTCGCTCGCGCCGTCGCTCTACCCGTCGCCGTAAACACCGCTAGATCGCTCGCCTACTTTTATGCGCTCAACCTGCGGTTGGCGCATAAAAGTGTCTCACTTTAAAAAAATTGAAACATTCCTTGATTTCTAACAAAAGGTAAACGATGCCTGCCCACTGTAATTGCGAAGACTGTCACTCAGGCATTAATTTCCGTGCGTGGATTAACTCACACCCCTTCCCGTCCTACGAGATGATGTGTGCTCGAATTGATGAAAACTTTGATTTTATGCGGGCTATGTCGCTCAGTGCCGAATACGGCGAGTTCAATCACGCTGCTCTCAAAAAGATTTACGAATCCTTTATCAACGAAGCTCTATCTAAGAAGTTCGGATTTGACATCTACAACCGTGGTGGAATGCAAGCCCTGAGTGCCAATTGTGACATCTTCAAGCATTGTACGCCACTTGCCGACGCTTCGCCATCAGTAGCCGAATATGCTACCTTGCTAGAATACTATTGGGATGGTATTGGAGAGTTTCGTAACTGATTTACATAGTTGTATCAATCTGTGCCGGTGTAGACGTCCTCGTCATCGGCGTGACACCAATTGGCTCTAATCGTGTCTGGCACGAGAACCTGCTCTCACAGGTTTCCTGGGTTACCGGACATAACGCAGAGCACTGTGCCGGCGATAATGTAAGTGCTGCCGCCGATGATGCCGGGGTCGGTGCAATAGGTGTCGGGGCGGCTATTGGCTGCGGCGGCATCATAGATTTTATCGCTGGAGCACCTCCCTGTATCGGCTGTGCCTTTATTGGCATTGCTTGATTATTTAGACCACGGCACTCATAAGAAAGCGAACGACCACCATTAAAAATACATTCTCCATTCTCATACCAAGTTCCACGAAAGCTAGATACACATTCGTTCTCGCTGTAAAGACGTATACTATTATCGGCAGATGGATAACCATATTTTTCGCAAAAATACGGAATCTGTTCGGGCTGCGGTACAGGCTGGGGCGGGGAGGGATCCTTGAACCCTTTTACCGGCATAGGCGGCTTCTCTTCTAAAACTGGCGGCACAAATGCCGGCTTTGCTTTTTCTGCCGGCGCATCCTGAAACTTCTCTATCGTCACACCGCACGGCGAAAAAAACAGAAATCCTACCAATCCCACAACCAATAATGCAGCAATCACTAACAACATAGATAACCGTTTCGCCATCTTCTACTTATGACTTATAAATTGGTGGAATAGTTCGCTCATATATTGTTCGCGTTTCTTGGTCCGGCATACAGAATTCAATCATATACATTACACCCACTTGGTCACGGATCGTCTGGTGAATAGCAATCGCTGCCACCTCCTGCCGTGCTGCCCCGTCAACAATTATGGAAATATAATCTATATGATACTTCTTAGCGACCTGCCATATCATTCGTAATTGCGTCTTAATCGTATTTGTCCAACGCGGCGTGGTCGTCGGTACATCCGGCACATACACATCAATCTTATCACCCGCCCTTATCTCTTCGCAACTCAGGATACTTGTATCTACCGACACCTGATGACCCAAATGAAAGGTGAGATTATACTTTGGAGGATTATCACTTAACACAACAAGGGTATTATTAAACCTAATCATACTAATATGCGTGAAATCGTAATTATGAATTACCATTTCGGGAAGGTTTCTTTTTTCTACAGAAGGACTTAACTTAATTTGTGTAGTACTTGAACGAATCAGTTTTTTCATCCAGATCCGGTCCAAAGCGCTTGAACTCGTTGCTGCCCGTATCCATCTCGGGACGGTAAGTATAGCCACGAACCTCGCCCGTAGACGAGGCACGCTGTGCATCCCTTGGAAAGCTTCCATACGGTACATCACCCTCCTCCGCTCCAAACGGAGCCGGCTCCTTAGGGAGTAAGGACTCAAACCCCTCCTCCACCTTCACCGGACCCAGCATCGGATTGGTCGGGTTTGTTTCATTGAACTCGTTCAAAGGACGGGGAGCCGACATAAATCCATTCTCCGATGCACCTACTGCATCGCCCACATTCTCCTTCATAATGCTATCGGCACCGTATGTACCGCGGCTTGCCGATGGGGGCACTGGCGGACCCGACGGCATCGGAATCGGCTGGCGATTTGTAAACATAATATTTGTCAGCGACTCATTCGCCGGCGCCGCGTTGGCAACCGTACGATCAGGGTATCTCGGTCCATTCATCTGTCCCTGAAACATATCATCCGATACCGTCGTCGTCGTGCCCGCAACATTCTGGAAGTTATCGTTTCGTAGTGGCGTACCTATCGACTTCATCGTAGCCCGCACATTACGATTAAACATCAGCACCGCCGTGAGCAGTAGCAACGAAATGCCCACAGCCGGGTAGACACTGAATAAAGCTAGAGCCACAACGACTAAAACTACCGCTGTAATCGGTGACGATGTAATCTTACTCGATAATACAAACATCTTTGTAGCAACGGCAGTTGTGAGTCCCAACACCACCACTGTCAAGCCCACCTCGGCATAAGATACTGATGACTGTACCATTTCACTCTATTCACCGCGACGATAAAAAATGAAGCATCCGTTTGTTTCTTTGTAAAAAGCAAAGATGTTACCTGCTCGCGCCCTTTCCACGAAAGGCTACTCGATTGCGAAATTAGGCTTGACTCCCACACAAGTCGCACTCATCAAAAAGGAGTTAACAGTATGTGCCGTGGGTCCTGCTGCATATACCGCTGGCTTGCCAGCCTTCAAAGTCTACCTTGAATCCGCTGAACGGTTTTATCTTCCCACTGCCTGGGGACTAAACCAATTTGGTCCTGCACTTTCTGACATTCGTAGCCGCGGTGATGCTTTGCCTGTTGGGCTTAAGTTCGGCGGTGAACTCCGTGTCCACCAAGTCGCGGCACTTGAATCATTTCGGAGCGTAGGGCACAACGGTATCATTTGCTTGCCCTGCGGCTATGGCAAGACCTTTACCGGTATTGCTGCCGCGCTCGAAATCGGGAAGTGTTTCCTCATCGTAGTTCATAAAGAGTTCCTTGCCGACCAGTGGAGTACCGAACTACGAAGTTTAGTACCAGGTATCCGTATTGGTCGTATTCAGGGTGAGAAATGCGACGTAGGTGCCGAGTTTGACGTCAGCATCGCAATGATTCAGACGCTATGCTCTCGTAACTTCCTTGCCGGTACCTTTAATCACTTCGGCTTTGCTATCTTTGACGAAGTCCACCACCTTGCCGCCGAACATTTCAGCCAAACGCTTCAGCGTGTCCACTGCCCAAAAATGCTCGGACTCACCGCAACGCCTAAACGCAACGACGGACTATCCAAAGTCTTTGGATGGTATCTCGGAGATATTGTATATCAGATTGCCCGGCGTCCTAAAGACGATACAGTGAAGGTGGAATGCCTACGCTATACCGATTCGGACGATGCATATACAGAAGTGAAGACGGATTGGGCTGGCAAAGCGATTCGTGCGTGTATGATTAACAATATTGCCAACTTTGTACCGCGGACTCGTGCAATGATTGACTGGGTGACGCCTTGCCTTGCCGAGACGGGTCGTCGGCTGCTAGTGCTATCCGACCGTCGTGAGCATCTCAAGGATTTTGAAAACGGTTTTAGAGCAAAGGGAATCGAGTCAATCGGCTATTACGTCGGTGGAATGAAGCAGAAAGACCTAGATACCTCAGCGACTCGCACTGTTATCTTGGGAACGTTTGCAATGGCGAGCGAGGGAATGAATATTCCTACGCTCAACGCTGTGCTTCTGGCGACACCTAAGAGCAGTATTGAACAGTCGGTTGGTCGTATTCTCCGCTTGAAGCCCGAAGAGCGTACTATTCAGCCCCGTATTTACGACGTCCTAGATACGGCGTTTCCTGAATGTTTTGGTCAGTGGGCTCGTCGGCGTAAATTCTACAAAGAATGCGGTTATATTGTCAAATTCTCGACGGATGCGAGTGAAGACTCGTCTGAGGCTGAGACACCGGCTGCATCTGAAGGTTGCCTGATTGTAGACGATTAATCACTGATAATAGTAGGAATGAGCAATAACTCCACAGGTCCGCTAGTTTTGACTGTTAACAATGACCCCAGTTATTGGCGTACGAATTCACATCGTCGGCGGCTACAGGCACGGCGTAATGCTGCCCGCACACGTAAAAACAAACCTGGTATTACTAACACAATCAAG
>Ga0209401_1003237_pt1 | contig 10309 bp, 11 predicted proteins | sample M_140807_MF_Meta_FD_187318 | JGI IMG/M metagenome (GOLD analysis project Ga0209401, IMG submission 187318) | Freshwater microbial communities from Lake Montjoie, Canada to study carbon cycling - M_140807_MF_MetaG (SPAdes) (version 2) | ecosystem: Environmental > Aquatic > Freshwater > Lake...
CAGAGAGCAAGGTGCCCATTCGCAATTCTTGTCCTCCAATATTTCTTGGATAGTGATGATTGGCTCTAAGAGAGTTGTTCCTTCATGATTAGTCATTCAGAGATCCTTCCTTGTCTTCATACATCAGGTTGTATGGGTGCGAACCCTTGATTCCAAAGATCGCTGCTTTATTATTGTTACCGCTAGCGGCATAACGCTCCAGGATGTCTAGGCTGTGGACGAACTTGTGTTGGCCACGACTTGAGCCAAAGAAATACTGAGAACCTGGAGAGCTTGGCTCAATGGAATAGATCATGGAGAGAATTTGCAAGGTAAGTTCTACGAATTCCTCCGGCTTTTCATATTCGCTAAATATCCGCACAAACTTCCGATTACAGGTATCTGACATTTCGTCTGGGTCAATAGTGATTTCATCATCTTCGTTCCTAGGTACTCTAAAGTCCATGAACTCCATTGCCTGGTACTGCACGAGAGTCAATGGAGAAGAAAGATCTGCATTTGCGAAAGCAGTCATCAGCACGTCTCCATTGGAGAGATAGATAACCTTCACTGTTGGTCCGCGCTTACCGTCAATCTTTTTGTACTTAGACGAGTAGGCATGGATGGATATTTCATCCCCGAGTCGTTTCTCGTGCAGAGCTAATAGCACCTGAGCTACCGGCAGCCATTCCTCACCCAAAAACGGATTCTCGATAATGTTCTTCATCTCTGCCCTCTCTTGTTTGTCTAAAAGTTGTCTCCTTGAGTTGGTAAGTGCTGCTTGGTTAGAGCAGCCCCTCCCTTTCAAAGAAGTCAAGTACGTCAGCCCAGGTTGCGTATCGGCCGTCTCGACCGCTCTTCTCATCCTTCTGACCAAAGTGAATGTGTAGTCCATCGAAATTGTCTGCACCATTCTTAGTGCGGTCATCGATAAGAATTGCACCCTTGTTCAGGTTCTTGTGGTGAGTAAGAATCAGCCTCTTGTGTAAGTGGTTTGGCTGTGTTTGCGCCTCATCTAGGTACTTTTCCTTGCCAAAGTGTCTATGCACCCATTCGACTTTGTGTTGCCAGGCTGAAGGATTGTTCCAAGGAGCTGTTGAGAGAATGTAGAGCTCAATCTTTGGAGACGCCGCAATCTTCTTCACTGCCTCAACGGCTCCCTCAACAGGATCCATAAGAGCGAATATTCCATCTACCTCATCGAACTCTGTTGTTACATCTCTAACTTCCTGAGGAAGTTTGTTGATGCCACTAACGAAGTCCACAAGAACGTTGTCCATGTCTACATATACGGTTTTTGGTTGGGTCATTTGTTTCTCTTACTATTTAGATGTAATCCTCTGGGTTTGCAAACCAATTCCCCGGTTTCTCGAGCTGGTCTACAGGCCAGCTCACTGGTTTCTCGAGTTGGCAAGCAATGGTGAAAAGGATGCCTTCTACAGATAATTCGCGAGGGTAGTATTCATTGTCCCCAAGTTGATCCCAGGAGTACCAGGCCCAAAGCTCTAGAGCTATATCCATCTCTGTAACAATGGCTTTGAGGTAGTTTTGGAGGAGCAATCGACCTTCGTATGATTCACCGAAGACTTTTCTTTTGTTGTCGATTTTCTTGACAAAACGCTCCAACCTAAATTTACGCGCTTCAACTTCCCACATCGTCAGGCCTTTTGATTTGAAGAACGCTTCCCAGTCTTGGAGATGTCCAAGTTCAATTTCTTCAAGCCGGTGAGAAAGTTTTTGGCCTACCACGAAGTGATTTTGATCACTCTTTGCGTGCAATTTATTGCCCAGCAGATATTGCCAGACTAGCAAGTAGGTGTCCTTGCACTCCTGGGTCAAAGAGGGGATCACATTAAGCTCAAGGACATTTCTCATACTTAATCGGGTGGGCAGTTCTATGTAAGTAGAGCTTGGGTGATAGCCAAACTTTATGAGCTGGTTAACGTTGTTTTCAACATAAACCTGAAAGACATTTTGGTGTTTGCGAAAGTCGCCGCCTACAACATCTGATGGCAGCCCAATCTCTTTATGCGCAACTAGTCGCTCTCCAGCGACTAATTTGCATTGTCCATTTGTGTCGATCTCCCTCAGTTCAATCTCATTACCTTGCACCTCCGCGAGAATATAGAAAGATTCTCCGGAATTCAGTTCAGCCTCAAGATCTCTTCTTGCTGCGCCAGATACTTTGAAATCATTCAAGCAATGATCCAATTCATAGCGAGCCACTGAGACTCCGAAACGCTCGTATAGCACAAAGTAGATTTTTGTCTCTCCGTCTTGGTTTGTTCTCGTCAGAATATGAGTTGATTCCATTCTTAGCCCTTTCTCCAGAACTCGAGATCGGCTTTCTCGAGCAACCATTCTTCGAAGCGTGAGTTGCTTAGAGCGGCCTCACAGCGGTTATCACGAATTAGCCTGATTGCATCCTCAGGTGCGTACCCGTCACGAATCAGAACTAATGCTGTGACTAATCCTGACCTATTTATCCCCGCTTGGCAACGCACAAGCACCCTCTTGCCGCTCTTCCAGTCAGCGTGGACTTCTCTAACCATGAAGAATAGGTCTCTCTCAGGGTCTAGATCAGACATGTCGCCATCGTGGAAGGCAAAGCGCAATTCTTTCACGCTTCTGCCAACAGCATTAGCTGCAGAGTAAAGAGTCGCAACGGTATCAAAGTGCTTCTTGGTAACCTGGCCGGTCGAGATAGCAGGGAAGTTGCGAGCGTAGCTAAACGCACTTCCGCTCTCCCTTAGGTAAGCACCCATGGTGTCACTGTCATCAGTTCCACCTTGGTAAAGGCCTGGGCAAACTTCGTTCCAGAGTTCTGCTGGATAGTAATTTGTATTCATTTTCTTTATCTTTCTATTTCTAAACTTTTGTAATTGGTTCTGTTGAGCATTGGCACTGTTGCACGCTGTGATTACAACTGCGATCAAAGATCACAACCTCACCTATTGGAGCTTTTCGAATCATCAGTGAGTGTTCTTCGCACTGCACCTCTCGAGCGGAGCACACAGGACAGATCAACCAAAAAGCTGCTGGTTTCCTGCATGTCTCCCACTCACATGGCCTATCTTTCTCATCGAATCCTTCAACGTTGAAAACTATTTCAAGAAAAGTTTTATCAAGGCTTTCGATTTGCTTAGGCTGCATTTCGTTGGTCGCTTTCCTCCGAACCAAGAGCTGCACTCACTTCGTTATAGATAGTTTCAACAACTAAGGCCCAGGTCTCTGGGGTCTCCTTATATGGTTGATAGCCGCCGGCACCACCAATAAGAACTCGTCCAGAAGCATATTTATTGGCTAGTTCAACAACTCTTTCGGCGGCTGCTTTGTATCCAGCCTGAGTGAATTGGTTATCAGCTAGCGGTGAGCCAACATGCCCATCGGCTCCTGCTGCAAGCAGAATGATGTCCGGCTGGTATTCCTCGATGATCTCGGTTGCCGCATCCATGGCCCAAGCAAATCCCTCATCACCGTCAGTGTTAGTCAGGTTGATGTTGTACCAATGCTGCTCTGGGTTATGGAAGAAGTGTCTCTTCCCTACCTGATCTCTATCCCTGGTTGGACTAGAGCTAGGGAAGATAACCCCATTGTGGATTGAGATGGTTGGGATGTCAGTATCAGCCAACATAGCCTGCACCCCATCCCCAGCATGGATGTCCCAATCTAAATAAAGAGGTCTAAACCCCTTTGATTCAAGTTCTCTAGCTGCCCAGGCAAAGTCGTTGAAGACACAGAACCCACTGGAATATGACTTCATGGCATGGTGTTTAGCCCCTTGGGGGTTGAATCCAACCTTTATTTCCCCTGCAATTAGGGATTTGACCAGCTTGTATGTCCCGCCAAACATAGCCAATAGCGCTGCTGCGTTACCAGGGTTCTCCCCGTCCCAATGGCCATCTCGGTATTCATCCAGAACGGTAGAGACATACTTCAGATCATGGACAGACTCAATAGCGGCCCTGATTTCAGGCTTTAGTTCCTCTGAGATTGGCTCAATTACTAGAGCATCAGAGCCTAGGTCAGCCCTAATAAAGTCAGTAGCCAGCTTGGCTCTGATCGGTTGCATAGGGTGAGTTTCACCTAGAGACCAATCTAGGTAAATCTGGCCGAATACGGTGTGGAGGGGGAGTTTTGTCTTCAAATTGTTCCTTTTATCTGTGTATTACATAAAGAGAACAATCGGTTAATGCAATTTATTCCCTATTGAGAACGATGGTCTTTATGGGTAGGTTAGGGAACGTTGTGTTAATTACCATGCGGGAACGCAATTGACTGGGAGGTCACTCATGGCGGCAAAGGCATCATTTAATAACCCAAGCATTCCGAAGAAGCTCTCTTACTGTGAGATTCTAAAGATCCGCAGAATGGGTAGACGCGATGCAAAGAAGATGCAGGGTCTAAAGGACTTTACTCGCACCCAGGCCATCAACGAATTTGAGTCTTATTCGCAGCGCGGAGAGATCGCACTAAATGACTGGCTGCTACGAGTCTCTTCACCTTATGTGACTGGTAACTCAAGAATTGAAGCAGAGCTAGACCTACTCTTTGTGAAGATCGACAAGCAAAAGGCCAACATGGGCAAGACCGGTCGCGAGCAAAAAGCTGCAACCCTACGTCTAGCTGCTCTAGAACAAGAGATGTCTGACCTAAGAAGCCAATACTCTTCAAACAAAGAAACTGGTCTAGCACTTATTAGACGTGCTGATGAGGTCAAGCCTCTTTGGGAGAACCTATACAGACTCAAGGGTTCTATCTACAACCAGGCTAGAGCAAGAAAGCTTAAGGCAGATGTTGAAGCAGCAGCGGCAGAGCTACCTGTATACAGAGTGCACCCTTCAGTCGAACTAGATCAATTTGATAAAGAACTTCCTGAAAGAAAAACTAAGTAACACATGGCTGAACTATTTTGGCGTACTCGGATAAAACGACGCGCGCGTAAGATTCTTTTGGCATTGCCAGATCTGCCTGCAGACATCGATGACAACGTTTTTATTGCCCTGGGTGCTCAGGCGGCAGAGGCTGACAGAAACTCAAAGGCGTACGACGAATTTCTTTTCTCCGAAGATGGCTATAAACAAATGCCATTCGAAGACAGCGTGGATGAGCTCTTAGAGTTGCAGCGGGCTCGAACTGCGGAACGCAAAGGCCGCGCAGAGTTACCTATCAAGATGCGAATTGAATACATAGAAAAGGTTATCGAAGCCAAAAAGAGGCGAGTGGCGGACGCTTCTGATGAAAGAACCGCAATTGATCAACAAATCCGAGATGAATCCGAAGTACTTACCGGAACTAAAAAGGGTGAGGATGGCGGTTACTGGGAGGGCGTTGCTCCCGACACAACTTCAAGATGGAAGCATGTAACTGGAGTTGCAAAAGAGTGGTTGGTCTTCGTACTTGTAGCGCTGGCAGACGCAGCAATTGTTTTTGCAACGCTTTATGGTGTTATCCCTAGCGAAGCTGAAGCTTGGAGATTTGTTATACCTGCTGTGGCAGTGCAAATCCTATTCCCGCACTTGACCGGACGCGCGATTGCTGCCTATCGAAGCAATAAGGAGAAGAACAGCAAGGACTTCTACATCGCGCTTGGCGTCGCTCTTGCTTGGTTCGGTTATGTGTTTGGTATGACCATTCTGCGTATCAACCTCCTGGCAAGCGAATACAAGAGATACCACAAGCAAGAAGACATGCAACCGATCCTTTACATGGCTGTATTGATTTTTAGCTTCCTAATCCTGATCGGATTAGGTACTTGGGTGCTTATCCGCTCAATTGAATCAAACCCTCACAAGGGGCGTTACTCGAGATTGCTCTATGTCTACTTCAACAAGGTAAGAGGGTTGAGAAGTGCTGAAGAGTCTCAAGCTAAGTCAGAGGCTGATCTTCAGGCTGAGCTCAAAGTATTGGCCGAAGTTGGAGCGCAATGGGACCTAAGGTCCAGCGTCTACGAGCAGGTAGCTGAGTCAACAAAGTCTGTTTATAGAAGAGCTCTCGTCAATAATTTTGGGAACCCAGAATTCACCACTGAGTACCTACCGGACAACAAGTTTAAAACAGCAAAGGTTTGGAAGAAGAAAAATGAAATCTAAGCGTAATTTAGTGTTGGGAATAGCTGGAGGTTCTGTCCTAGGACTTTTAGCGACGCTCGTTTTTGTCATCATCTTTACGCCTCCTCCCCCGATCTGTAAATTCATTTCGGAGGAATCGTCAGTTGTCCCTAAAGAACAAGTTTCGGTTGTTCTGGCCCCAACATCTAACTTTGTTGACTTTGATAGCATTCTTACCCGAGCGCTAACCCCCATTAAGCAAGTTCTAAGTGACGTGGGCCCTGGAGAGGAACGCAGCGATGTCCTTGGCCGAGAGTTAACAGTGGTGTTAGCAGATGGCGATCCTGACATGGTCGTGCGCTCAACAATCATTGCTGTTGAGAATCCATCGAACTCGGACATAGAACGATCTGTAAAGAGCGTTTACGACGTACCTGAAGTTGTGGCTTCATGCGCGGCAGGAAAATTGAAGAAACCTGACGACCAAATTCCCACTACTCCTCAAAGCGACTTGCTAAAGGGTTTGGCCATTGCCAGAGACCAGCTGACAAGCTCTGAAGCTAAAACCATTTTTGTTCTCGGAAACGGTATTCAGACGTCCGGTGCAATTTTAATGCAGGACTCAGACACTTTCCCTAAAACAGCTGCATCCGCGAAGAGGCTTGCGAGAGCGTTGGATCAGAGAGGTGAGATTCCAGACCTCACAGACATAACTGTAAATTGGTACGGCCTCGGCCAAGTCGATGGTGAGATTCAAAAACCACTCCCACTAGCAAGCGTCTCGGCCTTGGAAACTTTCTGGAGAGAGAGTATCCGACTTGCTGGCGGAACAGTTGGAGAAATATGTGCACAGTGTGGCTCTGGTTCACCTCACGTTAACAGCATCGCAGCAGACCCAGTCGGTATTGTTTCCTGTCCCTTGAAGGTTACTCTTTATGAAAAGGATGGTGTTGAGTTTAAAGCCGATAGCTCATCCTTCGTGTCACTTTCCAAAGCGAAGACCGCTGCAGCAAAGACAGTAAAGCAGTCTAAAGCTCAAGGTTGTTCAAGTCTCACAGTTACTGGATTCGCGGCTGCTGGCAAAGATAAAGCTGTTTATCTAAAGTCCAAAACCAAGATTGATAAGACAAACAAGTCTTTGACTGCAAAACGTGCCAAGGCATTTGGAGCGCTGTTGGAAGACGCAGGGTTTAGCGGGGATATTCAATACGTTGGTGGCGGTACTTGCGGAACAGAATGGAATCCAGACGGCAAGGCTGTCGAGGATCTCCAGAGGCTTTGCAGAAGAGTGGAAGTTACCAACTAATGGCCAAGAAGCCAGGTTCGGGCGTTTCATTCAAATCGTTGAGGAGACGTAAGCGAGACACCAACGGTATCTGGGGCCACCTCGCTAATGAAGATTCTTTCAACATCGGAACTGGTCCGCGCTGGGGGCTTCCTAGTTGGGTGCTTCCAACAGTCTCAGTAGCGGCTCTAACGACACTGGTTATCTTGTGCTTCCAAGTATTCGATCTTCAGAATCACAAATTCGATCCAAACGATGTAGTTGCAAAGGCACGTTCAGCAACATTTGAAGTTTCTTGTGGTGATGCAGCTGGAACAGCCGTTGGTATCAATGTTCCAGTTCCAGATGGTTACAAGACTGCCGTCTTCTCAGCTGCACACATCTTTGACGACTGCAAGCCGGGCGACAAAATCGATGTCGTTTCTTCTGGTAAGACATACAAAGGTGTTTTGTTCAGGAAAGACCCAGTGGGCAAGGTAAATGAGGACGAACTAGACACAATCTCAGACCTCGCTCTCATATACATGAGAGTCAAGCTACCAACCCTCAACCCAGCACCTTCCGGTCGTGTTGGTGACTGGGTAGTTGAACTAGGAAACCCCCTAGGTGAAGTCAACTATGCAACTTTTGGAATCATCACCAAAATCACTGATAGCGAGTATTACACCGATGCCCCAACCAACCACGGAAATAGCGGTGGACCTCTTCTTGACTCAGAGGCAAGAGTACTAGGAATCGTTTCTTGGGGACGCCTGATTCCGGAGAATGAAATTGATCCTGGAAACAAGTCCACTATCCTCGACGCTGTAAACGGAATCTCAGCAGCAAAGAGACTCAGTAACGCTTGCGCTCTTATCTACTCTGCCAGCCCTAAGTGCCCATTCAAGGATTAGAAGAAGTCTTGACTCATCTCTGCTAGACGATCGATACGGTCGTCTGTTGTTGGGTGACTAGAGAACAACCTTGCGAATAGTCCTCTTCTAAATGGATTAGAGAAATACATTCCCGCAGTTGCCTTGTTTTTCCTAACAGGGGCTTGGCTGAACAGCTCTATCTTGTTGAGTGCGGACATCAGTGCTTCTGGATGCCTAGTCATTAGCGCACCTGTTGCGTCAGCAAGATACTCACGCTGTCTGGAGACTCCATTCATAACCAGTGGGCCAATGATTGAAGAGATGAGCCAGGCCACGATTCCGACAAAGAACAAAATAATTCCCAGGGGAAACATCAAAACGGTGAGGAAAACTCCTCGATTACGTTGCTGGCCAGCTCTAGAACTTCCAAAGATTCCAAAGATAAACAGCCAGCAGAACTGAGCCAGGGCAGAAACAGCTCCAACTAAACCAAAAACTATCAGCTTCACTCTGGTGTCATAGTTCTTGATGTGAGCCATCTCGTGGGCCATCACACCCTCAAGCTCATACTTCTCAGTGATTTTTAGAAGACCTTCAGTTGCTCCAACGTGAGCATGAGCTGGGTCTCTTCCAATAGCCATCGCATTGATTGATTCGTCGGGAATTATGTATACCTTAGGCATTGGCATACCCTCACTGAGAGCAAGGTTCTCAACAGTCCGCCAGAGCCTTGGATGTGAATCCTTATCAATACGAATGCCTCCAGCGAGGCCCATGGCCATACGAGCTGCAGCAAAATACTGAACAAGAGTGAATATGGAGATAAAGCCTAAGAGTCCCACTCCCACCCAGATGTTGTCGGTGATCCATGAAAGCCAGGCCGCCACTGCAGTAAAGAAGGCTATGAATAATCCAATGATTATGACTGTGTTTCTCTTGTTTCTAGCAATAGCGCTATACATCTAAACCTTCTTTCGGGCTAAGACCAATATAGGCGCATACTTACTGTTTGGGAACATAACTATAGGTAAATAAATGGTCTCAATTACCGACGAAACCCCAGATAAACTCCAACCATGAAGAAATTCCAACACTTTCTAGAAGTTTTTATCTTCGGCGCCAGATGGCTATTAGCTCCCCTGTACATCGGCCTTGTCGGTGCTCTAGGTCTATTGCTCTGGCGTTATGGGATTGAGTTTGTGTCACTGGCTAAACACATCAACAGTGAAGACGCTCACGACTTCACTCTTGATCTTCTAGGACTTCTAGACCTAGTACTACTAGGTAACTTGGTTCTGATTGTGCTCTTCGCTGGTTACGAGAACTTTGTTAGCAAGATTGAAATTGCTGAAGGTTCAACTGATAGACCATCTTGGATGGGAACTATCGACTTCAGCGGTCTAAAGCTCAAGCTAATCGGATCCCTGGTTGCTCTTTCAGTTATTGAGCTTCTCAAAGACTTCATCGAACTTTCTAACCTCGAACACGAGGAAGTTGGCCAAGGAACTATCTGGAGAATTATCCTTCACCTAACCTTCGTAGTATCAGGTGTTCTATTCGCAGTGATGGATCGACTTGGTGAAGCCGGTGGAAAGCACACTGCTGGAGACTAAGCAGCTTCTTTCTGAAACAGGTGGCCTAAACCAAAGACAGTTCTAACCGGGTAACTTAAGTATTCTGCCCACTCTTTGAGTGCTGGTTCACGCCATGCGTAATCTTCAGCGACTTGAGCAATACAAGACCAGTAAAAGACAGTGACTAGATCTATCGTTAGGTAGTTCTTAGTTTCATCTTCAAATACCCTGCCTAGTATTTGTCTAAGCAACTGAGGAACTTGATGTAATCCATACTCGTGCAGGGTATCAAGGATTAGAAGTTCAACTTGATTTGCTCTATGAGCATTCCAGATAGGTGAAGCATCAGAGCGTCTTATCATTGCACTAACAGCTAAAGCTTTTCTATAGCTTGCTGAATCAATTGCCAGGAAAAGTTCCTCAAAGCGTTCTAACTCGTAGCCAGCCAACCTCAGGTCAAGGATGTCTGGGTAGTAGAGTATCCCCACAAGGGAACTGCGGTCAGCAGGAGGGTTAAGACGGACTTGGTCTTCCGGTTCGGTGAAATCCTGCATAAACCTATTGTCC